>Ga0307377_10005013_pt1 | contig 14305 bp, 17 predicted proteins | sample TR3MG_FD_202535 | JGI IMG/M metagenome (GOLD analysis project Ga0307377, IMG submission 202535) | Soil microbial communities from Risofladan, Vaasa, Finland - TR-3 | ecosystem: Environmental > Terrestrial > Soil > Coastal area > Acid sulfate soil | place: Finland: Risofladan, Vaasa | collected... | reverse complement strand
ACGAGAAGCCATATCTTGGTCATTGCTTCCGGTTGAATCATTATCATAAAGGGTCTTAGGGGACACTCCTCCAGTGCTGGATAATACCAAACTATCAGCACTCACAGTAATATTATAACTCGAATTGTAATCAGTCGTATTATCCCACCCCCTTTCATAACCATTTCCAATCTCATAAGTGAGTTTCGGGCTTACTCCTTCAGTATAATACCAAGGGTCTAAACAATAAAAATGACCATTATTAATCGCCTCAGAAATTGTTTCAAAACTCGGCTTTAAACAAACAAAATACTTTCCACTCTCTCCAGCAGGCGGGCTAATATCAATCATCAACTCATACATTTTCCCTGCAACAGCATTAATATCCTTCTTAACATACCAAGTATCCATGCCCTGATATTCCCTATTCACTTTGAAAGTATCACCGAGAGGCATCCATTCCTTATGCTCTTCAGTTACATTCCACCAAGCAGTCTTTGAAGGAATATTGCCACCATCAAAGCTATGATTGAAAATTAGATACATTTCAGGACTCGTAGTATTCCAACACCAAAAATATTTAGGGCTAACAGTGTAATTAAAATAGTCATCACAAGTATAATTAACTTCAACTGTTTCATTCCACTCCTTCCAGTAATAACCAGCACTCACATTAAAATTGTCACTATCAACCCCGAAAGCAATATCAACATCACCAGTATAATTTTTAATCATAATATTAGGGTAAATATCCACATCACCAGTAACGTTATAAGGACTTACACCAATATAGACATCACTATCATTAATATAAACAGTATCTCCATCAATAGTCCAGTTATCTGAACCAAGAATTGGGTCAAATAATTTTACATCAAAAACTTCATAATCATTTTCAAGTTTTTTTGATTTTACATACATAGAACCAGCTTTATAAACCCATCCAAGTCTGTATCCTGGCCACCATGTGACCTTAATATTCTTATCAAACTCCATAGAAGTTTGTTTACCATCTAATTTAAAAGATGGACCATCATAGAATAAGTTTCTAACTTCATATTTGTAGAAAAATCCAGTTCCATTAAAAATTTCAATCTTATGTCTTATTGGAAATAGTTCAACACTATTAACATTACCATCAAAGTACCACGTTTCTTTAATTACAGGTCCTCGTTTATAAGGAGTTACTCTAATTATTTCAGTAGTATTTTTATGTTCATCTGTAATAATATCTCTTGTAATAAAAGAAACATCTCTATATAGTAAACTTGTTCCATCCAACATTTTGGAATATTCACGTCCTGCAACTATGAATCTATTATTATCATTTAAAACGTAAAAGGTAGATATATCATCATCAACACGAATTTTAACATTACTGTCTTTTAGTATGACATAGAAAGCACTACTTAGAATTAAAATTATGAGTGCCCCTACACTTAATGTCGTTTTCGTGTCTACCATTTTTTAAGCTTGATTATATTCAATTAAATTTATTTTATATTCAAAAACAAGTGGATTATCCCCTTCATCATTAAAAGTAAGTTCTGAAACTATAAAACTTCCAGTTATTAATCCATCATCATAATGATGTGCTTCTAAATCATCATATGCTTCTAAAGATTTTCGCAAAGTTGTAGCGGCTGTTGAAGTTTCATATATTACACCACTAGCAGAAATATCCCAATCTCTAATGGTTCGTCCAGGAATACGATGTCTAACAAGTGAACCACCAACTTGTTGTTTTATGCTACCCTCTACTTTGTTTCTACTTAATGAAGTTAAGCGTAGTTGTGCTGTTCCTAATATTACTTCACTATATCCGATTACCATTTTATATCACCACTTTCCATTTATCGTGCCAACTCCATTTTAATTTCTCTAGCAAGTTGGTAAGCATCATAACCTAAATCTCCAGTAGCATTCATATTAACAGTAATATTTTGTGTACCACCCATACCTTGTCCACCTTTAGTAGCCATAATTGTATCTTGTGGATGAAATTGAATAGGACTTTGTCCTGGTCTCAATAAAACATCATCACTTTTAATAATTGATGACACTAAATCATTACCTAATCCCAAAGAAGGATTAACGGTTAAATTTGGAGCAGCTGGAAATAATTCAGCTGGATCAATTGCTAACCCACCAGTTGTAACAGGCTGAAAAAAGTCATCTGGTGGTGTTGGTAACTGAAATTTTGAAATTGCCAACATATAACTCCATAATATACCAAGTAATCCTTTTTCTCCTTTAGGAACATTAACTTCGTTTATTAAATCTGATTCTACAGCTTTAAGTTCTGCCTCTTTTTGATCCAATAATGCTTGAGTAGTTTCTTGTACAACAGCTTGAAGGAGCGCAAATTCCGTTACCAATGGACCTATAAGAGTTAATAAATTTAATATATTTTGTTTTTCTAAATCTATTAAATTAGTAACAGCTAAAAGTTCTTGTTCTTTTGCTAATAATTGCCCTGCTAATGAATCTATATCAGCTTCTGTAATAGCAATAGCTGAAAGTATTCCTGGTAATTTTGCATATTCTTCGTTTAATAAAGCTATTACTTCAGCAGAACTTCCATATGTTCCACGTTGTAAATCCTCTTGCTCCATCATAAAAGTTTTAACATCATCACGCATACCACCAAAATGAACATCATAAGCAAGTTGTAATTTATTAATATAATCATCTAATCCTGTTTTTTCACCACCACCTTTACTAACATCTTGAATTCCTAACAATGCAGTTTGCCAAGTTCTAATCCTATTTGTAACATCTGATACAAGTTCTTCACCAGCTTCAACTTCAGCTCTAATAGCTGATTTAATAGACTCTTCCCAAGCTTTAAATGCATCTGTATTATCTCCCATTACAGAATTAATATTACTTAGCCTTTCAAATAAATCATCATATTCGTTATTACTTCTAGAAAGTTGTTCATTAATGTAAGCTTGTGCATCACCAACTCCCATAGTAGCAAGTTGTTCTTTTTTTAACCATAAATTAGCTTTTCCAATAATGCTTAATGTTCGTGTTTCTCCAGTAAATCTTGCTGAAGAAAGTTCTTTTATACTCTTTGTAATATTTTGATATTCTTCATTAAGTGCTTTTAATTCGTTTCTTTCTATACTTAAATCATTATTAAGTATTTTAATTTCTTTATCTAATATTTCTTTTTGTTGTGTTAAAAGCATAATATTATTTTCTGCAGTTTTAATATCTTCTGCAACAGCTTTAATAGCTTCTCCAATTTCATCAAATCTTGTAGTAGTAACACCTGCCACATTAGAAAAATTTACAAAATGGTCTTCAAGTATTTTAAATATTCCAGTAGATATTTCAAAAGCATCGTTACCATCAGTAAATTGTTCAACTAACTCTCGCATTTTATTAGTAAATGTAGTTCCCTTAGTAGATGCAACTCCTAATTCGGCTTGCAAATTTAAAGTTGCTCCATTTAATTCTTCATATTTTTTTGCAAGTTGTTGAACTGCTTCACTTTGGTCCCCTAAAGATGCTGTAATATCTTCAATAGTAGGTTGTGTTCCAAATAAAACCTTTGTAATAGTTGTACCTATTTTTAATATACCTGTTATAATAGGTGCTATTCCTTTTAATATAAGTGTACCAGTAGAAATAAACGCATCTTTAAAATCATTCCACGCAGATTTTAAATTATTAATAGAAGCATCTCCTATAATACCTGCTTTTTCATGTGCAATGCCAACATCATTAAGAGCACTTGTATAAGCCGCAACAGATATTGATGCATCACCAAATGCTGACATAAGTACATTAACAGCTGCCATAGCTCTAATTTCAAAAACGGATCCTAATAACTTTGCTTTTTCTTCAAGTGGCATATCTCCTAAAGCTATTGAAAATTCTCTAATAACTCTATCAACACCTTTAAAATTACCACCGGTATCAAATAATGCTACGCCCATTTCATCCAATGCCTTTTGAGCTTTAACACTAGGGTCAACCATAGCTGCAAGCATTTGTCTAAAAGCTGTTCCAGCTTTTTGAGCATTTAATCCCCTATCATTCAAAATCTGAAGTGTGGCAGTAGTTTCTCTTAAACTAATACCAAGTTGTTCAGCAAACGGACCAACATAAGATAACGCTAAACCAAGTCCTTCAACACTAGCTCGTGATGTATCAGCTGCTTTAACTAATACGTCTGCAACATCAGATGCTGTTAAAGTTTCTGAACTAAATTGTGCTAGAACCTGTGCTGTAAGACTCGCGGCATCACTAAGGTCCATCATACCAGCTTGAGCCATATCTAATATTCCTGGAAGTGCGTCAGCAGTTTCAACTGCAGAAAAACCTGCTTTTGCAAACTGTAAAAATGCATCAGCAACTTCTCCACGCTCAAATGGTCTACCAGCTCTTGCATCTAAAATAAGTCCACCAGTAAGTTCTGGCATTCCTCCTGTAACTGCTTGAATCTTTTTAAGTTGTAATTCAAATTCACCAGCTGCTTTAGCAAGTGCATAAAATGGATAAGCAAGTCCAGCCATAGCAGTAATAGCAAATGTTACATTAACCATAGTCCACCTAAGTTGGTTCATAGTATCAACCAAACTCAAATTAGTCTGTGTGGTTTCTTTTAACGTAACCATACCTTTTCTTTGTTCATCATAATACTTCCTAGAAACAGTGGTTGCACTCTTAGTTCCCCACGTTCCTTTATTAATAGAATCAGTATACGTTTTTTGAGCTTCTTCCGCTGACCGTGCAACGTTAGTAGTCTTTTGTTGTTCCTTATTTAATTGTTGAATAGTACCAGTAAGTGATTTTAATTCTTGCTGGATTTTTGTAACTCCTGCTTTATCCCCAGTCCTAATTATAGAAATTGGTATTACTATTCCACTAACGCTAAAGCTATCTCCAGCCATTACCGTCTCCCAGATTTACTCTGTTGTTTTTTCATTTCACGCTGTTTATCCTTTTCTCTTCTATTAAATACTTTAATCAATAAATTACACTCTGATAGTGTAAGTGCATTAACAGTAAAGAAGGTATATCCCAACTCGTGCAAAAACAGAATCAATCGTCCTTCTTCTTCTCTACGTTTGATTCCGATGAGTTTTTTCGCATTTCATCATTGCTTTCAAAACTCTTTTTTCCAGTTTTTTGGTCAAACATTATTCCGGATTCTTTAAATACTGTTCTTACTATAGTTCTTACCATAATTGGTTTCAAATATGCGATTTCATTTTCAGTATATTTTGGTGTATGGCAGTGTTCTAAAATTACTTTACCATCATCATCTTTATCAGTTTCTGGTATATCATTTTTCTTTCCACTTAAACCAAATAACTTTTTCAATTCGCCTCTTGTTAAAGGGGTTATTGCTATTGTTTGTCCAACTAACTCTGGAAACTGTTTCTTATCTTCTTCTACTAATTCCAACTTTACTTCTTGTGGAATTAATTTACCATCGCCATCTCTCTCATAGAGAGTAAGTTCTTTCTTTAACATTTTTTTTCTCACCTCATACTTATAAATAAAAAGGGGCTTATTGCCCCTAAATTATTTAGCTGCTATAACTTGATGTTCCATCTATAGCATAACATTTTACTGACTTTCCAAACACTGTAACGTCATTATTAACGATGTCTTCTGGTGCACCATTAATTGTCATGTCGTCAAATGTCGCACTTGCAACTACAAATCTTAAATATTTGAGTCCTGCTGCAATTGTTCCTGGAGTTCCAGACCTTATAAAATCAAGAACGATTTGGAATTTATCCATTGTTTTTGCATCAGTTGTTGCTGTTGGAGAGGCCAAGAACCTTCTATATAGCTCACTATCTTTATAATGTAAAGCCATACTTAGGTCATATTCTCTACCTTTTGGTATGATAAACTTAGCTGCTCTAGGCGAATCTGTTTTATCACATGTTCCTGCAATATACCATCCTGCTTCACAATTATTATTTATTGTGAGGTCAAAACTTAATACCTGACACAATGCGTCATTATGTATATTTGCTGGTGGAGTTCCTGCTGTTGCCACACCACTTGTAAGAAATACATATCCCTCATAAAAAACATACGGGTCATCTGTATATTCTGTAATTGATGTAGCTGCTCCTGTACTAACTATAACTCTTTTTGCTAACCAATCAACTGCACATTTAAGAGGTTCATCAATACTACCACTTATACCCATAGTATTAACTCTACATCCTGTAAAAGTTCTCTTAAGATTTTGTGTAGTTGCTAAAGCACCACTATCTTCATAATCTGTAAGTTCAAGTGTAAAACTTGGATAATCATTTACTCCTGGACTATTTGCACTACCCATAACGTGCTTATATAAAGTTCCCCCTGCTGATAATATTTTTGGGCCTGAATCTACTGTTGCAGTAGTTGCTGTATCTTCTCCGAAAGCTTGTCTAAAAAAATCGGCACCTTGGAAATAATATTCCATATTGCCTGAAATTTCAAACTTACCTGGAATAACAGTTTTAAAATCTCTATTTCCACCTAATGTTCTAATTTTAAGTAGGTTATTCTTTTCACCTGGTGAAATTGATTGAACTGCCCCAAGGTCTTTACCAGTTGCTGCTGCTGAACCGTAATAGGTTTCATTGCCCCATCTGACATACTGACTATATCCTGCTGCTGGCATTTTTACTCATCCTCCTCTATTATTTTCCTTTTCATTTTTCTCTCTATTATATTCTTTACTGGTACTGGCTCTTTTGCCAATTTCCAATAACCAGATGATAACAATTCTTTAACATATCTATCTGGTATTTCATAAGTTTTACCAAGTTCTACAGGCATAGACCCGCCATTGCCAAATCTAAGCACTCCCTTGGACATAACTCCTTTATAAATCATACTTACCATTGTAATTTACCTCTCATTATCTTATTATTTTTGAACCTTTCATAGTAATTATCCTTTTAATAATTGGATAAGCTACCATTTGTGTAAACTTTTCTGTATCAGCAAGTGTCATATTTACACCATCTCTTAAATAATGGTGCCCTTTAAATTTAGATTTTGAATAATCTTTTTTACCAGATTTAGAATATGGTAAACCAAATGGTGCATTTGCACCGTCTTCAACCCATTCTGCATAAGGAACTTGTTTCATATCAACAACAACATCATATCTAGCAAATCGTGCTCTTGCTTCTGCTTTCTTTACTTTAATAGCACCTGCCAATTTACCTGTTGATTGTTTTGCTCTCGATTCTAATATTCCAACTGCGTTAAACGCAACATCATCAGCAACCCTTTTTGCAACTTCTGGTAAAGATTTATCTACCATTTTATCCATATGTAATAATATTTCTGGAATTTCAAGTTGTGTTGTTATAGTTATCATTTTGGAAAGTACCATATCCTAATTGAAATTACTCCTCTATAACGTTGGGAATCCGTTTCTTTTTCAGGTGTTCCCTCTTCAAGATTTGCTAACCCTGTTATTTTATATGTAAGTTTAAGCCATTCACACTTTGCTTTTATTGTCTTCCAAATTTTATCTAAATATTCTTTAACAAATTCTTCATCTTTTAAATACGTGTCGCCATTATCCCATTTAAAACCAAGTTTTGTCCAAAACCAAATGTCTAAAACAAGAGTTTTCCATTCAAGGAAATCTGGTCCTATATCTATTATTTCGGATGTAGAAGGTCCTCTTTTCATTATTTGTATTCGTGGAAGTGTAGCTACAGCTAATGGGTAGTCGGTATGTATCCAAGTTCGTTCAGCGTGTCCCCACTGCTCTAATGGGTCTTCTAAATTATCTCGTAATACGTCTCTGACAATATTTATGGCCTGTCTATCGTTGATTTTAATCACTCTTCCACCTTGGAATATAAGAAAAGCCTCCTTGGCTTTTATCCATTAAACTCTGGTTCTTTTAACTTTAATTTTCCTGTATGTGTTATATCTTGTGCCTTTCCACGTTTGGTGGCATCAATTATCTTTTCACTATCTAATGCATTACTTTCATGCATTTTAATGTGTTCTGCATACCTATCTGCTACTGACTTTGCTTTATCATGGGGATATTGTTCATCTGAATGAACACCATGCTTTTTTTCTAAACTTTTTTTTCCAGTCATTTTTAATCATTCACCGAATCTTCTTTCCAAACATAATCATTTTTATCATGTTGTTGCATAACCCTATTAAGGTTAATACCATATTTGGAATCATAATTTATATTTTCTGAACTAAATATTATACCTAATCTTAAATTGATTTGGTTTTTCTGTTCTGCTAATTTATTATCTATAACTTCAAGTTCTCTTGAACTTGTTCCACCAGTTATTGTATCCATCTTTTCAAGCAACGACTTGGCAGTTCTTAACGCACAATACTTAGCAAATAAATTTGGTACATAATAGACCAATAATTCATCACTATCACTTAATCGTAAACCACCAACAGTCGAAGTTGTAAATTTTATCATACCAACATTTGATTGTGTGGTATAATCATCTGTTGTTACCAATTCTCTTTTTGTAGCGGTACCAACAAATACTCTTTCAACGCCATAAATTCTATTTTCGCCAAGAAAATATTTTAAATAAAATACATTTGATTGTGATGTATCTTTATCTACATATGTAATCATGGCTGCTAATGGGTCTCCGCACTCTTGATAAATGTCATCGGTTTGTTCTTCTATTTCAACATAAACTTCGTCATCTGTCCAACGTCCCTCTATATTAAGGTGTCGTTTTACATCATCAAGGTCGCAAAGTCTTCGCATTTTTTTTATCCACCAATATATACTTTAACAACGGCTTCTGAAGCACCACTATTAGTAAATGTTACTGTTCCATATCTCTTACCTGAACCTGCTGTTATTAATAATGCTGGATTACATGGTAATGTAGACGCAATAACTGATGCACCTCTAAAAGCTTTAAATTCTATTGCTTCACTTGTTTCAATGTATAAAAATTGTGGATAACCAACTCCACCAAGACTTATTGATTCTGAACCACCTGAAGCTGCAACTTTAATTGTTTGTTCTGTATATTCTGTATATTCTTTACTTGGATTAACTGCAACTGTAAGTTGCGTAGTTCCACTTACTTTTTTAAGTAAATTTCCTGAAATTTCTACGGTATTTGTCATATTAAATTACCTCATATGTTTATCCTGTTATCTTTAAATTACAAGTACTTTCAATTACAATGTTTTGGTCTGTAGATGGATATACTATATCTGTTACTGTAATAGTATCATTGCAATACCAACTTCCTGTATCATTAAAACTAAGTATACCTGTACCTATATCACAAGTTTCATTTGTTATACACGGCGTACTTAAATTAATTATCCAATTAGTATCTGCTCCTGGACAACCACATCCAACTATACTATCTGTAATATCCCACCACATTGCTTCTTCCGCGATATAACCAGTACTGCCTTCTTGTAAAATTTGCCATCCAGTTGAATTATGACATTCAAAAAAATCATTATTGGAAGCATCTGAACTATGTGCTCTCAAAACAAGAGTATCTGAATCATAATCCCAGCATTCAGTTGGAATAGATAAATTATTATCTCCTGGATTAACTTGCCACAAAGAACTATCTTTAGCACCTACTGGTTTTGTATAATTAACTTCTAAATATCCTTGGTTTGTAGTAAGTCCCCAACCAGCAGTTGTCCAATTTCCATCATAGGAATTATTACAATCTACTGCCCAAAGTCCTGAACAAAGATAAGTTCCTGTATCAAGTCCACCACATACCGAAGTTTCGTTAGCTGTTTCTTGATAACACCATGAACTAGGAGGGTCTACAAAAGTTAAATCAAATGTTTGCTCACCTCTTTCAGGAACAAAATAAAACCATATTCTATCATCTTTAACTTCTGCTCTATCCAATTTATCACAATTATTTTTCAAATCTATTTTAAGATTACCAAATGTATATGAGCAATCATAATAATTACCATCTTTTAAATTCATATCTTTGACATCCCAAACTCTCCAAACAAGCTTATAATTTCTGGTATCTTTTGGTGTCCAATCAACTTCATACTTTGTTGGAAAATCTATTTCCTTTTCAGTTTCCTTAAAAGTAAATACTTCATCCAAAATTCCAGCATAAGCTCCACGCGTACCATATGCGTATTGCGGCGTGTTTCTTGTTACTATAAAATCTTCTTCTACTAAATTAGTTCTCTTTATACTTCTGCTTAACATTTCATAATAATCTGACGGGTAATAACACCGTGTAGCTGTCTCACGACCTCCCATCTCTATAATCTTAGGACACATTGTATTTGTTCTATACCAAGAATTTTTATTGATATAAGTTCTTTCTGCTTCAACGTGCCATCTATGAATACCTAATACTTCACCATCTCTTTCAAGAACTGTTTTCTCTTCGGTAAACATCCAAGTAATTGAAACTCCGGACAGAACTAACGCTATTATAATAAGTCCGCCTATAATATTTTTATCTAATTCTGCCATTTGTTTACCTCTATCCTGTACAAATACTTCCACCACTAGTAAACAATATACAATCAACGGTTACATTAAATCCTGTTCCGTCCATATTTGCTTCTAAATTTGTAGCTTCTAAATTTGTCACTATTCCTGCTGTTGTAGTAATGCTAGTAGCACTAGATATTGTTCCTAACTCAGTTATATCTGTTGTTGTATTAAGTTCGTCCCAATACAAGGAATTATTAGCATACCCTGTAAGATTTCCAACAAAATTCTCTGCTGTAATATTAAATCCCGTACCATCCAAATTAAGTTCTAAGTTGGTGGCCTGTAAATTTGTTACTATTGCTTCTGTTGTTGTAATACTTGTTGCACTTGATATTGTTCCTAATGTAGTTATATTTTCAGGTACATCAAGGTTATCCCAATACGAAGAACTATTTGCAGTACTAACAGTTCCTACAAAATTATCCGCTGTTATATTAAACCCTGTTCCATCCACATTACTTTCTAAATTTGTAAGTATCAAATTTAATAGTGTGGCTGTATTTGAAACAGTTAAATTGGTAAATGTTGAACTAGCTGAAAAATTACCATCACTTACATAATCAAGTTTACCAGTTGTTGGATTCATAATAAGCATGTATCCTGCACAAACTGACGCACTACACAAAAGGGTAATTACTAGTAACAACAACAATTTAAATGTTAAATTTTTATTCATTGTAATCCCCCTTAACCATAAACATAATCTGCATAAGTTGTTCCTACAGTACCAAAACCAAGACCACCTAAACCACTCCAATAGTGGATAAAGTTTGTAACACTGCTTGCCCAATTAATTTCTCCAATATTGGACCCATCATATGACATCTTTTTAATTTGCCATACTGCTGAACTAATACTTTTACCAGGTTCTGCACGTCCTATATATTCAATAAGACCGCCTCCTGTATAAGCGTATCGTTCTTTATAAGCTTCTACTGGCAAAGTTTTTCTAGCTGTAAAGCTATAATCACTTACACCATCATCTGCACTTGCCATTTTTCACCTCTCCATTAATTTTATACGTGGAATGGATTCCCCACTAATTTCTTAATCCTATTATTGTATTAATTCTATCTTCTTCATACTTAAGATTTTTAATATCTTCTTTTGACACACCAAGTTCTACAAGTTTTGCAACTTGTTCCTTTTTTGTCAATTTATATAAATCGTCCTTATTTATTTCGTCTTCCTTTGGTTCTACAACCTCAGGTTCTGCAACTGGAACAGATTCTACAGTTTCAACTATTGGAACTGATTCTACTACTGGAACTGTTTCAACTACATCAACAAAATAACTTGGATGATTTGGATTTCTTCCACCTATCATTTTTTTTCCTCCTTAACCAGCATCGTTTACGTTATTTGCGCCAACCATTCCTGCTGATTGTGACTTTTTCTGTCCTGGCCACTTATTATTCATAACAGATTCTGTGTCTGTCATTCCTTCTCCACGTGAGCCATCTGCTTTTACTGGGCTACCAACAACTTTTGGAACGCCACCACTAACATTTTTATTCTTATCAACACTCATAACATCAGTTGTTATGCCTGTAACAGGTTCATTAAGTCTTTTTTCAGGGGTTGAATTAGCAACACCTTCATTTGTAAACCCTTTTGTTGTATAAGTTTCAACTGACTTTTTATTTAATATTCCTGCATTTACTCCACTATTAACCATTTTAATATCCTCCTAAATGTTTATTTTTGGACTACCTTTTTCAAGAGCCCTTAAATATTTTAGCTTTGAGTTTTCATAATTAACTTCTTCTACTGCTTCTTTAGCGTAATCTATTACTTCTTGTCTAAACTTTTCATCATTTAAAAGTTTCTTTACAAGTTCTCTCATCTTTTTAATATCGTGTGGAGAACACATAGTTTGCGGAAAACATTTTTGAACTGAATAGTTTCTATCGCTTCCAACCATTGGAACTCCTAATGCTGCACAATCCCAGCCTGTTCTACTTTGACTTGTTAATGTAAACGGGTCAACTATAATCTTACTTTCCATTAACTGTTCACAAAAATCCATGTAATTTGTTCCAGGTGTAACGTAGTTGTAGTGACATGAAGTTAAATATCGTTTCTTATCACTGTTTGGGTCATATCCTATTAATCGTGTTTTTGGACCCAAATCTTTAACTGCTAAACTTGGTACAACCGCATAATTATCATATCTATGCCACATTACTGAAATAATATCTTTTTTCTGTGCTGGTGTAAGCGTTTTTAATCGTTTTACAAAGCACGGATGTGTTATCAAATGAACATTTCTTTCAGTTAGTAACTCCATTGCACCAACTTGATTTGGTTCGGTACCAAATAACATATCTGGATATTGAAGTTCTCTTCCAACTGTAGTAAGGTAATCATATGACGATTGCCATAATTCTACCGTATAATCATTATTAGCTACTACTTTTGTTTTTGAACTATCTCCAAGTTTCTTTTTAAGGTCACCTGGTATGTGTATGTCTTGCCCAGACAAATTGACGTGTATTATATCATACTTTTCATACTCTGCAGGGTCCATATCTTGCCACTGCCTTACAACACCATCAAATACTGGAAGCCAACTATACAATCCTGTTCTTAAACACTCTTCACCATCTATTAATTGTTGATGTATATAATTTGTCGTCATGCAAAACTTTATGTCTTTAACTGGTTTTCCAAACAACTTTTGTGATATTCTTTCCATTTCTTCATTTACTACATCATCTTTCATTCTGTCTCACCCGAATTTCTATATTTTGTTTCCTACTTTAAAATAAAAAAGAGGGATTTTACAATCCCTCAAATTTAGTTCTTAACTCTTTTCTGGAACTTAGACCTATATACAATTCCAATTGTTGAGCCAACTACGGCTGTTCTTGAATTTGTAACGTCCAAAGTCTGGTTTGTCTTGTTAAAAAGTGTTGCTGAACTCACCATATATGCTGAGCCAATCATACTTTTTGATGTTCCTATCATAACATTAAGTATGTCAGTAACATCTTCACAATACTCTGTAAGCCCGACCTTATTTCCAAGTCTTAAAGCAACAGAACCGTATGTTCCATAACCCTTTGTTGCGGTTGCTGGTACAACTGAAGAAACATATGCCCAAGCTACACTACCAATTGTACTTCCATCTGTAGCGGTTGCAAGTGTAAATATTTCTTCTCTAAATTCTCCCTGTGCTGTATAACCTTTAACACTAACTTTCATTTGTCTCTCAGCATCTGCACCCATATTATTATGAAATGCAACATTTCTTGGTACTGAAAAAGTTGTACTCTGAAAGGTTGTAGCGGCAGTTGAATTTAGCCATCCATATGCAGAACAAATTCTTGTTGAATGTGTACTAGCATAATACGGATAAATATCGTATTTTAACCTCTTTTGTTCAAGCTTTAATGTTTTAACATTAAAGTCACCATCTCTATATCCTATATTTCCCATTTTCTATTATACCTCCGTAGGTAAAAAACCTACGGTGCCCTTAAAGGCACCGGAGGGCTTTATGCGTCTGTAAAATGACCAATGCATATTGCCTTGTCATTAATCCTCGTCATTTCGTACCAAGCGTCAAGTAGAACCTTGTGGACTCTTTCATCGTCCTCAGTTACAACTTTAACCTTAGCTTTCTCCTTCCAAACGATTCCTGCAGCTGCACTTGGGTCTATCATAAATGCATAATGTCCTGAGATATTAGCACCTGCTCCCCATGTTGTTGCGGCTGTTATCTGTGTTGAGACCTCTATAATGATACCAACGTATTCCTCGATGACTCCTCTTGTTACAACCATTGAACTGCCAAACTCTGCAGCATTTGTAAACTGAGAA
>Ga0307377_10005011_pt1 | contig 14307 bp, 10 predicted proteins | sample TR3MG_FD_202535 | JGI IMG/M metagenome (GOLD analysis project Ga0307377, IMG submission 202535) | Soil microbial communities from Risofladan, Vaasa, Finland - TR-3 | ecosystem: Environmental > Terrestrial > Soil > Coastal area > Acid sulfate soil | place: Finland: Risofladan, Vaasa | collected... | reverse complement strand
ATTGGGATATAGACTCGGGCGCCCCGTACACCAACAGCGTAACCGAGAACGGCAGCTATGGTACGGGCGCCTATACCCTGGGACTAACCTCACTGCCAACAGGGACGACGATTTACTACCGAGCCAAGGCTGAGAATCCTGGCGGTTGGGGGTACGGCAGCGAGGAATCTTTTCTCACTAAGCCGGCAGCCCCTACTAACGTGGTGGCGAGTGATGGCACATATACCGACAAGGTGGTCATCACCTGGACTAAATCCACCGGCGCTACCGGGTATCGCGTATATCAAGATGGGAATGATGTTTCCGGCCTACTTGGCGACGTGGCGACTTATGATGACACCGACGCCGACGCTCCGGTTATCACGCCCGGGGCCGCTGACGCCACAGACGGCTCGATTGTTGAATACGTTACTTTAAGCCTTAGCGGCGAGGGGGTGGCTAACGGCACTACTCACACCTATAAAGTGGTAGCGGTAAACGCCACAGGGAATAGCGCCGACAGCGCCACTGACACCGGCTATCGCGGCCATGGCGCGCTAACCTACCAATGGCAACGGTCCGCGGCCGACAGCGACGCCGACTATTCCAACATAGACGGCGCGACCACAGACCCGTATAACGACACCGGCGCTCCGGAGAACGGCGACGGCCGGTATTATAAATGCGTACTAGACGCCACCGGCGCAGCGCAGCAGACCTCTACTGCTGACAGGGGATATAGAGGTCTGCCAATTCCTCCGGAAGCGCCTACAAATGTTGACGCTACTGATGGCGACTATACCGATAAAGTGGTCATCACCTGGACTAAATCAGACGGCGCGACAGACTATCAGGTTTACCGGGATGACGTGGGGCTGGGCTGGCTGGGCGACGTGGCGACGTATGATGACGATGACGCTGACGCTCCGGTTATCACGCCCGGGGCGGCTGACGCCACAGACGGGACCAGCGAGGACTATGTGACGCTCGCCTTGGGCGGTGAGGGGGTGGCTAACGGCACCGCTCATACCTATAAGGTGAGAGCCAAAAACGCTTACGGCGAGAGCGGCGACAGCGCCACTGACACCGGCTATCGCGGCCATGGCGCGATAACCTACCAATGGCAGCGGTCCGCGGCCGACAGCGACGCCGACTATTCCAACATAGACGGCGCGACCACAGACCCGTATAACGACACCGGCGCTCCGGAGAACGGCGACGGCCGGTATTATAAATGCGTACTAGACGCCACCGGCGCAGCACAGCAGACCTCTACTGCTGACAGGGGCTTTCGGTTAGTAATCGAGCCACCAGTAGTATTTACCGACGCTATATCGGGCCTTGGGCCAGATTGGGCGATAGTTACTGGTTCAATCACCAGTGCCGGGACAGCGGGGGCGATTACCCAGGTTGGCTTTGATTATGGGCTCACAACAGGCTATGGCGGGAGCTGGTCGGCATCCGGGAGTTTCACCACTGGCGATATCTTCACAACAACCTTCCATGGGTTGGACCGCGGCGCTGTTTATCACTATCGCGCCAAGGTATATAACGGGGAGTGGGTTTATGGCCAGGATCGCATGTTTAGCACGATAGGCTCGGCGTCTATTTATGAATATTGGAATACCGGCGGTGACGGTTACGGGCCTGATATTTACGCCAATCTTTGGGGATATCAACAATTTACAGTAGAGGATGCCCACACAGTAGCCTTCATGCGGCTATACCTGAAAAAAACGGGCAATCCTGGGACGGTGACGGTATCCATACGCCATGCTGACGGGAGCCATGAGCCCACAGGCAATGATATCTGGTCAGCCACCCTTAACGGCGACGATTTTAGCACCAGTGTTCTAGGCTATCAGTTTGACATTACTGAGACACCATTAGCGGCCGGGGAGTATGCGGTAGTAGTGAGGGCGATAGCCGGCGATGACAGCAACGACATACAGTGGCAATGGGACTCCGGAGGCGGACTGGATAATGCCGTTGCGGGGCATTCGGTTGATGGCGGCTCCACCTGGGTGTCGGACACACCCGCCGACTTCCTGTTTGAGATATGGGGTTATCCCTGTATTCGGATAGCCTCAGGCGCCGCTTTCCAAAATTACCTGGAGGATGACGATATCCTCTTCACCATAGAGTATGTGAACATTTTCCCGCCTTATTACCCCAGTTCCAACCCAGAGCAATACTTTGACATTCAATTACTAGGGACCGACGGCGTAACCGTGTTAGCCTCTACGGTCTGCTGGGCCTGGGGGAATATGCCAGGCTCTATCTATCTCTCTGCGGACCAGGCTAGTTCTATTGATATTCAGGGGCTTTATTACCTCAGGCTCCATGGCGCATTTACCGGTGAGCCCGTGGGGGCGTACCAGCTTACTTCTAACGACTGGCAGGGAACTAATCTCAAGAATCTGGACAGCTGGGTTATCCTGACCGCCCACAACCTGGAGGCATACTATGGCAATACCCTTACCATCAGAATAAGCGGGAAGGGCGAGGTATTGAACGAAGAGGGCGGCGTAATATTCCAGGATGGGATACAGGGGCTCACTGAAGTTCGGCCCGACCTTTTCCAAATTATCATTCATGTTCCCGGCTACACCGGCGAGGAGTTTACCGACGCCTTCAATCGGTCGGGGACATGGGAAGAGGCGGTGGGGCCGAAGGTTGCAGGGTGGCTTACCTCCGGTGGGGAGATTATAGGCGTCGATGGGAAGATGGTAGGCGTAATTATACTGATTTTCTGCTGGCTCGGGCTGGCTGTAATCGCCGCGTTGAAGGGCGGGAGCGCCTTTGTGGTTCTTGTATTAGCTGTGCCCTTTTTCCTCGCTGGCGCGCTTCTACACTTTTTAGATATTGCGTTAATCGCGATTGTGGCGAGCATTCTAACGCTGGGCCTGATTTTTACGTTTTGGTTGAGTAGAACATAGCAGACATCTTATGAGGTCAGCAGTGAAAAAGATTTTGAGAACAATTGTCCTGGCCGCCGTAGTGCTGGCTCTACTGTTGCCATTGGTCGGGGCACAGCCTGCGATCGCCGCGTCCGCTACTTTGCGACCTATTGGCGATGGGGACATTAACATTACGTATAAATTCCCCGACTCAGGAGACCATTGGGACAAAGTCGATGATGTGGTGGCAGATGATGACACGACATACGTATACAGCACATCCTTCTCCTTTCAGGATGACCTGTATACACTATCTGACCTGGGTGTAGGGGGTGCGATCATAAGCAGCGTGACAATACGCCTGCGAGCTAGGATTGGCGAGTGTGGCGGATGCTGGGGGTATGATACGCGTACAGTTATCAAAACACATGACGCCGTTTACAATAGCGCCGCTTTCAATACAACTGACACGTGGGCTGATTATTCAACGGCATATACTACCAATCCATACACAGGGACGGCCTGGACTGTCGCAGAGGTTGATGATTTACAGGCCGGGGTTGGTTTATACGCTGGCCCGGCGATGTGTACGCAGGTATGGGTTGATGTGGCATATACGACGGTAGGAGCGCCAGCCATCGTAACATCGGATGCCAGTGCTATAACCCAGACATCGGCACGGCTCAATTCGGCCGTAACAGATGACGGGGGGGTTGCCTGTCAGGTCCGATGGGGATACGGCAAGGTGCAGCAGACCGCTGAGAACTTTGAAGAGTACACCGTGGTCAGCGCATGGGCGGGCAGTTACACCACTGGACAGCACCCATACTACGATATCGCCGGGCTGGACGCGGAGGATACATACTATTTCCGCGTCCAAATTAAAAACTCCGGCAGCCCGGTAACAGGTGACGAGAAAGAGTTTGATACCCTTTCCGGGCTAGGAGACCCTAGCGGGCTTAGGGGCTATCCGTCGGCGAACTCCATCGACTTGTCATGGACCAAGGGGGCCGGATCTGTGGGCTCTATGTTGCGGTATGGCCTTGACGCTTTCCCGTCAACGTATAATGACGGCTACCTGGCTTATGAGGGCACGGCTACGGACTACAACCACACCGGATTAGCGTCGGGGAGGACGTACTATTATGCAATTTGGGCTGTGAGTGGTGAGGATTATTCCACCGGCAGCTCACAGGTTATGGTCACCACCAGCGCGCCAACCGCAACTAGCGACACCATCGAAGCGCCGCCAATGCCATCAGGCTGGCTGGCTTCGCCAGATTACACCTCTATGTCCGGGCTAGGCCCGCTTTATGACGCTATAAATTCCGGGGCCGACTCTCTCTCTATGCCCCGCGGTACAGTGTGGTTCTTATTAGCCACGATGATCGCGGTGGGCATCTCCGTTGTGGTTTATCTCAAGGCACGCAACAGCATCGTTGTGGGGTTTATAACTCTACTGGTAATGTTAGTCATCCAGTGGGCTCAACACATTACCCCGTTTTGGGTACCCATCTTCGTTCTAATAATTGCCATTAGTGCCTTCCTGGTGCATAGGAGGGAGACACCGTGAAGCCAGGCTGGGTTGTCGGGTTAGTAATGCTTTTCGTTATCTTGCAGATTATCTGCAACGTTTGCGAGATGCAAGCCCCGTTGACATCTGAGACCCCTTCTCATCTACAGCAACTCCTTTCTCCCGACATACCGTCATATAGTAATCCGATAGGAGCTATTGCGTCTTATGTGTCCGTCCCGTTCCTCTGGCTCTGGAACTTCTTTGCCCTCTTCTTTTTTGATTTCTCGTTTTTTGAGGGGGGCTGGGTTTACGTCAAATATGTAATATTCTGGCCGATCAGTATTGGAATGATATACGGCTTAATATCATGGCTAAGAGGGGCTAGCTAAAGGTGTAATGTAAGGGGAAACACATAGAAAAAGGAGGGAAGTGATATGCCTGACTGGTTAAAGGACGTTGAATTACAGCGAGTTAAGGTTCGAGGGGATATACAGGGCGAAGTTCAGCAGCGCCGGCAAAACATAGAGCAGCGCGCGGCTGGTATTGAGGATAATCTGCGCCAGCAGCTCTCCAGTTTTGAGAAGGACGCCCAGGCGGCAATGAACGAGGCCCGTAAAACTGAAGCCATGGAGCGACGCCGGCGGGATCTTCCAAACTATAAACCCGCCAGCACCGGAGCCAAGGAAAGAATCGCCGAAGTGACACGGCTGAGTGATGACGCCCGCCAGAAGATAGCCAAAGCCCGAGCGGAACTACAGAGCGCAAAGAGCATCGATATGGAGGCTGTCGGACGGGCCGAGAGGGCCGCTTACCAGGAGCTTGACCAGGCTACCAAGAATATCACCGCGCAGATGACGCTGGCACAGAAAGAGTATGATGCTGCCGTTGCGGCCAGCGCGGCGGCAACAGCCCGGCAACCATCGCCGGCGTCGGGTGAGGACCTATTCAAGCAGATGCAGAAAGAGGGTCAGATACCCTCCGGCGCGGTCTACACTTCATATGACCCCAAGACCGGCACAGTCTCATATCAGACGGAGCCGGAGCTCCCCGATAGCTGGTATAAAGAAAATCGGCAGTTACGTGCCACCGGAGAGTGGATCCCCACGGCTGATTGGAAGTCACTGAACAAAGAGCAGAAGGACTACCTCGACAAGCACGGCGTGAAGGCGTTTAACAAGTGGGCGAGCGTCGGTGTAGCAACTGCGAAAGAGCCCACGTCTGCCGCGGTCAGGGCATACGCAATCACCCATGGCAAAACCGAGGCAAAGGCACGCCAGGAATTATCTGAGGGTCGGGCGGAGCCGATGACGGGCAAGCAGGCACTACTTCAGCAGCAGCTAGCAGGCGCTGTTAGCCGAGAAGCCCAGCTCGTGAGCTATGACCAGGGCACAGGTGAGCTAAAATACTCGACACCGGCAGAAGCGCAGCCGGAAAAGCCTGGTGGCTATGGCCCTCATGAGTGGTTTGGCACCGTCGGCGGCTACGCCGCCGGCATAAAAACCATAGCAGAACTGCAAACGACGTTTTCAAAGGAAGCACAAATGTATTTCCTCGACCGGGTAGCCAAGGCCCCGGTAACGAAGACCGGTATCTGGTCAACCCCCGTGCTTACCCCCGCTGAGGTAGAGAGGGCAAGAAAGACGGACAATCCCATCGCCAGCCTCCCCACAAAAACGCAAGCGAAGCTACTTTTAATTGCCCGCCAGTGGGCGGGGGAGCCCGAAACATTTATAAAGGGCGTCATCGGGTCTATCCCGGTCGTCGGGACCGCTTACTTGTGGCGGGAAATGTCTAACGTCGAGCGGGGGATCAGCGCGGCGCTGGACCTGTTGTTTATTGTCCCGATGGTGAAGGCGGGAGCTACCTTGTTGAAGGCCGCCCGCTTTCCGCTGGTCGCCAGGGCCGCGGCCCTGGCCAAAGCGGAGACTCAATTAGCCAGGCAATCCGCCCAAGCTATAAAGGCGGCCTATGGCAAAGAAGCGGCCACGGCCCTGATCGACGTGGGGAAGGCTCAAGCGGCGCTTATTAAGCAATCGGCAAGGGTCGAGCAGCTAAGGCATATCACAGGGGCCAAAAGGATCACGTCGAATATTCTCTCCATGGGGAAGGCTCAGGCGGCGATCGATAAGGCCGTCGCCAGGCTAGAGCCCCTGGAACAGGCGCTAAGAGGGAAGGCTAAGTCCTTTGTCGAGCTCACCCGGGGGAAGGCGGGCTTTGATAGCCCGGCGGTCGCCAGGGCCATGCAAGACCTACCGAATGAAATGGTCCGCAACGTCCGGGCGGCGGTCGAGGGCCTAAAGCCGACTAAGTCAGCTATCAGGACTCTCGAAGCCGACGTAGCCAGGGCCGCCGCCAGGCTAAAAGAGTTTCAAATTAAATACCCGTCTAATCCCGGAAAATGGCTTGATCTTTCTTATGACTTAATGATCAAGCAAAGTCGCTTGGCCCAGGCTAGGGCGGGCGATATCGTGACTATGGCCAACAAGATAACCGCGCTCCGGGACAAGCTGGCCACGGCAAAAGGGGCTTCCAGGCAACGGCTACTCCGTGAGCTCGAAGAGGCCGAGGACAATCTCCGGGGAGCTATCAAGGGAATGGAGGTCGAATACGGCCGGGGCGGACTCCGGGGCGGCGGCGGCGTCGCTGTCCAGGAAAAGGTCAAGCCGCGGACCGGCGGGCCGACGAGGATCACCGGGGGCGGAGCCGGTAGGGTAGCGCCGGCGCTAGTGAACGAAGTCGCGGCGGCATTTGCGGCCAGGACACTATCGAGCGCCGCTGTATCCTGGGGATTAGGTGATAGCGAAGTCCAGAAGATAGCCCCGGAGATCGCCAGGGACGCCTCCACGGTGGTCAGCGGCATGACTACCCCGGAAGTTATAAAGGCGGCTCAGGTGATCACGGACAGGGCGATCTTGTCAGCTACCGAGCTGGCTGTCCAGGGGATGACGCAGGCGGAGATCAAGGCGGCCGTTAAGGCGCAGATCAAGGTAGATACAAAGGCTATCACTGATATTGTGATCCGCGAAGCGGTCGAGCCTAAGATTGCCCCCATGACCAGTATCGCCCTGAAGATCGCCACCGAGATCGCCCCCATGACCAGTATCGCCCCCAAAATCGCCACCAAGATCGCCACAAAGATCGCCACAAAGACAGCTACAAAGACAGCTACAAAGACGGCCAAGGTCCCAATCAAAATACCCACCCCGGACGGCGGTACCCGCGCTATGACTGATACCGAGCGTAGGGGAAGCATCCAGTGGAAGCAGGGCTTCATTTATAAGCTGTGGTACCCGCCTTTTGGCCAGGGGGACATGAAAAATAGCCGCAAGCCTTTCCCTGGCGTGAGAATGGTATCCGGACCCCGGAGCGCCTACCTAACCATTCAGCGCATAGGCGGCGAAGTCCCCCGGGTGATGGAACGCACGATGGGAGTTGTGTCGGTCAAGGTGACCACGCCTAGCTCATTATCACAACCCAAGATATCATTCCGGGCACAACCCGTTTCTCTGCAGGCAAAGGAGCCCCCGGGTATCCGGAGTTCCCGGATCCCCCCACACATAAAGAGGGTACTAGGAATGCACCGCAGTTGATCAACTTTATATTTCGAGAGAAATATAGTACGTTTGAGCCATAAACACGGGCCATCAATTACTGGTACTATTAGACGTCTCCGGACGAGGCAGAGGTGGCCCGATTAGCCAACAGTTATAAGAGAGCGACCCGGGGCAAGGGAAGCACACGGTTAGGTAAACACCTTTTTGCACTCACGGCAAATATGCCTCGGGCGTTCTGCCCCATAACCCGCTGGTAATACTTCCGCTGACCCGCATCTTGGGCAATACAATCTGTTACGGTGGGCCACTACCCGCTCTTCTGTCTCTGAGAGCCAAGCGCGATATTCACGTGAACTGTCTCTCGGGCGATACCCGGGATTGACCCCGTTCTTTACCTTCTCTGAGAGCCAAGCGCGATATTCACGCTCTCCCCTTTTTCTACGGAAATATTTGAAACACATTGATACTTATTCCCTTAGATTTCCATTCACATTAGCTATGATTGATTCCGCAATCGAATGGTCCAAGAGTATCTTGATGTTACGTCGAAAAGCCCGGCTGTCTATTTGACCCTGGGTGTCTCTCACCCAATCGCTAGTATTACTATTCCAGATGCCCCATTCTTTCATGCTCGGCACTAGCCTTGTCTCTAAATAGGCCAGGTCCCTTGACTCAACCACGGGCACATGATACGAGAGACGCTCCACCTTAGCAAGTTTCTTACAACGTGGGGCGTGTTTCCCCCACACTTTAAGGTCTTTCAGGTGTTTGCCACAGCCAGGACAATGAGTATTCATTCCGCTACATTTATACCATGCGCGCCTTGGGCCCGTCTATCCCCCAAATGGGGGATGCGCCGATGATCGGGCGGGTAGGGGCAATTCTCAATCCTATTAGTGAGGTAAAGAAAGGTAAAAAAATGCTTGACAAAAAGCCCTGCGTGTGCTAGTCTAGTGCTTATGCCATATAAGAGGCTAGATAAACAGAGGCGCAATCAGAGGCTAGTGAGGTTCGCTAGTGATCATCCCAGCTTTACTCATGCGGCGATAGGTAAAATCTTCCACCTCGACCGTTCAAGGGTTATTCGGATATTAGCCAAAGGAAGGGATGGGGCCGATGGTTAGTTTTATAGGTGACATAACGACTAGTGGGGCAACCGGCACAGAAACGGCGGAAACACGAACAAACCATTATGTTAAATATTTAATCTTATCACAAACTGGCTTATGTCAAGCGGAGTTAACCATGACGTTAACTCCGCTTATTTATTGTAACTACCAACGGGCCATATCTTACTTTGGTACTGGGAATTAGGGTGAGGTTGAGGACGGAGGTAGAAAAATGGGTATTTCATACGAAAAACGACTAGCGGGAAAAGATGAGGAAGTGTTACGAACGGTTGTGCTATTTAATGAGCACAGAGCTATGTCCATCTACAAACTCCTGGATTACCTCTCATTTACAAAATGGATGGATAGGAAAGGCCGCCGGAAGCGTCTGGCAGAAATCAGGGAAACTATACCTGCTCCTGTCTCTCTGGGAAGAGGCGGTATGCCTTCTCTTGACTCTTGTATTCAACAGGCTATCGAAACAATATCTTCGCTTAGAGCTGCGCTTCAAAGAGAGCGAGAGGAAAAATCAGAGATAGGATACGAACTTGAAAAATACAAGAGCGGCGACTACGAGAAACACGCCGCCCAAATATATAAGCTATGGGAAGTGTGCGCATAAGGCTTTATTCCAGGAGGTAGCAGGATGATAGGCTACAAAATGATTACCCCATTGCTAGGCGAATATGCCGACCAGGGATTTACACTCGAAGAGGATGAGGATGGTCTCTATCTGTATTTCAAGGATCGCCTCGTTCGTTTTCAGGACGGCTCCATGGGAACCTTCAACGCCTGCAACACAATCGAGGGCGTTCAGGCAGCCTGCCACCGGTTTATATGTGAGCAGAACAGCGGCCTTCACTTCGCGGAAACTCCCCAGGAAGTGAAGGTATAAGCCGCCACCAGGGCAGAAATATAGAAGTATTGATTATCGCCGCCGCGGTGGCCAGCGTCACCCTGTTTGTGGTGGCGGCCGCCGAGCGGGAAGGGAGGTAGATCATGCCAAGATCAACAACGGGGCGCTGCCATAATTGCCTGATCCGGTTCACCTGGCAGGGCGAGCCATCAGGCGAGAGAAAACCAATGTCAAAGAGCGAGCCACGGACGGCGAGAAAACCAAACACGGGGAGCGAGCCATAAGCGGGGAGAAAACCATTAAACCGGAGCGAGCCAGGGTAGGCAGAGGAATAGAGGATAAGGAGCAAAGGAGAAAATGACAGACGAAATCACGTCAATCATGCTTCAGCAGATTCAGGAGATTGAGCAAAGGGATGAGTCCCAAATCCTCGCCGAGTTAGCCGGCGAGGCAGTCTTAGAGTATATCTACCAAATTGAGGTATGGGACTCTAAGGCCCGTAAGAAGGTACGGAAGGTGAAGTTGTCCTGGGTAGGGGTGAAGGAAGTTGCCCGGTCCCGGGGCAATCTTGTACTGTCCGAGCCGACGATATGCGACACCGAGGATGCGTTGAGAGTAGTGGTCAAGGCTACGGACCTAACACGGAACTTTACGGTGTTCGGCGGCTGCCACCAGCCCAAGACACAGAAAGTTAAGGATATCGACCAGGAGACCGGCGCGGTAATCGGCGACAAGATAGAGCCCGACCTCTTCTACTTCCAAAAGGCACTGTCTAAGGCACAGCGCAACGCCCTTAATCTCTGCATACCCGGTGACTATGCCGCCCGATTTATAGACCGGTTCCTGAAGTTGGCTGGCAAGCCCGCGCTACCGCCAGGTAAGGCAAAGCAGATTGCCCAGGGTAATGTCAACAAAGTCAGCAAGCTGGTAATCAAGCCCCAGGCTGATTGGGACGCCATCAAACGCGAGGACGTCCCCACCCTGCCCACCCTTGAACGCGTCATGTGGAATCTGGCGAAACTCCAGCCCCGGCAGATGTATCAGGAACTCGGATATGTCACCCGGGCCGACGTTATCGAGCCAGCCTGGGAGTGCTTCTTGAGACTGAAGGATAGGTTTACCAACATACCGTCGGAGGCGGTATAGGCACTCCAGCCGAGAGGGTTTGAAGATATGGCAAGAACACCACAACGGGCAGAACTTATTAAGGAAGCTATCCAACTGAGGGAGTTTGGCTGGACGCAGCAACGCATTGCCGATGACTTAAATGTACCACGACGTACCATCACACGGTGGTTAGTTAATAATGGCCATGTCACACCTGACAATCTCGGCCACAATACCATAGTGGCCAAGAAACGCAAAGCTAGCTCGGCCACTTCTATAACCCTCTTCCCCTGTCGGTATGAGCAAATCACTGAAAAGGAAATACCCCCGGAGTCCATTGACTTAATTCTTACCGACCCTCCCTACCTGGTTTCTTCTGCGGATATCAGCCGTAACAACCAAAATGATTTACGGCGCGACTTTGGCGAATGGGACAAGACCTCCCAAAAGGATTACGAAAACTCTGTGGCTCTATGGGCCTACCTAATGGCTTCGCAGCTCAAACCCGGTGGGAGCCTTTACTTATTCATGGCACGCAGGCTTCTGAATTTATGGTTGACTAACCTAGGGCAGTGCGGACTATCGGATAACGGCTTACTAATATGGCATCGGAATAATCCGGCTCCCCAAATACGGCAAACGCGCTGGTGCCCAGCTTTTGACATGATACTTTTCTTCTCAAAAGGCTCCCCCAAAACATTCCGCTGGCTCGGACAAAACGAAATGCACAATGTCATTTCTGGCGGTATATGCGCTGGCACTGAAAGAGGATGGAGCCACCCCACACAGAAGCCACGCTGGCTACTTCGTAAACTTCTCCGAGTCAGTAGCCGGCAAAGCGATACCATTCTCGATCCATTCGCGGGAAGCGGCTCAGCCGCTTTTGCTTCCTTTGAATTACCGAGTAGCCGCCACATTATTTTGATTGAACCCGAACCTAAATATATCGGGCTTATTCAGAGTACCGCCAAAGAGGAATTTGGATGCAAAGTGACCCTAAAGGACAGCTAGGCTCACAAGGTGAGGAAATAGTGAAGCGGTGGCTTCTAGGCCAGGGCTATAGCATTCTGCCCGCTAGCCTCATTCAAACCGGCGGGGCACCGATGTTACTGGAACGGTCCTATAAAGCCATATTACCGGATAATCTCACGTGGAAAGACTCCCATCAACAGTGGGTTGAAGTCAAAACAAAATCCTGCCCCACAAGACATGAAAGTTGGCCGACACGAGATGAACACGGGTTACCTCTAAGACATTGGGCTGCTTATGAATTTGTCCAACAGAAAACACAGACACCGGTCACGTTAGCGCTTTTGGAGTTGTCGTCAGGCACTCTATTAACGGCTACTCTTGATGAACTCAAGGCAACAGCAAGAATTTACCCGATGCAAGGTGAATACCACATATTCCTTGCCCGTGACGCGTTTCAAGAGTATCCACTGGAGAAGATGACGCTACCAGAGGTCATTCCGCCACTAGCCCCCAGAACAATAGAACAGCAACAAAAAGCACGATTATTTTGAGAAGTAAGGAAGCGAAACGGTGAGAAATAAAAAAGCCGAGAAAGTCTACGAAGAGGCGAGGGGCACTGCTTGGAAAGCCTTTGATGAGACAATGGTTCCTGCTCAGATAGCCCACGATGAGGCGTTGGCTGCTGCTAGGGGAGTCCGCGATGAGGCGTTGGCTGCTGCCTGGAGAGCCCTTGACGAGGCAACCTATGGTAAGGAAATCAGGGAAGTCTACAATCTTATGGGCCAGCCGGAAGACGTTCATACAGAAGCTGAAAGAAGCTAACAAACTTTGACTCCGAGCAGGTATCGGACTAAAGAGGGGTGGTATCTTCGAAGGAGAAAACCAGTTGGGATGAGCGAGCCAGCCGCGGGGAGGGCAAGCGGTAAGCCGCCGGTCTCATTAACCGGAGAAGCGGGTTCAACTCCCGCCCCCGCTATTAAAAACATAATATGGAGGTTTTGCGATGGGCACGAAGATTAAGGCTCCGCCGGGCAACGGCCATGTTCATCACTGGTTTCTAGCGCCAGCCGAGCGGGGTATCTCCCTCGGAAATTGCAGTTGTGGCGAGGAGCGCTATTATGCCGATGACATGGAAGAGGAGACTATCGCGCGAGTAGCCCTACTGAATAAGGCAAAGGCTAGGGTTAAAGCCGAGCACCCGTGGCGGGAACTCTGGCAATTCGCTGGCAGCAATATAAAGAAAGGATTGGGGCCATCATGACTGATATTTTCTCGGAAGCCATTCCGGAATTGTTAATTGAGCACCTTGACCATCTTAAGGGCTCGGCAATCAGCCTGGACGTCATCCGTGAGCGGGGTTATCGTTCGGTCCTGGGTAAGAAGGAACTGATCGAGGCCCACTTCGGGCGGCCACAGCAGCGGGTACCCGGTATTTTGATTCCTCTCCACGGCGTCGATGGCTCTGTCATCGGCCACCAGTACCGTCCGGACCATCCGCGCGAGGACAGCCAGCGCGGGCGTCCGATAAAATACGAAAACCCGACAGGTTCCTCAGTCCGTTTGGACGTGCCGCCAGTTTGCCTCCAGGGCCTGGGCGACCCGGGCCGACCGCTGTGGGTTACGGAGGGAATCAAAAAGGTCGACGCCCTGGCCAGCGCCGGCGCGTGCGCGATCGGACTAACCGGCGTCTGGGGCTTTAAGGGCAAGAATCCCCTGGGCGGTACCACCATTCTCGCCGACCTAGATTACATTACATGGAAGGGGCGCCTGGTCTACCTGGTCTTCGATTCAGACGCCAGTTCCAACCCCCACGTCAAGCAAGCGCTCGCCCGGCTGACCGAGCACCTGGAGCGCCGGGGCGCCCAGATCCGCATTATTGAGCTGCCGGCCGGGCCGGAAGGACAGAAGGTCGGCGTGGATGATTACCTGGCGCAGGGGCACGCGATAGCCGACGTCCTGCATCTGTCCAAGTCGCCGGCGGAGTCCCAAACGCTCCGGCAGCGGACCAGCGAGCAATACTGTATCGACCTGGGCCGTATCTGCTCGATAAAACATCTGGAGACTGGCGGCGAGACGACTGAAGCTTTGTGTAATTTCAACGCCCGCGTCGCTGATATTACAAGCCGTGACAACGGCGTCGAGTTGTCCAGGTCCTTTATGATCACCGGCACCGACAAGCGGGGTGTACCGCTACCGGTTGTCGAGGTGCCGACGACGGAGTTCATGTCTATGAGTTGGGTAACCAGGGAGTGGGACGTGCGCGCCGTCGTAGCCGCCAAGCAGACCGCCAAGAGTAGGCTCTGTGAGGCTATGC
>Ga0307377_10005010_pt1 | contig 14307 bp, 10 predicted proteins | sample TR3MG_FD_202535 | JGI IMG/M metagenome (GOLD analysis project Ga0307377, IMG submission 202535) | Soil microbial communities from Risofladan, Vaasa, Finland - TR-3 | ecosystem: Environmental > Terrestrial > Soil > Coastal area > Acid sulfate soil | place: Finland: Risofladan, Vaasa | collected... | reverse complement strand
TTGATTGCTGATAACCCATTCCCAACAGCATTCACTTCGGTTGATTGGGAAGGCACCTACAACAACAAAGGAATACAGTCACGGTAACCTATGACATCGTTGATACATAGCGCAAGCCGCTCAGACGCAATCTGGGTGGCTCAGCACCTACAAGAAGATGATCGAAGGGAACTAGAGGGTCTTGGCCATACCATTATGGAGGCCACCCTCTGCCTTTCCCTTGACCTATCAGACAATCCTGTGACCTTTCGGAACCCACTCGGAGAGATCTGCGGGGTAGCGGGGGTATCCAGAACAGATGCCCATTGCGGAGCCATATGGATGCTTACCACACCACATGTCCGTCCATACCCAAAGCTATTTTTTAAGGAGGCTAAGAAATGGGTCGAACAACAAACCTCCTATGAGATGTTACATAACATAGCTGATCCAAGAAATAAACTACATATGAAACTCCTTCATATGCTTGGGTTTAAGAAGCTTATGTATGTTACCACTCAAACCAATCTTACTTATGTTGAATTTGCTAAATTAACAAAATCATGTGTAATCCCGCCATTGCCATAGGTCTTGCCACGGGCCTGATGGGTGCCGTTCAATCCATTGCTGGCTATCAAGCTGAAAGTCAAGCTGCCTCAGCTTCGGAACGTGCCTACCAAGAAACTAGAACTGCAACTTTACAACAACGAAATACTGAAGATCAAAAAGCCCAACTCAAGTATAAAAGTGAAATGGAGAAGGCAACCCTAGACGCTGAACGGGGCCTAATCCGACGCCTTCAAGCACAAGGCACTACCCTAGCTGCTGGACGTGCTGGACAAGGCATAGGTGGGCTCCTGGCTGATGCTGAGAGGGTTGAGGGCAAGGACCTTGGTGCTCTTGGAATGAACCTTGCCTATGCCCAACAGGATTACTATTTTAATGTTGAGAATAATTTCCTTGCTGCAAAATCTACCATTAATCAAGCTGCCTCTCAACGGAAAGCTAAACCTAGTGGTGCTAGCTTAGCTCTCGGGATTGCGGGTGCTGGTTTGGCTGGAGCGTCAAGCTTCACAGAACTTGGTGGAGATTGGAAGAACCCCTTTGGAAAAGCTTAATTAACTATGGCTAGTATCTACGAATCCCCTGGCCAGCAGGTTGAACTAACTGGATTTCAATCAACATCTTCTACTCCCTTAGTTCAAGCATACGATCCATCTGGAATAATGCTTCAACAGTCCGAAAAAGACCTTGAAGCTTTAGCTCAATTTAGTGATACCCTTGGTGGTATTCTTAAAAAGAAAGGGGAACAAATTAAAGAAGAAACTATTGGAAAAGGTTTTACTAAGTTTATTACTGGTGAAATTGTTTTCAATCCAGACACTGGAGAGTTCAATGCCAAAGAAGAAGCCGTCCGTCAAGGTGCCCGAAATGCAACAGCAATAGCTGAAGCAGCAGAAGGAATGCCTGGTGAACAAGGAATGTCTGCTCAAATACGACGGACATCTCCAGCTATTCGTGGGCTTGAAGCTATGGGGGCATCAAGAGCAATGGCTCAGAATGCTCCTATATCTTATACTACCTTTGTTCAAACAGCAAAGAATGAAGGAAGGATCCTTATTGATCCTGACACTAAGGCTACTATTCAACTTGGTCCTCAAATGACTAGGGTTGAATGGGAACGAGCTGAAAGGATTCTTCTTGGGCAATGGGGACAACAGACTGGTTATAATCGCATCAATCCCCAAGTAATGATGCAATATGGGGCACCAAATTTAGCCATTGCTAGGGCTCGTTTGAATGAAGAGTTTGGAGCAGAACTTGATGCTAGTGCTAAATTTGAAGCTAGGGAAAAAAATAAACAAACAAATTTAACGGCATTTTCATCCATTAAAGATCCAACAACAGCGGCAGCAGCACTCGCTACCATTGAGCAGAGTAGCGCAACCAGTGGAGCCAAACAACGCAATGAAGATTTCATTGAAGATCTTACAGCAGCTGTTACTACTTTAAAAAGTAATAAGGATATACCTGGGGCTACTCTACTTCTTAATTCAATAGACGCCATCCCACATCCCTCTAAGGTTGGTACCTACGGAAGTAGATTCCGTCAAACGATTCAGACACTAAGAGATGGACTTCAAGAAGCGGGGGAAGCAACAGAAGGTGCCGTTCTGAAAGAAAAGGAAGATCAGTTTATAAAAGAAGCTGATAATGCTAATCGGTTTCCACAAGCAAAACGTGATGCACTTCTTAATGGTAAGGATGGCGTCATACCAAGAGCCCGTGCTGCTGGTATCTCAGAAGAAGTCATTACTAAAATGCTGACTGGTGGTAGTAGTGTTACGGAACAAGCTCTACTTGAAGGAAGTAGAAATGATCCTAACTATTTCAATCGGTTGGGCATCACTAAACTTACAATTGATCAGCTTGAAGCTAGTAACATTATTGATGAAACCGTAGCGGATCAATTGAGAGGTGACTCTAATCTTAAACCCGGTACTGATACGGTTGAGGCAAGAGTTAAAGCAGCTTCTCCATTAGTTGAGACTGCTCTCATTGCTGATATGGGTGGCAGCTATATGGCTCCAGGGCAGCCCATGACTGCTGCTGCGGCTGATGCTAAGTTTACGCGGGAAAGTGCAATGTTAAGAGCTGCTGAATTTTTAAAGCCTGAAATTCAAGCACAAATTCAAGCAAACATTCCTCTTAATGTTCAGACGTTACGAGATAAATTAATAGCACAAGCAAGGTCTTATCTTATTAATCCAAAAGATCAAGACTATTTTAATACATCTACTAAAACTGCTCCAAATAGAGACAAGCAAACGCAAGGGACAAGCATCACCACAACCTTTACAACCAATCTAACCAAAGATGAAACTAAAGCAATTGTAGATAAAATTGGTGGCGGCGTTCCTCAAACGCCCATAGGCTCCTTTCAACTGGGTAGTACGGATATTAGTAATGCCCAAGAAGCCGTTAATACTGGCGGAAAAATTCCTCAGTACATTCTAAATATTGCTAGGTCTGACGGCGGTCCAAACGTTGACATCAATAAGTACATGCGTGAGCAGGCTGTCAAGGCTGGGGCTCCTGAATGGAAACCCAATCAGGGACAAGAGGCTTTCTTACAGGAAGTTCGTAGAGTTTCTCCTGCGTATGCAACACGCTTTGCTGATCCTAATCTAACACCAACAGAGCGACGTAACCTATTAAACCAATACAGGACGCTTCAAAACAACATCCAAATTCAACAGGATCAATCTGCTGTTCCTGCTGGTAATTCTCTATCCGTCTTGCAACAAGCAATTGTTCAGACAGAAAGTGGTGGAGATTATGGGCAGTATAATTTTGGAGTAGCACGTTCTGGACCAGGCAATCCAGCAATTACCACTCTTAAAGCAAAGGATGTAATTCGTGGTGACTTTGCTATTAATGGGCAAACCGTTCGGCATTTTGGAGCGTATCAATTTAAACCCACAACATTTGCTGCCGTAATTAAAGCTGCTGGTATTTCGCCTGATCAACCATTTAATCAAGCTACTCAAGATAAAGCGTTTCAAGCAGTTGTTGTTGGCGGGGCTTTACCTTGGCGCACTAAGCTAAATGATTACATGGCAGGCAGGGTTCCTGATACCACGGCAAATCTAGCTGCGGCAATGACGGATATGTCCACTGAATGGGAAGGAGCTTTAAAAATTTCTCCTCTTAAGTTAGGTCAAATGTTGCGTAACCTTAGGTTGGAGCAAACCTCCGTTGTTGAGCCAAAGCTTTCAACATTACCGGGACCCACGCGTACTGTTGAAGTGGGTAAAACGCTTCTAGCTAGGGGCATTAAAATCTGGCAGCATCCACAGTTTGATCTAGCAAAAGGTTTTGTTAGTGGTGGGGCAAGAGTTGGCAGTCGTGGTTATGATTCTTTTCATAATTCAAATCAAGCCTTGGACTTACCGGTTTCACACAATTCACTTACTCAGCTAGATGCTACTTATGATTATCTTCTTAAGAATGCTAAGGCACTGGGTATCAGTGAAATTTACTGGGACCGAAAGGGTTACTACCGTGATGGTCAGATGATTGGTGGGCCGAGGTCCAAAGCAATTGCTGATCATGACGATCATCTTCATGTTTCATTCAAATAATGGGTACTAGGGGGTCTATCTTGCGAGGTAGATCCTTCCCGCAAACTGTTCATTTTACCCTTGAGGGGGTTACAAACTTATGGCTGGCATTCTAGACTCTTGGTCTTCTGATTACACTTACTCATCTGACGAGCAAATCCCTTCACTTGATAAAAGGAAAACTGTTGATCAAATCAAAAAGGAAAATTTAGAAGCATCTACTAAAGAGACTATTGCTAAAGCTAAAAAGATTCAAAAGCAGCAGCAAGACAAGAAAGCCGATGGACGCGTTAAGCGTAATAGGACAAGTTGGAATCCAGCCAAAGTTGCCGTAGATGCACTTAAAAAAGTAGGCGATGATACAGCAAATAACATTGACGCTGCGCTGAAACCAATTAAGGAACAAGTGGCAAATGTTGGTGAATTTGCTGATAAAAATCTTTTAGGTATTAAAGATACAGAAGAGTTAGCAAAACGTCGCAGGCTACGCAGTGGCGATAAAGGCGAACGCACTAAGTCTGAAAAGGAATTTAAGGATAAGTTTAACGCCGCTCGTAAAGCTGATCCTACTACCAAACTAGTCGAGAAGCCCCTTGCTGAAACAGCAAAGTTTATTCTTAAATCAACAGGTCCTGGCATCGTTGAGGATTATGGTTCACGGTTAGTCACTGCTGGTCAAGAAGGCATTGCTCGTGTTGGCGAAGCAATGGGCGCCCCTGTGGCTCCTGAGCAAGACCCAAGAAGTGATCGGTACATCAAGGCTCAGATTGATTTTGGCCTCACTCCTGACGATCCGTTGGCTGCTGGAGCTGCTAATATCCTTAAGACCATCAATGGGATGCGTTTTTTGGGTCGTGTTGGTCCTGGTAAAGAACTAGCTGCTAATGCTGGCACAGTGACAAAACTTGTCAGGGCTAGGGGGTTAGACTTCTTTGCTGGCTTTATCCACGCTGATACTAGTGAAGACGCAGGTCCCACCATCGGTGCGCAGTTGTCAGAGATACTACCTGAATCTCTTAAGTGGGCCATACCGAAGGCATTGACTGCTGATCCAGATTATGATAGTGAAGCTCGTTATCGTATTATTACGGGCTTAGAAGACATGGGTCTATCTCAAGTTGCTGAAGGCATCGGCGCAGTTTTCAAAGCTATTGATATATTTCAAGTAGCTAAAAATGCTAAGGCCAAAGTCTTTGGGGGTCCTAAAACAAATGCCGAAGCTATTGATGAATCCCTTGCTGCTCTTAACAAGGAGCTAGATCTAGCAGCGTATAAAGCAGAGCTTAAGGAAGCTGAAGAGTCCCTTAGGTGGGATGATGTTAGGAAAATGCAAAAGGATCAACTTTTAACTAAGATTGATGATCTTCAAGCACGTCAAGCAGATCCATTTGAAAATCAAGTTGAAATTAAAAAGCAACTAGATAATGCAAATGATGAGTTAAAGGATTTAGACAATACTATCATTGAAGAAATCAATGGTGGTACACCTAAATCACGAGGAGCTAGGGCGGCAGATGTAGGTAAGATTGATCCACCCGAATCAATACTACAGAATCGCATATGGATGACGGATGCTGCTACTAAACGTGCAAATATGTCCAAAGGGTGGAAAGCTCTTATTGATGAAGCACTTGATAAGGTAGGAGATAAGAACAATCTAGATGCTCTTTATCGTAGGTTTAAAGCAAGCGAGGTATCCTCTATTGCAAAGGCCATTGATAAAGAAGCTTTTGATTATTATCAAGGGGTTTTGGATACTGTTCAATCACCAACCGAAATACGAGATGCAATGCTCAAAGCCTTTAGGGCTGAAGGCGAGACATTTATTGGTGAAGTTGGTACTGAGCAAATTAAAACCAAATCCATTCTTGTAACTGCTGCTATGATTCGGCGGTTAGGAGAAAAAGCCGCTAACATTGGCAGCGATGCTTTGTTTGCCGAAAGCAATGGGCTAGCGGGTGGTAATCAATTTGATCGTATGGTCGATCAAGTAACTGGATTGGTGATGCTCCGTAAGGAAGCTTGGTCGTTGGAAGCTGGTAGGAGACTGGCTGCTGGTAAGCGGTGGCAGCAAGTACTGGATGAAACAACGGCTGAAGGTACTAAAGCTGATCAAGGTAGCTTGACTCCTAGAATGCTTCAACAGTGGGCAGATTATGTTAAAGATTTAGCGCGATCTGGTGATCCAAAAGCTCGTGATGAAGCTCGTCAAATGGCATTGGCATTGGCCTTGTCTGGTGGTGATCCTACTAAAGTCGTTAACTTTGCCAACACTCTCATCAAATACTCGGGTAAGCGGACATTGGGATTGTTCTATAACAACATTCTTTCTGCTCCTAAGACTATTATCCGTAACATGGCGGGCATCGTCCGGCTTGTGGGTGTGCCTACATATGTAGGTATACAAGGACTTATTGAGGGCAATGATAAGTTAATTGGTGCTGCTGGGGCTGGTTATGCAGCTATGTTTGGCAGTTCATTGGAAGCAGCACATGTAGCTGGTGTCACCTTTAAAAGTGGTGTACCCGCATCGTGGAGTGCTGCGTCTGTTATCTCCAAAGCTGAAACAAAGGCATATCTAGATTCATTAGAATTAGCTGCTGATACTAAAGTCAAGCAAATGGTAGTTGGCCATTTACGTTGGATGGATGCTTGGGTTGGATATACAGAATTGCCAAGTAAACTAATGATGTCAACTGATGACTTCATGAGAACCATGGCAGTTCGTCAGAAGATTTCAATGGATGCGTTTAATTATGCAGCCAACAAAGGCGCCAAGGACTTTAACTCGTTCTATCAACACACGATGACTGCCATGAGTCGTGGAATTGATGTCAAAACAGGACAAGTTACAGATGAAGCTCTTAAGAAGTATGGTGATGATATAACGTTTACAGGAGATCCAGGGCGCTTTGCTCGTGATTTTGAGAAACTTGTTACAGGTGATCCAGAAAAGGTTCCTGTTGGTCGGTTCTTGATGCCTTTTATTCGCACTCCTGCTAATATAATGGCATATCAAACCTCCTTTACGCCTTTGATTGGTAAGTTTATGGGAGGGTATCGTCAAGCATTAGAAGCAGGCGATGAACTACTCTTAGCAGAACTGCGTGGACGAGAAGCTGCTGGTTCTCTTTTGCTTAGTATTGGTTATACTGCTGGCACTAGTGGAATGATGACAGGAAATGCTCCGTTTGATCCAGAAGAACGTGAAGCATGGAGACAGCAAGGCATTCAACCGCGTTCTGTCAAGATAGGCACTAAATGGATTACATACTCTTGGTTTGAACCACTGTCTAACTGGATGGCAGCCGCTGCTGATCTTGGAACACTTTCACGTCACGGTGAAATCCATGAGTTTAATAAACTAGCTGAAACATTAACGTATGCTATGGCCGCTAGTTTTACTGAAAAAAGTTATCTAGCAAACCTTGATGGCATTGCTGTTATTTTGAATCCACAGGATGCTTTTGGTCAGTTATTTGGCAAGACCAATAACATTCCAGGTAACGCTAATAACTTTGTAGATGCTGCTGCTTCTATGGGACTAGGCGCTATCAATAATATGGTTCCTTATACAGGTGCTAGGCGTTCTTGGGCTAATGCTTCTGATCCATATTACCGTGAATATGATTCATTGGTTCAAAAAACAATGGCACAAGTTTGGCCGGGTATTAGTAAGAACGCACCATATGAACCAGATGTTTTAACAGGCAAGCCGATGCTACGAGCTACGGCTGGAAACCCTAATGCTTGGATTCCTTTTGAAAGTACAGATGAAAATCAAAGTCCAGTAGCTCAAAAGTTGATAGAAATGAATGTCTGGCATAAAGGTAACTTTAAAACTTCTACAACAGGACTGCGTTATACAGGTAAAGAACGCGCACAAATTAAAGCATTGATGGCTAAAAATGGGCTAGAGCGTTCTCTTGCTCAGTTATTTAATTCTGATGAATTTAAAGCCAGTGAGCGTATCTCCCGAGAAACCAATAGGCTAACTTCACAACAGAAATTGGTAGAACCGTGGCATAAACGCCGTGCTGCTGAAGTTTTTCAAGAGTCTCTAGCAGCAGCTAAGGCTGAAGTTGAAGCTACCAATCCTGATTTTGTTAAACGTTCGACTGTTGTTCTAACACAAAAAGGCCAGCAGGCTAACCCCTTTATGCAATTTGGTAACCCCTAGGTCGGACCTCCGGCCCCCAACAAAATGGCAATCACCAACAACACATACACGGGGAACGGCTCTAACAAGCTGTTCTCCATTACTTTCCCATATTTAGATACTACGGATATTGATGTGTACCTTAACGGTACTCTTCAAACAATCACCACTCACTACTTCTTTGCCAATGCCACCACGGTTGAATTTGTTGCTGCTCCAGCTAATGGAGTTAGTGTACGGATTCAACGTGATACGGATAACACCGGAAACAAGTCAACCTTCTTTCCTGGCTCTTCTATTCGAGCTGCTGATCTGAATGAAAACTTTGATCAAGCTTTATTTGTTCGTCAAGAGCTAATTGATACTGGTTGGAATAATACAGATCAAACCCTGGAAGCTGTAGAGACATGGGTATCTAGTGATGCTTACATTGCTACTACCCAATCAATTGATCAACGGGTTGATTTTAAGATTGATACGGCACTAACCAGCGATGTCTTTGGATCTGATGGTGTTTCAATTACCGATAATAGCCCAGGTTCAGGCCAGATTACGGTTGGGTTGACGGCTGGTTCTGTTGATTTTGATCGTATTAAACCAGAAGATGTAATCACCTTAGCAGAACAAACTGCTCAAGCTCCAGCTTGGGGTGATGCTTACGTTGCTACTGCTGCTGCGATTGCAGAACGGCATGATGTGATCGTGAGTACCACGCAACCTACCACCACTCAGGTTGGTAAGCAGTGGCTCAATATCACGCCTGGTAATCAAGAGCACCGCATTTATGATGGTAGTAATTGGAGGCTTGTTGCTGTTGGACAGCCGTTTAGCCCAGTTACCGCCACTATTGTTCGTTATGTGGATGCCACCAACGGTAGTGATGCTGTTGATGTTACTGGTTTCCTTCCTCAATCGCCCCTGCAATCCATTAAACGTGCTGTTGACCTGATCAACACCAATGCGGGTGATGGGAGTTTGATTGTTGTGGCTCCTGGTGTTTACCAAGAAATACTTCCAATTCAAATCCAACGTGAGAATATCTCCATTGTTGGTACTGCGCTGCGTAGTTGTTTTGTTCAGCCTACCCAGGCTACTGAAACAAACACAATGTTTGAGGTCAACAGTGGTACGTTGCTTGCTAACATGACCTTTGTTGGTCTCAAGGCAAGTGGTACTGCTGGTGCTAATGCTTTGGACCCTGGAGCTACGTATGGCTTGCCTGCTAACCAAGGTTGGGCCATCGCTTTTTATAACAACGCATTTATTAAGAAGAGTCCGTACATTCAAAACTGTACTAACTTTGCTGATTCCGGCATTGATAACTCAATCAAGTATGACCAAACGAACCTACCATCTTCGGCCCTTGGTGGTGACCAAACATCAGCAGTAACTGGTGGTGGTTTGTTGATTGATGGCGATGTACCTATCATCAACAGCCCGTTGCGGAGTATGGTGGTGGACTCCTTCACCCAGATCCTCCTTAATGGTCCTGGTGTGTTGTGTACCAATAATGGGTATGCTCAGCTTGTGTCGTTCTTTGGCACGTTCTGTAAGTACCACGCTAAGGCCCTTAATGGCGGTCAACTTAACCTCAGCAACTGTACCACTGACTTTGGTGAGTATGGATTGATTGCTGATGGTAAGAGTCCTACAAACATCTTTACCGCCACTGCTAACGGTACAACCAACGCGGGTCAGATCGCCTTTACCATTTCGGCAACAACTCCTGATGCGTCGTGGCATGGTGATCAAACCAACCCCCGTCCTTTGGATAACATGCTTGTCCAAATTGGTGGTAATGCTAATGGTACGGGTGGTACGCTGTACCCAATCGTTAGCAGTGCGATTAATGGTGCTGGATATGATGTAACGATCTCTAATCCAGATCCGCTTGACCTTAGCATTAACCTTGGTCTGATTGCACAACTAACCAATGGGACAACCGTAAGGTTCTTCCTGAGGTCTATAATTAGTACCGGTGGTCATACGTTTGAATACGTTGGTTCTGGTACGGACTATCGTGGTCTTCCTGATTACGGTGGTGTGGCTGTTGAAGCCAATCAAGTAAAGAACCTCAATAATGGTAAGGTATGGCAATCTAGCACTGACCAAAACGGTAAGTTCAGGGTTGGTGATACCTTTATTGTTGATCAAAAGACTGGTGTCGTAACCATTCCTGCTGCGGCTTCGAGTGGCGTTCAGAAGACTGGCACGGTTGGTTCGGCTATCATTCCTGCGGGAACCACGGTTCAACGTGACGCAGCCCCCAGTGCGGGCTTCTTCCGTTTCAATGTCACCGATAGCAGCTTTGAGGGCTATGACGGCACCGCGTGGGGTTCCGTTGGTGGAGCTACTCCTGCTGGGGTGTCGGGTTCCGTCCAGATCAATGATGGCGCTGGTGGCCTTGGGGCAATTACCGACTTCAAGTGGGATTCCGCCAACACCGAGCTGGATGTTCCTGGTGACATCAGTCTCGATGACGGTGGCACCTTTACCACCACGATTCAAACCGTAACGGCAACGGCTAACCGCACCATCAGCTTCCCCAATGCCACTGGCACGGTTGCTCTAGTGGCGGGCAGCTCGGGACAGATCCTTTACAACAACGCTGGAGCACTGGCGGGTGGACCGCACTACGACAACACCAAGTTCACGTTCGGCTATGGGGCAGGCGGCGGCACCGTCACCCAAGCAACCAACAAGAGCACTGGTGTAACGCTGAGTGTCCCCTGTGGCCGCATCACGATGAACGCGGCAGCCCTGGCTGCTAATACCACGGTGACGTTCACGCTGACCAATACGTCAATCGCAGCAACCGATCTGCTGATCTTGAATCACGTCAGTGGTGGTACGGCAGGCTCGTATCTGCTCAACGCTCAGGCCGCAGCTGGATCAGCCAGTATCAATGTCCGCAACATCACTGCGGGCAGTCTCAGTGAAGCCATTGTGATTGGCTTTGCTATCATTAAAGCCACTACCGCTTAACGGAGGAACATCTCATGGCACAATTTACTATTGACATTCCCGACGAACTGCTGCCTGCCCTGGTGGCGGAGTTCAGCATTGTCCAAGGCAGCACAACTGCTACCACCCCAGAGGAGTATTTCGCTGCCAGCATCGTTGAGACGGTGCGACAACGGGCTGAGCTTTACAAGGTGGGTCCGTATTTCTTTGGTCCGGTTGATCCTCAATTCAGGGCTGACGGGTTGCCGTTTGGCTACGTTGATCCGATTGAACCTGAAGAGCTACCTATTGACCTTGACGCTGAAGTCCTAGATGCTCCGGTGGTGGAGGAGGAAGTGGTATGACGTTGGTTTGGACGCCGGGGTGGAACGGACTGACCGAACCTGAAGCGGTTTCCTACGTTGCTGCCGTTGAAGCCGCCGATGGCCAACCGTTGGAGTTTGCCACCGCCAAGGCCATCAACGACTTTGTAATCGGCTGCAAAAACGACGGCATCTGGAACGCCATCAAGGCGAGCTGCATCCTGGCTGGGGCTAGGACTCTTGCGGGGGCGCTGGTTCCACTTGTTGGGACGGCACCTACAAACTTCAACTTCGTCTCCGGTGACTACAACAGGGAGACGGGGCTGGTGGGGAATGGTTCAACCAAATACCTAAACACCAATCGCAACAACAATGCTGATCCGCAGGACAACCATTCGCAGGGGGTGTTTGTACATACAGCGCAACCTTCGGACTCGGCCGCTTACATCGGGGTAGCGACAGGCGCGATAACGGGCGCCACTCACTTAGGCGTTGACTACGTTAGCAGTTTTGCATTTTTTCGTTCACGAGCAATTACTGCCTTCACATCCATTGGCCTTCAAGGTGCTACGGGTCTTTTGGGCACGACCCGCAGTTCTGGGTCTTCATTTACTTTTAGGGTTGCCAGTTCGTCTACTACGTCAAACACTGCCTCAGAAACCTCCGCAAGTGGGAACGTTTATGTTTTTGCGCGAAATGTTTCTGACGCAATAAACGTGCCTACGAGTGGCCGGCTTCAGTTTTATTGGATTGGCGAAAGCCTAGACCTAGCCCTACTCGACGCCCGCGTCACTTCCCTTATCAACGCCTTTGCGGCGGCAATTCCATGAGCCCAATTTACACGCCGGGAAAGTTGGTGCTGAAGAAGGACAGCGTTGCCGTTGATCCAAACACTGATCCGAACATTGCCAGCGTCTCCCTGCTGCTCTCCGGCAACGGCATCAATGGCAGTACGTCAATCATTGACAGCAGCCCATCGCCGAAGACGGTGACGGCATTTGGCAACGCGCAGATCAGCACGGCGCAATCGAAGTTTGGTGGAACAAGTATTGCGTTTGATGGGACGGGGGATTACATGCAGACTACGACGGCCATCAGTATTAACACATCTGAAGATTACACGATTGAGTGCTGGGTCAGATTGTCCGGCGCTCAAAACAGTGCGGTTATTGTTATTGGCAATGGCTGGAACCAAGCAAACTCCTTTTGCGTTGGCACTTTCACGGGCAACTGGGTATTTTCAGTTGGTTCAACATTTAACAATGTAATCGCAAGTTACGCCACCGACTCTTGGGACCATATTGCTGTGACAAGATCTGGCGGGAATACTAATACCTTTTGGTTAAATGGAGCAAGCCAGGCTGTAATATCAACAACTACATCATTTTCCGGGATTACAGGTGTTTCGCTAGTAAACGTTTCCCCATTTACTAGCGCCACATTAAACGGCTACATCAACGATTTCCGCATCACCAAAGGCGTAGCTCGCTACACCGCTAACTTTACGCCACCAACGGCTCCGTTCCCCAACTATTAGCTATGACCCACCTACTATTCACACGCGCTAACCCCTGGAGGATGGAGCCATGACTTGGAAGATTACGCCGGGGCAGCCAGTGCCGGTTGATCCGATCTTTAATAATGTATCTCTGTTGCTTCACGGCAATGGCACTAATGGCAGCACGACCATCACCGATAGCAGCTTGACGCCTAAGACAGTAACTGCGGTTGGTAATGCGCAAATCAGTACGGCACAAAGCAAGTTTGGTGGCAGCAGTATTGCGTTTGATGGGACGGGGGACAGGGTATCAGTTGCCGATAATGCAGCTTTTGACTTTGGCACTGGTGATTTTACTGTTGAATGCTGGGTGTTTAGCGTTACAGTCTTGGGTGCTTATGGCTCTTCATACGCTCACATAGCGGGAAAAGGAAATGGCATTGCGACTGGCAGTTGGGCATTGGGTTTTTACCAGGGGAAAATGACTTGGACTGCGGATTTTGTTATCACGCAAGGAGCCACAATTTTAGCAAACAACACTTGGTATCATTTTGCGGCCTCTAGGTCTGGATCTACTTTGAAACTATTTGTTAATGGCTCGCAAGAATCATCTACAACAAACACTATAGATAACACTTCATCCTTTTCTTTCACTGCGGGAGATCGTCAAGCTGCTGACCCAGGTGGAAATTACCCCTTAAACGGCTACATAGACGATCTCCGCATCACCAAAGGCGTAGCCCGTTACACGGCTAACTTCACGCCACCCACCGCTGCGTTCCCGGACATCTAATCGTTATGGCCAAACCAAAGGGTTCTTTAAATAAAGTTCTTCATGTCCCCGGCCCCCCGAAAAGAACTAGGCAGGGGCAGGGACAACACAGTCTTCCAAATCACAACCGTAAACAACTTCGAGGTCAAGGTAAATGATTACTTTTTTCGGTCTTAAACTGTCCTATGAGGCAGCTATCTTTTTTGGCTTGTTCATTGCTTCTGAAATTGTTGGCCTCAGCAAGTACCGCTCCAATAGCGTCGTTCAAGTCTTTCTTAAGGTCGTTGATCTGATGCGTCCTATGCGTCAAGAAGATGACAGGATCAAACGCATTAAGGACTCCTTTAAGGGTTGAACCATGACGGTTCTTACTGTCCCTCAGTACTATCTTCAAACTGATTCAGCAACAAAACATGGTGATCGGATGTGCTTCTCTAGCACGATGGCCATGGCAATCAAATATCTAGCCCCCACTTCTCTTATGGGGGTTAATGCTGATGATGATTACC
>Ga0307377_10005008_pt1 | contig 14309 bp, 23 predicted proteins | sample TR3MG_FD_202535 | JGI IMG/M metagenome (GOLD analysis project Ga0307377, IMG submission 202535) | Soil microbial communities from Risofladan, Vaasa, Finland - TR-3 | ecosystem: Environmental > Terrestrial > Soil > Coastal area > Acid sulfate soil | place: Finland: Risofladan, Vaasa | collected... | reverse complement strand
TAACTACTTTGGAATCAGTAAATTTCCTTAACATTCTGTATTCTTTATCAGATAACTTCGAGCTCCGCAGGATCTTTGTAATCAGAACATGCTGAGCAGTTGAAACCTGAGTTGATTCAGAACTATTTTCAGTTTCCATTATATTTGAGCACCTCCTTTCAAGGGTAAATTATTAAGTAACTCAAGTTTGAGCTGTTGCAGATAATTAAATTCTTCTTCCGAATTGACAACATCCAAAAGTTGATCGATTAAACTCAATCTTTGTTGGAATAATATTTTGTTTTTCATGCGGTGATATAGGAAATTTGGAGATTATATTTTTGTTCAGAGTCGAGCTGGAGAGAGCCCTCGAGGCTGAACTTACCTCGGCTTTCTTGAAAGCAAAATGCGGTAATCCTCAGATCCTCAGAAAATTCGATTAAAAACCCTTGGGCTTGGTTGCTTTAGCAACTTTTAAATGGAATTTGCGAGCTGAGCTGAGAATAGATTACGGCTTTTTAGAGGGAAAAATTTAACTGCTAATTTCCTTGGGTGCGATGAAAGGCAAAAATTATTCTTCCGTGAAAGATTGAAAGTGAGAGTTACTTTTGTGAAAGTTATTCGGTATGGCGGATAATTATTGAAACAACTTGAGAGTGATTATAAATCCTTAAATAGAAATCATCATAATAAAAAATTATGAAATCTACTCACGCCCAAAAATTCTATGGAAAGAATTGTGAGATCTTGGAATACTTCCCTCAGTGTGTCTGTGTGTAGGGACTAGGAACCACATTGCATTATGGTTATGACTTTTCCAAAAAGCAGGTAATTGCAACCAGGATAAAACTACGTTAGTGCCGAAGCTGTTGCATACAACAAAAACAATGCAAGACTTATTCTCAGTCTTCAAATTTGCTTGATTTCTTTTTATTATTCCCTTTTCTATGACACACACACAAAGAAAGATATATAAAGACTTCATTCTTCTTTTTAGAATGGCTCAAACACGTAAGGATTTCTTACTCCATCTGCGCATAGAAAATCTTGCAAAACAAATTAAAGGATCAGACAAAGATGTAATTTATCAAATTTCTGCAATATGTGGAATCAGTTCTGAAACAGCAAGGAGACATTATAATTCATTCAAGGCTCAGCAAACTCTCATTGGTTCGGGTTTTATTGAAGACTGCAATCATATTTGGAGTGTTCCTTGTTCAACGCCAGGCGGATTGGTGAAGGAATGTTTATTGTGTCATAAAACAGCTGAGGTAAATGCTTAACAATGCCAATAAGAATTGAAGTTTCCCTTCCAAGAAGATTAGATAAAGAAGAAGTTGAGCTTATCAGAGTTTCATGTAAAAAAAGACAGAAGGCGATAAAGGTAAATCGCAAATGAAATCCGGCCTTGTTATTGGAATTGCAAGATTGTATGATCTTCCAGGAAAAGAATTTTATATTATTCACTGCAACGCATGCAGCAATTTATTCCACACTGCACTTAGCGAAGGAAATATTGTTTGTCAATGCTGCCATGAATTAATTCAATTAAATAAAATAGGAGAGCACAAATGAACGGACAAAAACCTGAGAAAACTGAATGGTCTGAGATTGTTGAAAATCTTAAAATTGGAGTCAATAATGCAGAAATTCAATTAGCTCTATTCAGAGCTCAGCTTAAGGAAGCTGAAACTCACATTATAAAGAAATAAAATGGAAGCAATTTATTGGTTATGCTCAGCGTCGATAGTTTTAAATATTATGCAAACTGTATTCATTTCAATTATGGCACTTCACTAATCATAATCCAGGTAAATTTGACGTCGGCCTGCTCGGTCGTTAGGATTGACTGTGATCCTGGACAGGCTTGAATATTGCCTTTTTTCACGCAGTCAGTCCATGAGCACAAATCACGCAAGAGGGGAGAGATTGGCAGTCTCGCAGAATCGTCTGCAGTTTAGAGTCTGAAACCAGGTTCGAATCCTGGCTCTTGCAAATTCATATTCACGGGCAGGGTCGGAGATGATCTAAGGTCCTGCCCGGCGAACCTTTGCTTTCAATAAAGCGAAAGGTACAAAATTCAGTCGCGAGACAGGAGAGAAAACATGACAACAGAACACGAAGCAAATACAGACAACTGGGAAGATTTCTTAGGCAAATGGATTAAGCCAGAAATGGTTAAAACCTGGCCTGCTTTGTTCATTCCGATTCAGGTCAAAGGAACATTTGACGAGGATGAAAACGCGCACATTGTTTATACAGGTGAGTTTTATAACAAGAAGAAGCAGTGGGAGCCGAACAAAACAAACATTGAAATCTTAAGGACCTTAGGATTAGCTTCACCAAAAGCTCTGATTGGAAAGAAAGTTTATTTCAAGAAAGTAATGAACTTCAATCCGCAGATCAAGAAGAAAGTTCCGGCGCTTGAAATCGAAAGAGTAGAATGAAAACTGAAAAGGAAGTCAAAGCAAGACTTGAAGACGAGCTTGATAATCTGTCAATAGACACCTACATAGAAAATGTAGCTAAGTTCTTTACAGATTTTGGTTTTATGAAAGGTCTTAGAGCTGTTTTAGATAAATAACTCATCTCAGAAATCATTTCTTTATTATTTTTTTATTCTTTATTTCCATTCAGGCGGAGCCCAAACATCATAAATAATATCTTTTTTACTACAGATTTGAGCAATTCCCAAATCCATTATAGGAGAAACAAGAATTAATTTTATGGGCCAGTTTTCATAAGCTGAAAACTCAGGAGTAACTTTTAATAAATCTTTGTAGCCTTCGAGCTGGCCAATTGCTCCGAGATCAGGCCTTAATTTTGTTTCAACAATATACATAATTCCATCTTCGAGAAAAACAGCATCAGCCCATCGAAGTAAAACAGAATACATTTTTGCTTCTTCTGGATTAGCTGGAATTCCAAGCCGCACTCTTTTCCATTGTGGGCTTGTTCTGTGAAATGTCTTTAACCAGGAAGTCAATAATATAGATTCTTTCTGTTGCACCATTTTATCCAATGTAAGAAGCATCCTCACTTTTATTTGTTGTTATATCTTCTGCATAACCGCAGAGCTCACAAACCCAAGAATGCAATCGATGATTATAAGACATCATTGCGCCGCAATTGTAACATTGTTTTAAATGTTGATCAATCATTTGCTCAAACCTCTGATAACTTTTTCTTTATATTTTTCATAAACCGGGCCTTCTTTATGTTTTATCTGAAGTCTTGCTAATTCAACTTTTTCTGTAGCACAATTTATGCAGTTTCCATGCTGAGAAATAAATCTTGATTTCCGTCTGCATGTTTTGCATCTCTGGAAATTTCTCTTTTTAGATATTTCTCTCATATCATTTGTAAGCAGGGTCTCATTAAATATTTATCTGTTTTTGTATTGATAAACCTCTCAGACAAATTCTTAATGCCATATCTCTAATTTAAATCAAAACATATATAAATTATAAAATTCAATAATTAATTCATGGTTAAGATAAAATCAGCTGGACAAATTGATGCAAATTACAAAGCAGCAATTGGAAGAGTTCCTGGCGCATACAAGTCAGGAGTTCAGGCAACAACTGATTGGCAGGAAAAAGCTAGTTCTGAAGGAGCAGAAAACCTTTACGCAGAAAAGATACAGCAAGCTGTGGCTGCAAAAAGCAGACAACGTGGTGTTGCAGGTGTTTCAAATGCTGAATGGCAAGGTAGAGCTGCAAATGTTGGAGCTACAAGAATTGCGAGTGGAATGACCGCAAACGCAGACAAGAGGACAAGAAAGTTTGAGCCTTACAGAGCTGCAATTGAGGGTGTTTCTTTACCACCAAGATCTGCTGATCCGATGGCTAATGTTGATGCAAGAGTCAAACCGATTGTAAGTGCTTTAGTTGAGACCAAGAAATCAATTAAAGGCTGATCAGAAAATCTAAATTACTATGGCAAAAGAAAACGCTCCTAAAAATAAAGAGAATCCCGAAACTGGAACAAGAAGTTGGGACCCTGAGGAATTTAAATAATGAAATATCGAATGGTTGAATTGCAAAAGAGCAGGTCTGAAACTACAAATACAACTCGAACTATAAACTTAGATTTAGCAACTCCTGTTTCAAGAATTGTTGTAAGAATGAAAGGAACAAATACAACTTCAACTCCTGTTGGACATCCTGCAAAGATGATTTCTAAGATTGAATTAATTGATGGTTCTGATGTTTTATATTCTTTGAATGGATTCCAAGCTGGTGCAGTTAATTTCATAGAAAATTCTGAACTACCTTTTTATACTTGTGAATATGAAAGTGGAATTCAATGTTGCGCAACTGCTCAAATTAATTTTGGAAGGCAATTATGGGATAGAGATTTCGCTCTTGATCCTAAAAGATATAAGAATTTACAATTGAAAATTACAAATGCAGTTGGTTCTGGCGGTTCAACTTGTGGAACATGCACTCTTGCTGTTTTTGCTTATGTGTTTGAAGATAGTCCCCCAACTCCAAGAGGATTTTTAATGACTAAGGAATTGAAAAGCTATACAGTTGTAAATGCTCAACATGAATATACTGAATTACCTCAAGATTATCCTTTTAGATTTGTTATACTTCAAAGTTACGAAAATACAATTGCTCCAAACACTATGTTTGGCAACTTGAAATTTACAATCGATACTGATAGAAAGGTTTTATTGAATGATATTTCAATGACTGAATTCTTAAAAGCTCAAGTGCCAATGGATAAAGTTGAGGAAGAATTTGCTGGTTTAGGCAATGGCGCAGTATCAGATCATTTCCAAGCTTCAACTTATGATAATTACGGCGTTGCTGTTGGAAGAAGTTCATTTGATGGAACTCTTTATGTTGAACAACCTGCAGGCCCTCAAATAGGAGTTTTTGGAACAGGTCCTCATAGTTTTACTTGTGTAGAAGTTGGATATTGTGCATTTGGTGCAATGAATTTGTTAATGGCTGATAAAAATGATCCTGCTTCCTGGCTTGACCCTGCAGGAACAAGAAGTGTTAAGTTAGATATTACTGGCGGAGCTGCAGGAACAGCTTACATAATTTCTCAGCAAGCAAGAACTTATTAAGAAAAGGCTAACATTTAAATAATTCTTATTTCTTTAATTAATTACAATGACTGGAAACGTATTAAAATATTGGGAAACAGGTTATGTAAATTGTGCAAGCTTGACAGTCCCTCAATTAATTACAACTCTTCGAGGCGGTGAAAGCGTTACTATAAAATCTCATGAAAACAGCGGTGATTATCATAAAATTGGCAGTAATAAAGTTTTGATTGCAACTCAGGGTTATTTGTTGGGTGCTGAAGAAACAATGACTTTGACACTTCCGATTGATTTTGGAGTGGATAATTATATAGAAATTTATGCTCTGCCTTCTGCGCATGCAGGTAAATATGTTAGCTTCTTTAAATTAATCGATTTATACCCTATGACAGCTACGGGCGGTTAAAATGGTTGGCACAAATGCAAGCTCAGGGGGTTTTTTTGTTAGTTCTGAATGTTATGGAAAAGATTATGCACAAGCTCAGACTGCAGTCGCATTCTTGACTCCTACATCTGGAAAAAAGATAATTGTAAAACAAGTTTATGCTTCAAGTTCGACGGTAAATGTTGATATTACTTTGGAATTTGTAACATCTGTTAAGACTATTTTTAAATTATACACTGCGCAGAAAGCAACTGCAACAGGAAATATTATTTGTGGTGAAGGTGCTGTGGATGAAGTTTTGAGTTTAACATGCGGCGATAACACCTTTGTTTCTGTATCTTATGATGAAGAATAATCAATAAAAATATAAACTTCTCTTAGCTTTATTTTATCACTATGGTTCAAACAAGAGCAACAGGCAGACCTTTTCCCGGATGGGGAACTTCAGACAATAAGATTGCTGCAATTTGGATTGCTCTTGCTATGGTTACATCTTTAACAATTGGCGGAGTTATTGGATTATCAAATGTTGATTCTTGGCTTTACATTAATTCTTCAACTTGGGTAAATGGAAGTATGAATATTTCAGAAGATCTCTTTGTTAATGGAACATTGACTGCTGGAAATGTGAATATAACTAATTTAACCGTCGAGAATATGAATTTTACTAATCTCACAATTACAGGAGATATTTTTAACATATCTGCAGATGAAACTTATGTTAATGCACTTTTTCCTAATGCATATTGCACTTCTGATTTAGGAAGTGATGCTTTAAGATGGAGAAATATTTATGTTTGTGGAAATGTAACATCAGGATATTTTTATGGCGATGGTTCTCATTTAACAAATCTTCCAGCAGGAACTGAAGTTGATCCTTTATGGACCGGAAACGTTTCAATATTTAATTCAAGTTGGTTGAGCACGACTAATTCATCATATTTAGAAATTATAAATTGGAATGCAACAAATACTTCTTATGCTCTTGAATCAATGTTGAATAATGGAAGTTATTTTAATTATCCTTGGAATGCTACAAATACTTCATATCTTGAAATCAAGAACTGGAATGCTACAAATACTTCATATCTTGAAATCAAGAACTGGAATGCTACAAATACTTCATATCTTGAAATCAAGAACTGGAATGCCACAAATACTTCATATCTTGAAATCAAGAACTGGAATGCTACAAATAGTTCTTATATGCTGAACGCAGGAGATACAGTAACAGGAAATTATAGATTTTGGGATGGATTTGTTGAAACTTTTTATATTAACAGCACAAGTAATAAAGTAGGAATTGGGACAATAAGTCCTGATGGATTGCTTCATGTTTATGCAGGAGATAGTGGGGGAACTGCTCATGCATTTTCAAGCATAACTGCCGAAGATGATGCAAATGCTATGATTTCTACATTAACAGCAAATACAAGCACAGGTTATTTTGGTTTTGGAGACAATGATGATACTTTTGTTGGGGGATTCGCTTATGCTCATGAATTAAATAGATTGAGTGTTCATGTAAATGATGCAGTTAAGATGACTATTCTTTCAGATGGAAAAGTTGGAATTGGAACAACAAGTCCAATAGATAAATTAGAGGTTGCGAATACCAATGCAACAGGATATTTATGGAATATTGTTAGTAGAAATTTAGGACATTCTGCGGATGCTGAAAAAGGTGCTGGGATTAAATTCAAATTTTCCAGCTCGGATGCTGGAACTGAAGCAAATAAATGGGCTGGTATTACTGGTGTTTCGGAATTAGCTTGGGAGACGAGGGTTGGGTTGGCATTTTATACGGTGTTTAATTATGATGTTGCAGCACCAACTGAAAAGATGAGAATTTCGGGAAATGGCAACGTCGGAATTGGAACAGCAAGTCCTCAAAATCCTTTAAATGTTGTAGGAGCAATAAATTCCACAACAGGTTTTATTGTTGGTGCTTCTGTTGGATATTCAGGATTTTGTATAAATATGACTTATGTTGGAGGAATTGCAGTCACTTGCAATGATTAGATAGATTTAAATAATTTAATTCATTAAGTTTTTTATGGATTTAAAAGGCCTTAAGGGAAAGAAAACCTACATCATGACAATTGCAATAATTTGTTATGCTCTTGGCGGAATGGTTTCTGGCCTTATGGAAATCGGCGTTGGAATTCCATTAATTCTCGGAGCTCTTGGACTTTCAGGATTAAGATCTGGAATTGAAAGCAATAAAGTTGTTGCTCCAATACCTCAATAAGATTTATATATTTCTTTATTCTTTGTAGAGCATGCTTTATTCAAAACAGATACTTTTAGAATCAGGAAAAACAGAAGCAACTGCTACAAAGTCATATTTCAAAGTCAATAAGGGAGTGATCTCAAATATTTGGGTAACATTTCCCCCTGGTTGTGCCGGGCTTGTAAAATTGAGAATTTATAGTGAAGGCCATCCATTTGTTCCTGTAAATCAGGATAATTATATTCGAGGCGATGGCTATACTTTTCAATTTCCTGTTATGTTTGAAATCTTAGAAGAACCAATGTTATTGACGGTTGAAGGTTGGAATGAAGATGAAACTTATTCTCACACAATTGATGTTTTATTTCTTATACTTCCAAAATCTCTTGTTCTTCCTGTTGGAGCAACAGAGGGAATTTTAGAATCATTAAAAAGTCTGATCATCAGGCCTTTAGTAATTAAAGAAGTTTATCCAGAGGAAATTTCTTAAATGGTTTCAGGACATGCAGACTGGCAAACTTGGGCGGGAAGAAGTGCTGGCGGAATGGAAATTAAAGATGAGCATTTTGCTGGCGCAATCGCATCAGATGCAGAAGGTTTTCTTGATTTAGATGTTGTTGCCGAGAATACTGAAAATCTTTATCAAGCTGTTGTGATTTCTTGTCCTAATGATACAGCAATTCATGCCATTGAATTAAAAGTTATATCAAGCGGAGCCATAGTATTTTTCACTAATTTTGTAACAAATGGTATTTATGATTTTCCAGGTGTTCCAATTGCAGCAGGGGAGCAAATTAGATTAACAGTTTATAATTTTGCAGCAGTTGCAGTGGATTTTAAAGGTGCGGTTTTCAAGACCGTCAGGAGAATTTAAAATGGTTGTTGAAACAATTCCCAAAGATATTTTAGACAAATTGAATGCAGGCATAGAACTTTCTAATGTTGATTTTGATATAAGAGATCTAACTTCTGTCTCTGACAGCGTCGAAGTTATGCAAGATACATTTGCAAATTGTAAAGTTGAAGCGCACTCTGCTGCTGGTGAAGTTATACTAACAGGAGCTTATGGCTGGGATGGCGGTTTTTGGGAAACCTTAAACACTGATGGAGCAAATAGATTGTTAGTTGCTGCAACAGGAACATTTTGGCAGGCCACTCAGCCTGTTAGCGGGACTTTTTGGCAAGCAACTCAACCTGTTTCAGGAACATTTTGGCAAGCAACTCAACCTGTTTCAGGAACTTTCTATCCGGTCACTCAACCAGTTTCTGCAACAGATTTGGATATAAGAAATTTAACTGCTGCTCTTGATGTTGTTACAACTGTTGAAACAAAAGCAACTACTATGGCCTATAATGCTGTTTCTATTACTTCAGCAGTGACGTCAATTCTTTCATCACATTCAACAAGAACAGGTTTTATTATTGTTAATGCCGGAGCTCAGACTGTTTATTTAGGCGGTAATGCTGTCACAACTGCAAGTGGCATTCCGTTAGAAATTGGAGCAAGCTATTCAAATCAAGATTGGACAGGTGCTTTTTATGGAAGAGTTGCAGCAGGCACTTGTGACGTTAGAATTGAGGAGTTTTATTAAGATGGGAGTTATAATAACGCCAGGACCGTCAGCAGCTGCGGGAATTCCACCGCCAATTGGTTCTGTTTTAGCATGGTTAAAAGATTACACAAGCACTCCTGCTTTGCCAGATGAATTTGTAGAATGTAACGGACAAGTTCTTGATGATCCTGATTCTGTTTATGATGAACAGACAATTCCTAATTTGAATGGGGGAAGTTTCTTTTTTATTGGATATTCAGAAAGTGGTTTAGGGGGCGGAACTGTTGATCATACACATACAGGTCCAAACCACAGTCATAACTTTTCGGGAACAACTGGATTATCTCAGAATCCAATAGGTGCTGGATTGCAATTCAATACAGGAACTCCAAATGATGGACATGACCATAATTTTTCAGGATTTACAAATTATGGAGGAACAGGTGCAACAGGTGCAGCAGATAATATCCCTCCTTATTATACTGTTGTTTGGGTAATGAGAATTAAATAAATTTAACGTATCTTCACAGGTTTGAAATCTCCTGAGAATTGTTTTAATTTCAGCAACATTTAAATGATAAATCGGATTCTAATTGTATATCTTAGAATGATTATAAAAGTCTTAAAAGGAAAAGCAGTTGTGATATTTTGCTAATATTTAATTAATCTCTTTCTTGATTACAGGATGAAAATCTCCTGTTGCCAATGGTTCTTTTATCTCAGGAATAGGTTTTATAACATTAGCAAATTTAGCAGTCATCACTTTCGGCTCATTAATTTTGATCTCTAATTTCTGAACTTTCTCACTCAGATCTCCATTTGGATTTTTCTCCTCATAAACACGTTTAGAGAAATAATAGCCAATGATCACAGCTCCAATTCCCTGAAGCCAGCCATCGAAGCCGAATACAAGTAATGTGAAAATTGCTATTAAAACAATTAATGCTATAACATCTTTAGGCTGAACTCTGTCAATGAATTTCATGCTTTCCTCTTTGAAGCTTTGAAATCTTCAATTAGTTTTCTAAATTCATCATAACAGCTCTTGCAAAGATCTCTCACTTCCAGGATATTTTTAACATTCCAATCTTTCCAGCTGTCATCAATTTCGTTACTTTGCACTCCGCATAAATCACATAATTTTGCTTCCATTTAAAACTCCTGCCCGCAGACAATGCAAACTTTAGAATCTGAAGGATTGTAAGCTAAACAATTGCTGCATTGCTTTTGACTTTGTGTTTGTGAAGTAATTGAAGTAACAGGCAGTGTTTCGGTTGAAACCGCTCCTGGAATGCTTGAAACTGGCGCAGAGATTGATTCTGAGCCACTAAAACGAGAAAGCTGATATAATCCATTAGTGATTTCAAGCTGTCTCTCCTGGAAGGCTTTTACATATTCAAAATCTCCGGCAAGATATTTTCTCAGCATTAATTCCTGACTTCCATATTTACCCTTACCGAGTAACATCTTTCCCCAATCATCAAGAGTTCCGGTCTTTGATGGAAAATAAACAAAAGCTTCCTGGACTTGATCCATTATTTGCTTTACATCATGCATTTCTATATTTTTGAAGGCTTCATTCTGGATTCTATAAAGCATCATCTTGGCAAAGATAAATCTATGATCAAAGGTTAGTTTAAATCCAATTAATTTCTCAGGATTGAAATAATTGAAGAGTTCTAAGAATTGATTAATTAATTCTTCTTCATTATCGCTCACTAAAACATTTGGAAGAGCTTCAGGATTAGAAAGATCCTGGAATGCTATTGAATAAATTCTTCCTTCCCAAGGATTTACATCAGTAGTTTCAATATTAATTAATAATTCTTTTTCAGGAACAGGAGCGGGAGCTTCGTAATAAACTGGAGCGATTTCTTCAGGATAAAGATTTGAATAATTTGGATATGGAATTTCTGATATTGGTGTTTGAATGTAATCTGGAACGTAAGGCTCTGCTGGAATATAAGTTGGATAATAAGTTTTTTGGGGAATGTAAGGCTCTTCTGGAATTTCTTCAACAGGAATTAATTCTAAAGTAAATGGAATTTCCGCAACATCACCTTCTTCAACTTCAGCAGTAATTTCATAAGGATAATATCCTTCTTTTTGAACTCTGAAAACATGATCTCCAAGAGTTAATAAAGCAGTGTAAGGAGTTGTTACCCATGTAAATTCACCGTCGATATAAACGTCTGCTCCAGTTGGTTCTGAAGTTATTGTAATTGTTGCTTTCTTAGGGCCTGCTAATTTTGCGGCCCAATATTTTTCCTCTTCCTCACGCTTTAATCTTTGTTCTTCTTCAACTCTGGCCCAATATTCTTCAGCAAGAATTTGCTTTTCCTCTTCTGCAATTCTTGCCTGCTCCTGGACATTAGCCCAATATTCTGCTTCTTCTATTTTTCTCGCAGCTGCTCTCTCCTCAGCTTCAATCCGGATCTTCTCAAAATATTCTGCTTCTTCAACTCTTGCAGCTGCTTTACGTTTATCAGCTTCTTCCTGGAGTTTAGCATAATATTCTGCTTCTTCTATTCTGCCAGCTTCCTCTCTTGCTTCCTGCTCAAGCCGGATTCTTTCCCATTTTTCTTCTTCCGGTTCAATTTCTTCTTCAGCAAGTCCTGCTTCAATCAATCTTTCATAATTATCATATTCAACTTCTGCTGCTTCAATTGCTTTTTCCCAAATGTCTCCGATAAATGGAATTGTTCTCGCAAGAGCTGTTGCTTTTTTGTAGGCGTCAATTGCATCTCTTAACAAAGGCAGATTTTCTTTTGCTAATTCCCAATTCCGAGTATCGATTGCTAAATACAAACCTGAAAAAGAGATTGCTTCCTTGATTGCTTCTTTTCCAGTCCAGGCTAAAAATTGTGCAAGACCAACATAAGTTGCAGCTGCTCCAACAAGTGAAGTGAATGTGATAAATAATTTCTTTCCTATTGTTGTTCCAGGAAGAATACCCAGGACTTTTTGAACCGCAGTTAGTCCTTCAGATTTTGCAGCTGTTTCAAGTGCAGCAGATGCTAATCTGTAAGCTGTTGGATCTGCGCTCTTTTTCAGGCCTGAAATTAATATTGCTCTGAATTCATCGCTGAGCTTTGGAATCACTTCTGCGAATTTCAAAGGAGCTTTTCTTATCTCGTTAAAAACAGCGTCGGCAGCACCTTTTGAGATTAATTCCTCAATAACTTCAGGAGCTATTTTTTTCTCTGCAAGTCTTCCTGCAAGTTTAGAAAGCCCTTCAATCCCAGCTTTTTCTGCAACCTTTGCTCCAACTTTTGCAACTGCTTCTCCTGGAATTGCCACAATAAATAAGAAAGCCAAATCAATGTAATCCTCTGCAGTTCCAAATTCTTCTGCTTCACCCGCAAGATTTTTTCCATATATTAATTTATTGAATACATTTATTGGAGTTATGTAATTCAAAATATAATCTGTCCAATTTACCCAGTTTGCTTCTGTCAGATCTTCGCCAGTTAATTCTTTGAAATCACTTCTGAAGAATTCTGAATTGATGAATTTAAAAATAGGGTTAGCGAGGACAATTTTAGCAAGCAGCTTTTCCCACCAAGTTGCTTCAGGAACTTCTGGCGGAATAACAGGCGGAACAATTGGCGGAATATAAGGCGGAGCTACAAGGATCTTAGTTAGAGTTTTATCAATTGTTGCATTTTCTCCTTCATCAAGAGTGTAAGATCCTGATTTTGTTTCATATCCATCAAGTTCAAGACGATAATAATATTTTCCAGCAGCTAAGCTTGAAATTGTCTTTGATGTTTTTCCCATGTAATTGTTATCGAGATAAATTTCAGCTTCTGATGGCGAGCTTTTGAATCTAATTGATCCAAGTTCAGCTGCAGGCGCTTTGCCTTTGACATCAAGATGCTTCACAAGATCTGTTGTTAATATTCTGTAATTCAAATATTGAGTATAAACATAACCTGGTTTTTCAAGAATTATATTGTATGTTCCAGGCTGGATTAAATAATTAGAAACCTTAGTTGTTCCAATCTTCTTCCCATCAATGAAGACATTTGCTCCTGATGGATCGCTTGTTATGTTAAGATAGCATGCCATATTTTTTTAGACTTTTACTTCCCTGTTTCTGCAAGTTTCTCAGCTTTTTCCTTCAAAGCTTCTTCGCCCTCTTCAGGCTTGATAACTTCAGTTTCAGGAGAAGTTTCATTTTCTACCATGATAAAAACAAATCTTGTCTGCTTATATAATTTATCTTTTTTATTGAAAGATAGAAATTTTAGTATTGTTAAGAAAATTATGGGGTTATAGAGTGTGTTGGGATATTGTATTAATTGTATTGTTTGTTTATTAGAAATTGGTTGGTTGATTGTTTGGAATGAGTTCTTCTTGCGGTATTAATCCCGCATCAGGCAGTGCAGAAAAGCGGCATTTTCTCCCATCCAGCTAAATCCCCTCGCTGTGCTCGGATATTTATAGGGCACTGGTTGGTTTCTTGACAGGCACTCCGTGCAGGACACTTTAGAATTGTATAAGCGTGTTCCACACAGGTTCTACGAAGTATATATTAGATAGTATATGATTAATAAGTGGCTTAAAAGTTTCTTAAGAAACAACTAATTTGTACTAAAAACTACTAAATTAGTAATTGCAATAACAAAAAGGTACATTGCGGTATATAGTTTTTTACCGTCGCGACAGCAAAAAAAATAAGAGAGAAGGAAATTAATCCTCCTCTTTAGAATAAAATTCATCCCTTACAAGTTGCAAAATATCTTGTTCAAAGCCAACAAGCAAGATTTTCTCGCCTAAATTAAGTGGTTCATCAGAATAAATCTTATAAAGAACCTTTCTTAATGCTAGATAAGTTGCAAGTGAATTCATTTACTTTCCCATCTCGAGAACTTTTTTCTTTAGAGCAAGGAAAGCCTCATCGACATTTTCATTCTCACCGACTTCGGCAAGAATCTTAATATCTTGAGTTTCATAATTCCCTAAGTTGAATTTCTTAGTGAATTCAATTGTTTTAATTTTCATTGTTAATTCTCAATGGAACTGCAACAACCTTATCAGGAAGATTCAATGCACATGTTTCACACGACCAAATCTTATGCTTTAAATTAGCAG
>Ga0307377_10005007_pt1 | contig 14309 bp, 23 predicted proteins | sample TR3MG_FD_202535 | JGI IMG/M metagenome (GOLD analysis project Ga0307377, IMG submission 202535) | Soil microbial communities from Risofladan, Vaasa, Finland - TR-3 | ecosystem: Environmental > Terrestrial > Soil > Coastal area > Acid sulfate soil | place: Finland: Risofladan, Vaasa | collected... | reverse complement strand
TCGGGATTGTCCTCGGCCCGTGCCGGGCGGTGGCGGTTGAACTGTCCTGGGATGACGACACAAGTCAGGAGGTCGTTGTCGAGGGGTACAACTTGGCCGTGCTCTTCTGTGATGCCCCCGAAGGGACGCCGGGGGATACTGGCGGGCAGCCTGGGATTGTGTCGAGCTTCAAGGTCCTGTTCGACTGGTTTAACCCGGTGTACCGGCCCGAACTTTATATCTACTCGGTAGATGGGGACCCAGGGGAACCGCTGGCTGGCCCGTTGAACTATACAGACTCTGAGTGGCGGACCTGGCTGGTTTTAACGCTCGACGAGCCGGTGGAGGTTCCCGGGGAGTTCTACATCCTGGTGAAGCCGGGGAGCAGCCGGTTGACGAAGGACGGGACGCTTGACTGGGGTATCCATCATAGCCGGTACTACGAAGCCGGAGCCTGGCGGCAGTGGGATGATGATTTGCGTATCCGGGTCGAGTGGACCCCGCAGGAGCCACAGGTCGAGGCGGTGTCCTGGGGGATGATAAAGGCGGGGAGCCTGTGAGCTTCGTCCTCGACCAGATAATTCACGGCGACGCGCTGGAGGTCCTGAGGACGCTCCCCGGCGGGCTGGTCCACACCTGCAACAGGAGTGTCTTTTTTAGAAGGAGAGAATCATGTTGAGACTACCATCAAAACCAAAGATGCCCGTTAGGGATTGTCCTTTTTGTGGGGCATACGGTGATTCATGGATGATTGGTCTTTGGGGAGGCCCGGATGGCGCACACATTAGCTGCTCCAGATGTGGAGCTGAAGGACCACTCGCTCAAAACGATGATAAAGTCGAAGAGGAGAGTCTTGCCCTTGAAGGATGGAATCATCGGGGCATCAGAGATGACTTCCCAATCCCGCCGCACGAGCTTCTTGAGGATGGGGGCGAAGAGCCAGCGATGAAAAACAAGATAATCAACGAAATCTTGGACGACATAGAAGCGAAGCGACGGAAAAGGGGATTTCCTGTTTTCCAAAAGCGGCCCCGTTACCTTTCTTACGATGATGAGGAGTAACGATGGAACGGTTTTACTTGTGCTTGGTGGATGGAACGCCGAGCTGTCAACATCATCACGCTACACTCGCGGAGGCGAGGGCAGAAGCCGAACGGCTGGCGATACAGACGGGGAAGGGCGTAACCGTCCTGGCTGCGATTGAGCGTTGCAAGCCAGCCCGGGTCACATGGGAGAAGATAGAAAATCCCATCGTTTTCGGTGGGCTTCGGTCGGCGCTTGACGATTTAACATCCCCCGAGATGGGAACGGCAAACATTGGCGACTGACCTCTGCACCATAGACCCGGACTGGCCGTCGGATTACCAGCTCAAGGTCGAGCTTCTGGCGAACCAGTTGGGTTATCGCATCTGCGGGTTCCCGACCAGGGCGGGGACGCCTTGTCGTGTTCGGCCGAAGAAGGGATGCGTCCGCTGTTCGGTGCATCTCACGGTCAGGACGACGTTCTCGCCGGCCGACCCGGCCATCACGGGAGGGAACCTCCTCGTCGGCTCGCGCGAGCTTGCGAAGAGCGCCGAAATCTTCAACCTCCGGCCGGCAATCGCAACGGCCAAGTGGCTCCTCGCCCGAGAAGAGGAAGCGTTCCAGGAGCACTTTCGCCAGCTCCAGGAGTTGAAGGGCGAGGTAACGGCGCCGGCGCGCAAGCGGCAAATCGAACGCCGCCTCTTCCCCCTCCTCGAAAAGACCAACCAGGAATACATCACGAAAATAGGAGATGGCGGAACACCGCAAGAGAGCATCACGGACTGGTACATCGGATGGCTCTACAAAAGATTGGACGGCCTGCGTAAAACGCTCGAATACCAGGCGAACAATCTTGCCAACGTCACGAAGCGCGCAGCCGAGACGGAAACGCTTACAAAGGACCTCATCTCACGCACGGACGCCGACGCCGTTCTCATGGCGATGGCAACAGGCTACGCGAACGCCGTCCGCGAGTCGCTACCGCCAGACCAGGCAGAAGAACTCCTGCAAAAAATCGAGTTCTCGATTAACAGACAACTTAGACCGCTCATGGAGAAGGAAATCGTCAATGAGCCGGAACCTGTCAACGGGGAGACAGCCGGAGGCGGAAAACGTAAAATAAGCATGAAGGCAAAAAAGCCGGAGAGCCGCGAGGATAAAGAACGGGCCAAAGCCGTCAAGCGCGGAAAAGCGGCCCAGGCGAAGACGGCGACCAAAGAGGGCCAAGCCAAAGGGAAAAAGAAGACCGCCAAACCCGCACCCCGCAAGGGTAAGGCTGGCGCGAATAAACGCGGTCCCGGCAGACCCAAGAATAGTTCCAAACTTTCCGCGCACAATAAGAAACCAGCATCCGAATAGGGGTCAACGAGATATGGGTTATTCGGCAAACTATTAGCGCACAATAAGGGGTGGGGCCTTCCTCCCCCCTTGAAGGGCTGTGTTGACCTGTGCTATCCTGTGGAGGGAAATCGTCGTAAGTCGTTGACTCTTTATCGAGCGTAGACAATGCCGTTAAAAAGATTCGAGCGTATCAACGGGGGAATCGTCTCGGACGTGAGCGAGTTTTCCCGCGTCGCCCTGGATGCGGCGAGAGAGCAAGTGCAGAGCCGGCCATCAGACCGGCTCTCTTTTATTGAATGGGTACATGAGCATTGGGTGATAAACCAAAAATCTTTCACCTTGGAGCAGCACCCGCACATGAGGGCCATCTACGAGGACGATGCCGAGGAAATCATCATAATGAAGTCCGCCCAGTGTGGGGCGAGCGAGTGGGCCATCGCCCGGGCGATTTATTTGGCAGAGGCTCAGTCCCAGTCCATCATCTACTTTTTCCCGGCGGGTGAGCAGCTTGGGGACCACGTTCGCCAGAGGGTTGACCCGCGACTCCTTGAGAGCCCCTATTTGGCCTCCAAGATGCAGCAGCCGAACAACGTGGGGCAGAAGAGGATAGGGAATGGGTTCGTGCATTTCCGTGGCGCTCAGACGCGCAGGCAGGTAATCAGCGTGACGGCCGACGCGATAATTGCGGATGAACTGGATGAGTTCAGTCCGAGCGTGGTGGAGACCCTGGAGAAACGAACCGGGGCGGCCGAGGCGCCGAGGTACTACAAACTTTCGACGCCGACATTCCCGGACTACGGGATTCACGCGGAGTACGCGACGAGGAGCGACGGCCGCAAATACATCCAGAAGTGCCCCCACTGCGGCAAGACCTTTGCCATGACCGATATTGACTGGGAGACGGGCATACACATGAAGTGCGCCGGCTGTGGCAAGTCGGCGGCGGTAATTGACTGGAAGGAGCACCGTGTCCTGAAGGCGGGGGGATACGCCTACAACTGCCCGGACTGCCGTGAGTCCAACTACGTCAAGAAGGTCGAGCGGGGATTCTGGATAGCCTGTCCGCACTGCTTCAGGGAGTTGGACCGCTGGGCGCCCGGGAAGTGGGTGCCACAGTTTAAGGGGCGGGCGGCGCATGGATACCACATCAACAAGCTCATGGTCCCGACGGCGCCCTTGGGCTCGCTCGTCCACGACCTCCTCCACGCGCGGAACCGGCAGGAGTTCTACAACTCGGACATGGGGCTGCCGAAGGTTCCCGAGGGGAACCGGGTGACGCTGGACGACCTAAAACGGGCCTCCGACCGGGACACGCAGTACGAAACGACTCCGCCGCACGTCTCGCCTCCGATGACTACCTTCGGCGGCGTTGACGTGGGGAGTAGCCTACACTGCCACGCGCTCGGACTCGATGACAAGGTTTACGGCGCAAAGGATTTCCCCATCGGCCAAGAGGCGGAGGCGATTACCTGGCTCAAGGACATGCGGTGCGATGGGCTCGTGATTGACGCGCTCCCTGAACAGCGCCTTGCCAAAGCCGTCGTTGAGGCGTTCCCGGAGGGCCGGGCGTATCGGATTTTCTGGAACACGAACGAGAAAGCGACGATAGACGTTTACATAGACGACGACAACCGGGCGCTCAAGGTCAAGCGCAACGGGGCCTTCGACGAGGTGTACCAGTTCGTCCGCGACCAGCTCGTCCTACCGAACGACTGGCGGGAGATGGGGCATGGCGAGCTGGCGGCCCACTACCAAGCGAACATCCGCACCGTGGCGATAGAGGAGGAGACCGGGCAACGGACGGTATCCTTCACGCCCGCCGGCAAGCCGGACCACTACTACCTCGCCCTGATTTACGCATACATAGCGCGGAAGGTCATCGGCGAGATGGGGTTGTCTCACTTCTTCGAGATTGGCCGGGACGAGGGGGAGGACCAAGCGCAGAAGCTCGTGGACGCGGGGCTCATGGAGGGGGACCGGGTGCCGGAGGAGGCCATTAAAAAACAGCAGGAGATTCTTGACCGCCTGGACGACCTCGGGCCGGGCGAAATCGAGCCCCTGGATGACGGCTCTCGACTCTGGTAATTGTGCGTTATTTCGTGCGCTTTTCCGTGCGCTAAAAGTTTGGGCAACTATAATTTAACCCCTTAATAATCAATGCGATATAATTACCTTATTGTGCGCTTTTTCCTGCGCTTTTTCGTGCGCTAAAAGTTTGGAGTATCCGATGATAACCGACATCACCGTGACCTTCGAGCATGATACGGGATTCTACAAGGCCATCATGTTCAAGGACGGCCGCCGACACGCCTTCGCCGGCGCCACGGCCAAGGAGGCATTGGCGGAACTGGTAGACAAGATGGGGCTCCTATCCCCCGACGTGATTCTCACCGACATGCCGGACCTTACTATCCTGCGGGGGATTCTCTCCCTGTTTGGGGACAGTATCTACCGAATAAAATGGGAACTGTAAACTCCAACTACCGCATGGGAGTCGTGACATGGAAGCAGATACGAAAGAGGTCGCCAGTCGGCACCCAAGCCTCCGGGTTTACATCGTCGGGTGTGACTTCGACGGGACCGTCACGGAGACGAATGAGTTCCCGCGCATTGGGAAGCTCCGACCGGGCATCAAAGAACTGCTTCTGCGGATAAAGGCGGCCGGCCACGATGTAGTCCTGACTACCTGCCGGAACGGTTCCTATCTTACCTCCGCGATTCGGTTCATCGAGCAGAACGGGTTCGGTTGCGTTTTCTCCGCTTACAACGCACAATCGCGGTTTGCGCCTCCAGGACTCTCGGGTAAAGTTTACGCCCATTTCCTGCTCGACGACAGCGCCACGCCCGGGGAGTTTGACGTGGGGGCGTGGGAGGGCTACTTTGAGCGCCTTGGGGTGATTCCACCCATCACTGCCAAGAGAGGCAGACAAACCAAAAATCGGAGGGAATAAGCATGAACACCCATCTTCTCTGCATCCTTGTATTTCTCGCTCTCGTGGGGCTCACCATGTTCTGCGGCTGGCAGATACCAGACCTCGTGGTGGTGGCTCCGCTCATCGCCCTTTTCCTGTACGTCGTGGCCGACGTGTCCTTCATGGTCCGTAAGGTGTACCACGGCCACAGGGAGATGAACAGGAAGGCGATACTGGACGCGGGAGCCGAAATACAGGCCACAGTGGAGTTGACCAAGACTCGCAACAAGCTCGCAAAGCAGCAGGCCCAGCACGCGAAGAAGCGCGCCAAGGCCGAGCCGATTGAAGGACAAGAAAATCCGGGCCATCCGTAGGCCCCCCTTGACATCCTGTGTTATGGTGTTATATCATACACTGTCGTTACGGGAGGAAACCGATGCGAAAGCTACTCGTTCTGGCCTCTCTACTCATGGCCGTTGCCACGTTCGCCTTCCGGGTGGACAACAACGAGCCGCCGACCGCGACCTTGGGCGCCGTGGACCCCGAGGTCGCCGGCGACATCTCCATCCCCTACACCCTCTCCGACCGGGAGGGCGACATCCTCACCATCCTCTGCGAGTATTCGACGGACGGCGGGGAGACCTGGGCGGCTGCCACGGTCAAGAACCCCACCGCCGACCTCGGACCGGACCGGTACTCAGGCGAGGTCGTCTGGGATTCGGTCGCCGACCTGGACGGTCACGACGAGGCCGATGTTCAGTTCCGGGTCACACCATCCGACAACGACGTGGGCGAAGCCGGGGCGACCGGTTAATCCACCGGCGGCCAAGCGGAGGGGGACAATTAACCACGCAAGCGAGCCTTTCCCCCTCCGCGCGGCCCCAAAAAGGAATTAAGCTATGCGAATAGACTTCCTCCCGGCCAATCCAACCAAGAAGCAGGTGCGGCGGTATTATTATCGGCAACTCCGTAAGGACATGAGCCGCTGGAAAGCGAAAAGAGGGGCCAAGTTGACAGCCGCAATGTTTTTTCCGCTTCAGAGTCTGCAATTACAGATAGGTCAATGCACAAAAGACATATTCGATACCTTCTGCGACATGCTTGAAGCCACGAAAGAAAAAATACCGGGATTCAAGGAACTACTTGGGGGTGATTTGGGTTCGACGTAGTTGGGAACCATGCCGAGGCGTTCCGTGGTCGCCGCAGGCCACGTTAAAAAGGCGGCAAACAAACAGACGCCGAGACTCCGTTACTCAAGGCGGCTTGACCGCCAGCCCCCACGGTGAACCCCGGATAACCGTGTAAGGGTTCAAAACCCGGGCGGTGCGGAGAGTCGGCCCGACTCCAAACTGTAAAAGGGCCATGTGTGAGGAAAGTGCGAACGGCCCGTGGGGCATGAACGTATCTTCGGCTTGGATTCGCTTCTGCGGACGGGGGTTCGATTCCCCCCACCTCCACCAAAGTTTTTATCATGGGCAAGCTCCACCAGCTCCGCAAGGCAATCGAGGCCGACCCCTATGCGTTCTATACGGGCGATGAGGGTGTGCCGAGACCTTGCGATGAAGCCTACGGGGCGGTGTGCAAAAAGGGGAAGTGGCAGCCGGCAGGATGGCCGATGTCTTGTCGAAAAAGCTACGAGGGCTTTGTGCGTCATGTCCTCATCGAATTGGGTTACATGATGCCAAGGCGGTCGGCCAAGCGGCTTTTGCAGAAAAGGGCGAGGCGCGCAAGACGCGAGGAGCTTGAGGCCATAAGAAGGCCGCCGCCATTATTTAGTTCAGACCCGATAAGGGGGGCGTTTTTAAGACGGCGTAGCAAAAAGGAGATGTAAATGCTAGTAGACTTGGAGCTTAGAGGTTACAAATGTGCCATCCAAATCCCCGATGTGTGTCCTAAATGTGGGCATAAAAGCCTTCTCATTGAAGATAAAATCCATAAAGGACAAGTTTGCGGAAAAGTAATAACATGCAAAGACTGTGATTTTATTAGGGTGAGTGGTCTGGTCGTTTTTTAGGAGAGACGGCGTAGCAAAACCTGAATGCGCGGGAGGGAACCGTGACGGGCATACAAATGTATCAGCCGGGTAGCGATGATTTATTCCCAATCATTACGAACTTTAGGACGAGAGAAGACGGTAGCGCAGTAATTCCCGATGGGATGTTGCTCGTCCAGTATGCTGGGGCTCGTGGCCTTGTCCATGAGCAATCGTGTAGGGCATGGATGAAACGCAATCCCGAGCGGGCGAACGAAGTGGAAATTCTAAAGGGGTTTGCTTATTTGCTGGACGTGAACGCGATGGAAGCTGAAAGACGAAATCAAATAGCTCTTGCGAATAGATTTGCGACTCGTTTCAAGCGGTGGATTAAGAGTCTGTTTTTAGGACGGCGTAGCAAAACCTGAACCGGTCGAAGCTGACGCGCGCATCGGCAGTGGGGCCGGGATAAAGGCAACGCGATAGACAGCGGCGAGCCTCCAGAACTCGCCATGCCGGGTGGCTCCGGCTGAATGCAGGTGCGACACCTGCCGCCGTAACCAAACTTTAGGAGGAAAGATGCCCGAGATGACGACGGCCACACTGATTAAGGCACTCCAGGAGAAGGACCCGACGGGGGACCACATCGTTTTCGTGGACGCCGAACACGGAGACGGCACCGACATCGAGGTCATGGATGCCGAGGAATACGGCGGCGACGTGGAAGACAATAACATCATCATCTTCGTGAACGGCTAGGTTCTCATGGCGGCCAGTCCGTAGGGATACAAAACCTCCGGTCTGGGTTTAGGGGCGGGCTGGCCGTCGCCCATTAAAAACGGAAGAGAGGAAAGATGCCAGAAGTCGCAGGTAGTGAAAAGAGGGTCGAAGGCGTGCTTCTTGAGTCGGCGAAGATTGAAGATGCTCGAATCGTAAGAAGCACTTCCTTTTACCACAAAAAGACAGGCGAACTGCAACTCGAAGTCGTACTAGATACCTGGCACAAAACGTTGACTTTTACCATACCGAACAACGACGGGAGCCGGTCCTGCGCGCAACTGTCTTTGGATGAGACGAGCCGCCTTATGGGCAGCATCTTTCTTTAGGCGGTAAGCAAGGCTGGATGCCGAAGGCACCTGCTACCGCATGGAGAGCTTCGGCCGCCTAATAAAAGCCCCATTCCGGGGCTTTTTTGATACCGCGCCCTAATTAAATTGACAGATTTTCGATTTCCGTTAAACTCGAACGCATGGATGGTGCCGAAGAGCCAAGGGCAAAAAGATGGGACTACTATACGCTGGTGCGTTGTCCCGAGTGCGGTTCCGCCCTTACTGAGTTAGTCGCAGGGGCGGTTCGTTGTCTATGCCGGCGGTGCAACGCCCGGTACAAAGTGGTTCTCGTTAAAGACGGGGACTACTTACCCAGGCACCTCAAAGAGCAGATGGAAGCCGAGCTTCGGGATGCCCCGGGGGAAGGTGAGCGCGAGCAGGACGCGGCCGAACCAGCGTAAACTTTAGACGTTGGGATGGCCCGGGCGATTGTGCTTATCCGGCGTGTCAGACGCCGTAACAGAGGGCGAGCATGGGCATCATCAAGAAGGTTCTTGACGACGCTTTAGGTTATGTAGACGCGATTCTGGGACGCACTAACCTAAGAGACAGGGTATCCGAGACGGCGAGCAAGCCCGCGCCGTCCACCTACGAAGAAAAGATTCAGGAGGCGTTGGAGGCCGGCGACCTACAGTCTGCGGGCCTTTTGCAACTCGCCCATGAAATCTACTCCCCGCTGGGCGGTGTCGGGGACGTATTTTCAAATACGGCCCGCGAGGATACCGAACTTGTCAAGTCTCTCTACGGTGACACGCCGGGCCACGGTGAAATCTACCTGCCCGACAACGTGGGGAGCTACCAGGGCCTCCGCTGGTATGGCCAGGAGCGCAAATACAAACTTCTCCGCTCCGCCGCCCGCCGCGACCCCATCATGTCGTCCATTCTGCAACTGCGGACCGACCAGATAAGCCGGTTCGCCCGCCGCCCCAAGGACAAGGCCGACAACTCGCAGAAGGGCCTCGTCGTTCGCAAAGAGGACAAGGACGCCCAAGAAGAGGACCGGTTCGCCGACCTGCTTCTGGACTTCCTGCTGGGGCTGGGCGACATCGAGAACCCCTACGACGAAGACCTCGGCACAGTCCTGGAGATGGCGACACGCGACCTCATCACGCTCGATAAAATTACGGTTGAACTCATGCAATCCCGTGGCAAGGGACCGCGAGGCGTCAAATACCTCGACCCGGCCACGATTTTTTACTACGAGAAAGACTCGCCCGAGTTCAGCCAGGGATACCGATTCTGTCAAGTGCTTTGGGAGGGCCGGGGAAGGGTAAGCCCGACGCAATGGCCGAAGTTCCGTGGGGACGAACTGGTCGCTGGGGTATCGAACCCCATCTCGGACATCATGCGCCGTGGGGAAGGCATCTCGGTCGTCGAAATGCTCTCTTCGGTCATGGCGACCATGATACGTGGCCTGAACTACAATAGCCGCGCCTTCACCGAGGGGAGCGTGCCGCCCGGCATACTAAACCTATCAGGCAATTACTCAAACCAAGTGCTCCGCCAGTTCGTCAACCGCATCAAAGCTAATGCGGCCGGTCAGAACTTCAAAATCCCCGTTATCTCCACGAAGGAAGGTACGGCCCAGTTTATTCCATTCGGCCAGACGAACAAGGACCTGGAATACAACCAGCTCCTCCAACTCCTCATCACGATTGAGTGCAGTGCCGCCCAGGTGGACCCCTCCGAGATAGGCTTCTCGGTCCAGTATGGGGGGTCTGCATCGGTCTTCGGGCGCCAGAATGAGCAGACGCGCATCGAGGAGGGCAAGGACCGGGGCCTGAGTGGCCTGCTGGAGTTCCTGGCGAAGTGGCTTACCCGGGTAATCCACAAGTTCCCCAAGGGGAAGGATTACATCGCCGAGTTCACCGGGCATACCTCGCAGGACACGGAAAAAGAGGCGCAGATACAGGCCATGCTTCTCCAGGCGGGGATATCCCTGCCCTACGAGTCACGGAAGGCGATGGGTCTGCCGCCTATCCCCGAACTGCCGGAAGAGGCCGAAGAGGAATACGACCCATCGTGGGTGTTCGCGCCGGTCAACGCAGGCTCGCAACAGATTTGGATGCAGGCCAACATGGAGGAAGAGGGCGGCATGGGGGGTGCCGGCGTTCCGACCGGGGACGAGGAGTACGACTCCATGATGGCCCAGGCGCTCGGCGGCCAAGGGCAGCAACCAGAGCAGGGTCAACTACCACCCGGTCAGGGACAACAGTTGGCTCTACCGCCCGGCCAAGGCGGCGCACCTCCAGGGCAGCCGGGACAACCACCGGTACAGGTCCAGAAGGCGGTCGGTGAAGGCGGCCGGACTCTCAAAGTTTACGAAATCACGTTACCGGATGGTGATTAAATGACGACCATCCATGATGTCGTCGAACTCGACAGCCCGATAACGACTTCGATTGAACTGGAATCGCCGATAACGACCAGCATTGAGCTGGTCTCGGCGATTGACTTGGAGAACTCCTAATGTCCACGCCAGCGCGCGTCCATGTTGGAGACACGAAAACCGAGATAATCTTGGATTGTGGTACGGATGTCAGCAGCCTCACCTCGGCCAAGATTCTGTACCAGAAACCGAACGGTGTGACCGGTTCCTGGACGGCGACGAAAAAGACCGGGGCGCCGACCAAGATTCATTACATCACGGGAGCGAGCGACCTTGATGTGGCCGGCGTCTGGATTCTGCAAGCCTACGTCGTGATGCCCGCCTGGAGCGGCCACGGCGAAGAGGTCACGATGCGGGTTTACTCTACCCAATAAGGGGGAAGAGATGCCATTAAGAGATAAGACGGGGCCTGGCGGAGCCGGCCCAAAAACCGGAATGGGCGCCGGTGGGTGCTCACCGGAAGAGGATGAGGTCGAAAAGAGCCTTGCCATCAAAAAGCTCTACCGGGACGCGGGCTTCACGCCGCCGAAGGGGAAGGGTATCCACACGGAGAAGTTCCACCGCTGCGTCGTGGACGTGAAAAAGAAAATCCGCGATGGGAAGATGGGGGAGGGTTCAGACCCCTACGCCATCTGTATGAACAGCCTCGGGGCGGCGGGCGCGGTCAAGCCCGAGCACCAGCGGAGCAAGGTGGCGAAGGCTCTGGTCGCGGATTCCATGACAGTCCGTGGGCGCCGGTCGGTACGGCAATCGAGAATTGACATGCTCTTGGCAGGACTAGCAGAACGGATGAAGACCCTCCGGGATGAGCGGGACTACTACATCGCGGAGATTTACGGATACGCCGATGCCATGAAGCGCGGCGACTGGCAGAACAAGTACGCGCTCAAGCTCATCGAACACGCGAACGAACTGGCGACCATCCTTGACGAGATGGCGACCAACGAGGCCCGGCAGACCGAACTCCGGGCGGAGCTTCAGTTGCAGTCGTTGAGAGATAAAGTTTCACCACCTACCATCGGCGAGGTCGAGGCCAAGGAAGGGCCATAGGCGAAGCCGGCGACCCTTGGGAGCCAAAAGGAGGGTTCAATGCCTCAAGAACGAGTAAGGGCACACCGTCGTCGAACGTCCGGCGGGAAAGTCTCGCAGGTAAAGGAACACGCAAGGCGAGGGCGGCCAAAGAAAAATGAAGGCATCGCTGCCCGTCAGTCGGTGGGCGCTTTACTAAGCGCCCGTTACCCTACCACCTATGATGAACACAACGGGAAATGGTACGTGGGGGGGACCGTACCTTTTACGGCCCGTTTCCTTTACGACGGACAGTTAATTACTGACGAGAACATTGAAGAGGCGGCCAAGCGATACGCTTACGAGCGCACGGGGCAACCTGGCATGAAACGGCGCATAACCCCAAGACCCTATAAAACAAAAGCGGAGGCCCAAGCGACTGTTGCCACCGCCTACGAAGAGGCGGAAAGGGGATAAGAATGCCACGGGGACGAGTACGGTCACACACACGCCGGACGGCCAAGGGTAAGGTCTCCAGCGTGCGCGAGCATGGGCGGAAGGTAAAGCCGGAACAGGCAGGAAGACCGACAACCCCAAAAGCGCGCGGAAACATCGAGGATGAGACGATGGTTCTTCCATACGCCTGCGCCGATGGTGTTCTCCACGAGGTCGAGGTTTATCTGCAAAAAAAGGGCTTAGGGGACAAGTTCGGGAAGAAGCTCCAAGAGGAATTGGGGGCATATCTTGAAGACCACGCCCAACGTAGCTACAAATCCGAATCCAACACGCGATGGGCGAAGGAATTAAAAGGGGAAAGCGGTCCGGCAATCCTTCGCCAGTTCATGCGGCATTGGCTTTCTGGTGAGCTTGGTCGAAAGCACCCGGAAATCCTACGGGCTCTCCCCGAGGGATTCAAGAACGGCGAGTCCATACTTTAGGAGCCCATGCCTGACGACTCGAAAGCCGCGATTGCCAAGGAATACGGCGCGACCTCTTTAGAGGCGATGCTGCACGATGGGCGGACGCCTTACCTCCACATGGAGCGCCAGGTTCCGCTCGAATCACCCATCAGTATCCGCCAGTTCCGGCGGGAGTGGTTCGCGGCAGTTAAGCTACTTCTGGGAAAGAGCCTTAAACCGCAAGACCTGGGCGTTGATGCTACCGGGGCTCGGTCATATTGGGCGAGGGTTGAGAGCGGAATTACAAACCTTGATGAAAGAAAATGGGGATACCGTCTCAAAGTTTCAAGGCTTGCTCTGCTTGCCCCAGCCGTAAATCGAATTGAGATAATTGCTCACGAAGCGGCTCACCTGCTTGATTATTACAACAAATATGTAAGCAAGGGCAAGCTCCCTAGCCGTGGGGACATTATAATTTCTGCGAGGTTTGATTTTATTGACCACGGCGATGACTGGCAGGCCATTTACAAGCGATTCTACAAAAAGCTGAAAGCCGCCCACATCGTCGAGGCCGATTCCGACTACGAAAAACACGCCGCACTACTTCTGGAGAAACGCCGCCAAGCCTGGGCCGACCCGGAATGGCAGGATGGTTACAAGGCCAGAATCAAGGACGGTCATGCGAGGGCGGCGAAGAAGAGGCACCCGGCCAAGGCTAAACCGACATCCACTGGCCGGGTGAAAGCACACCACCGGCGGACGGAAAAGGGGAAGTCGGTCGCGGTCCACGGATACCGGCGCAAACCACGGAGGGATTAGGATGGGAACCACACGGCGTAAAGCCCACGTCCGCCGGACGAAGGGTGGGAAGGTCGAGCAAGTCAGGGAACACCAACTACGTTTTCAGGAAAAGATAAAGGGTGGGACTGCGGGTGGCCGCAACTTGTCGCTGAATGAGGCCGGAGTTGACCAGATGAGGGGGACTATGGAAACCTTTGCGCGCTTACGAACCATTAACAATGACCACGCAATCATGGCCGCCCTACTCAATAAGCACCAAGCGTGGGCCGAGTTTTTTACCGCATTTGGTGGGTTCCAAAGTCTTAGTGGCCTTAAAGACTCATGTGCGGCCCCCCTCTGCCCGTTCAAGGGGGGCGTTTACAAGCGGACACTCGCTGAACCCCCATCAGCCGAGCGGACCGCCATTCTTGCAGAACTAATTTTCAACGCTTATATGGCCCGACTCGTAATTGGCTGGATGGGTTGGACAGACATCCCCGACTGTGGCGTCATCCCAAACAAATAATGAAGCTCCAAATCACAGCACCGCCCGAGGTTGAACGCGCCGCGTTGAGCGCCGCGTTGGTCGAGGCCGCCGAACTTTTGGATGCGGAGGCTTTCCAGAAGGCCCTTGACGGCGAGACCGGCCAGCGCGAGAGCAACATCTGGCTGCCGAACCCCGAACCGCTCATCTCATTCTGCGAGGAGACTTGGTACAACGAGGTCAACGGATGGCTGGAGCGCATCTTCGAGGAGGCGAGCCAGATGCTCCTCGGAGAACCGCTGCGGCTGCAAAAGGCGATTGACGAATCCTACCTGGAAAGTTTGGAAAAGCTCATCGCCTTCCACTTCGGCAAGGCGAAGCGGAGCGCGGAGGCGGCGGTCGTCCGGGCGCAC
>Ga0307377_10005006_pt1 | contig 14310 bp, 20 predicted proteins | sample TR3MG_FD_202535 | JGI IMG/M metagenome (GOLD analysis project Ga0307377, IMG submission 202535) | Soil microbial communities from Risofladan, Vaasa, Finland - TR-3 | ecosystem: Environmental > Terrestrial > Soil > Coastal area > Acid sulfate soil | place: Finland: Risofladan, Vaasa | collected... | reverse complement strand
AGGGGCGACACGCCGCATTAACGTCAGACCAGTTATAACAGCTCCGTTTTAAAATTTCCCCGAGGTTTTCGCCGTGGATTCGCAATCTAAGCGTTTATAACCATTTTCCGCACGGTGTCATAGGCTGACCGCACACACTCTCCAATAGGCGGCGCCACACAAACGCCAGTTAGCCTATTCACACTTACGCCACACCAAGTGTACCACAGGTGCACGCCTATGGGCTACGCCACACTAACGACACATCACTATCTATATCTACAGTGACGCCACTTCATAGTGGTAACAAGAAAAAGTGGAACAACACGCCATAATGGCATGTTGCCCCGGAGCGGTGACACAAACAACTATACTTTCCCCTCTATTATTTCATATGGTCTATCTTGTGGGGCGTCTTCTCTGTGATATATATAAGCTCTGTTATGCTCTACTTCAATCCAAACATCCACACCATTTAGTTTTTGTCTCATTTTTAGTCCTCCCAACCACTGGCACGCTCTTCTATCTGGCGTATATGTGGTCTAGTATTAAAAAGAAAAAAATAATAAGCGTTCATATTAAACACTTATTAGCACGTTTAACACGCTCAAAAAAGTTTAAAGCGTTATCACGTGCTTTATTCTCACTCTTAACTATTACACAATTGTTTAAAGTACGTTGTGCTGTATCATATTTAAACAACTTACTTAATTCTAGTTTAATGTATTGTGGTTTTTGTATTTTCATTTTATCACGCTCGTTTATTTATATGTGAATATAAAAATAAAAAATAAAAAAAGTAGATTTATTCTACTTTTAAATACTTAACTAAAGCTGTATGAAACTGTACACTATTGAAACTTTCAACGTTCTCTAGTTCTAACATTTTTTTAAGTAGTGCTAGTTCATTAGTTTCAAAGTATTTCTTTGTTTCGCTTAATGAAGTAAACTTCATAAGTTCAGCTTTCTTGTCGTTATAAAAAACTTCGCTTACTTCTTTCTTAATTTTTGCTGTATCTAGTTTCGCTTGTAGTTCTTCAATTTTTTTTATTGCGTTGTTTAACTGCTGTTCTGTTGTTGTGCTGGTGTCTATTGTGACGCTTGTAGCGTCTTTTGTTGTTTGCTTTGTGTCTTTCATAATAATATGAAAGTGAGCTACCTTTATAAATGTTTCGTTTTTTTGCCACAAAACAGCATACTATCAAAGAGTGACAACATACTATTTCATATCATAGTGTTAGTTACTACATAGTAGTGAAAATTGTGTAACTGCTGCAAAGTAGTGACAATTGTGTTACTACTACGAAGTGGCGTCTATGTGGTTGTGTTGCCCCTGTCCCGGAGTGGCACCGTGACACGTGCCACAAATAGCTTATATTAAAGAATGCATCAAGAAGTAGTATATATATATGTTACTACGGAATAGTTACGAAGAAATACGTAAACACGTGGCCACTATACCCCCGGAAAATTTTTGCCAAAATCCTGAAAAACACATGCTATATACCCTTCCGGAAAATTTTCCAAAAATTTAGCTACTTTCAACGCCCTCGTCCAAGTTTAATATATCTTTATTTATATTCCGTAACCTTTATAAAAATCTCTCTTATAAAACTTATATATCCATTTAGGCATCTTTTCTTCCATTAATGCCCATATTATACATTCTTCGCCCATACAGAATTTGTTGTCTTCATCTTCGTAACACTCTGACACGGCTATATGAAGATGTTCATGGGACATGGTTGCACAAAATTCTCTTATAAATTTGTCCACGGGGTGCCGTGGAGCACGGGTTAAAGAGTTTTTCCATAACTTTTCTACGTTTATGTTAATAGTATAGTTATTTATGTCACATACTAGTGTGAATCCGTCTAAGTTTTCATTATTCGGTATTTTTTTCAGTTTTTTTGACAAGTTGTTCAACCACCAGTGCCATTACTGCATCATTCTCCAAGTCTCTGAGCACCATAAGTATTTCTCTAGGAGAAAGCCCCTCTTTCACCAATAGTTTCTCAACCTCTACTTTAATTTGTACTATAGTCTTTTTTTTAAAAATAGTTCCTTTTTTTATTTTTTCTTCCTCTTCCTCTTCCATTGCCATTACCTCTTATTGGTTTAACATCTCCTTTCTTTCCTACTCTTGGTGTTTTACCACAATCTCCTTTTTTTGCTACCATTTTTTATTACCTCCTATTAATAAGTATCTTTATTGTGAAATATACTCCCACATCCAGTACATTTAGTCTTATGTTCATTATTTGGGTCTGTTACTTGATATTTTTCAGGCAATCCACACATTGGACAGTTCATTTTATTTTTTCCTCCGTTTTAAAACAGTATAGAATCTTCAATTTTAATCATATCATCAATATTCCCACTGTTTACAAATTGTTCTAATTTACTTGTATGTTTATTATTTGCTATACTAGATGCAAACGGGGCGAACCCGGCCGATTGCGAGCACCGGTTGGCCAAAGCGAGAGCGATAACCATGTCATCGTGACTATGTCCAGAACCTTTAAATTGTTCATTTCCGGCTCTGGTTACTTCAACAACGAATCTTTCAAGTTCGCGGTCAAGTAGTTTCATTTGTTGTCGGCTCATTTCATTTCCCATTGGTATTATTATTTTCTCATGTTCAAAGGCGGTGATTAAAAACCTTATTAAATCCTCTTTTGCTTGGCCTTTTGACCCGGTTGTGAACGCTTCTACACTAAGGTTGTAGTTATCTACCATTTCATCTATGAAATCTTGACCTATGTTGTTACGTTCTACTAAAATTATTGGATGTTTAAAATTTCGTGATATTTCTGCTATCTGTTTTACTTGTTCTGATATTTTTAAACCTTTCTTTCGCCACATCCATGCAATACGTTTTTCGTGAGTATCAATGTTATATGCTATTACGAATACAACTGTATAGTCACCCCCGGCTGTTCCTGCTCTTGCACAGTCAACTCCCATGTAGTAACGCCATATCGCCGCTTCCTCAGTTCGCGCTCTACTATATAGTATATGTCTAATACCAAGTTCCATAGCTTTTTTACGAATTTCATAAGGAAATAATTGTGACCCAGACGAATACGTCTTGCACATAAATTCTTTATCGAACTTCATTGTGCCCATAATAGCTCTTTTGGCCATTAATTGTTCCCAAGTGAACCTGTCTGGGCAAAGTAAGACTTTATTATCCCAATCAAGGATGGCTGTGTATTCAAACATCTTCCATCCTACCGCATTTTTCTCTTTTTCAAGCATACGGTCACTAATTGTAGCAAATATGTCTGTTTCAGACTTTGGTGTACCTACAAGGACTAGTTGTCCATGTCTTACCAAAATCATAGCTTCTAGTTCTTCACCTATAAATGTATCAATATCTTCATCACTGAGTTTATTATCTGACCGTAGGATGTCGTCGCATACAATATAGTCGTATGTTCCACCTCTAACCTCGGCTCCAACGCCCTTAGCTCTTATAACACCATTATTAAACTCCATTTCTGTTGTGCTCCACTTTGCATTTTTAGCACGTTTATCAATTAGGAATTCGTTGTTAACAATAATATTGGCAATATAATTCATTAACATCATTGCTTGGTCTTCGGATGCTGATTCAATTAAGACATTATAATTTTTGAACATAGTGGTTCTGTAGATAGGTTGTATTACAGTCCAAAATGTTGACTTTCCATGTTGTCTTGGGCACTTAATTGCAATATGGTCTCCTTCTTTTACTAATTTAGACCATTTATACCATAAACTATTAAATCTTATAGGTTCTGGATAACCTGCATAAGTTAAGTCGCCTAAAATAAACTTTGCAAACCAGTAAATACCATCAATGGGTTTATAACACAAATCTAATATTTGTTGCCAAATTGCCGCTTTTTTAACATTTACCTCTTCTAAACTACCCATTAAGTAATTTTCAGGTAAATAACTTGTTTGGCCTGTTTTAGTTACATACCAATGTAAATAATCTTTGATTATTGTGTCATACTTTCTCATTTACTGGCCCTATTGTTATATATAGTATTACTCATATTTAAATCTTTCTATTTTCTTCTAAAATAATGTGTAACCTATCCTTAAACGTGTGTTTTTCTTGTACTAATTTTTGACCCTGTTTACTTATTTTATCTCTAAGGTCATCATCACCTAAGTATTTAAGTAACTTTTTAACTAATTCATCAGTTGTTTTATAAGTATCTAAATGTTTACCCGGGGTAAATTCTTTTTCTATCCCTTTTGTGTGATTTGTAAGTAAAAACCCACCCGCACATAAAGTTCTATAAATCCTAGCAGAATATGCCTTATCTCGTTCGGGCCATCCATCTATGCCTATAACTACTTTACTAGCGTTACAAACAAGTGAGTGATAATCATTTATAGCTGCAAACCCTGTATGATGGTCTTTTACCCATACTGGTTCTTTCCCATATGGATAATACACTTCGCCATAGATTTTAAAGTCAAATCCTTCTTCATGTAGCCTTTCTAATATTTTTTCTCTGTTAGAATGTATTGCTCCTACGCTTCCAAGGAAAACCACATCGCACCCATATTTCTTCTTTTGTATAAAATTAAACACCGTTTCTTTGTGGCTAGGTATATAACATCCTTCTGACAACCATTTTGCATTAACTCCTAAGCTTTTAAGCTCTGGAACTGCGTCATTGTCTATTGTATAGAAAGTATCCATCTTTTTTATAAAATTTACATAAGGTGGAACATCTTTAACTAATGTTCCACCTAATGTCACATCAAATATCCACCCAACTATAGGATGGTTGTATATACTTTTCATTCTTTGCACGGTCTCACCTGTAATTCCAAGCCCTTTTATTATAATAGTTAAATCTGGTTTAAGTTCTTTTGTAGCACTTAACAATTCAGTATTCATATATTCCGCACCTTTTTCTTGTGAAATATATTTCCAATCGAAAAATGCTACCTTGTGTCCCATCTGTACTAAACTATTATGTATATAAGTCCCACTTTGCTCGTCAAGCATAGGCGAAACCAAAAAAATATTGCTCATTTTTTTATCCTCTCAAAAATTTTTATCATTCCATCTGCCATCTTATCAAATGTGGCTGTTTCTTCTACCCATTGTCTTGCACGTAGTTTATCATCTTTATTTATTTTACGATTATATACATATGATATTTTTCTAGCAAGGTCTTCTGGTGTATTGTTAAAATATTCTGAATGTTCTTTATATAGTTTTCTTAAAACATCAAAATCGTTCGCTATTACTGATTTACCACAATACATACCTTCAAATGGATTTAATCCTCCTATATATTTACTCATTTGTGGATAAATTACCATTGCCGAATCTCGTATTAGTTCAAATTTTTTATTTTCTGTTATATCTATATAATGTTCAAATTCTATATTATTTTCCTTACATACCCGTTTTATATCTTCCAGTTCTGGTGGATGTGAAATTCTTCCAACAGCAACATATTTTTTAGGCATATTTAATAAAGCCAGTGCTTTAGGGATAACATTACAATTTTTTTGATAAGTTAATCTACAAACTGAAATAACATAGTCGCCTTTAATATCTGCTCCACTCATATCAAATTGTGGTGGAGTGTTTATTGCATAAGGTATAATGTAGTCATCATCAAAATATTGACCTGTAAACTTTTCATATTCATCTCTAGCTATATTAGTGTTAAAAATAATGGCGTCTGCCATCTTCATAGTTTCAAACCACCCTAACCACTTTTTCATACGACCCCGTTGTGCATACATTAAATTAGTTGGTATGTCTAATAACATAATTCCCCATGGTAATTTATATTTTTTACCTAAGTATTGTACAAATGGTGATACTGTTGAGTGTGACCCAAACACTATATCAATCTTATTTTTAAATATAGCGGTTTGTACTTTATCTAATATATCAGTACCAGTAAGTAGTTGTTCATAAGACACATCTATACGTATTATGTTTTTGTGTGGTTTAATAAGATTGCTGTTGTCATATGAATCTTTATTTTGTACTATACACGTAACATTATGTCCTTTTTCACAAAACTTATTACATAAATTTATTACAAAATTTGAACTTTCTCCGGCTATATACATTATATTCATTTTGTTATTGTTATGAATAAGTCTAATGATTCGTGTTTAGAATCAACATATTCAATTTCCTCCGCTGTACATTTTCCATTTATATTATTCAATAGTTCTTCTATTATAATTATTTTATGTATTTTAAGCAACATAAATGGTAAAAAGTCAAAAACCCAATATTTATTTAATTGATGGAATGCAGCATCTGTAAAAAAGAAGTTTTTATGGTCCGCATCAGGATGTGCAAATCCGGATGGGGTTGTTATAAGTAATTTACCACTTGGTTTAAGGAATTCTAATACATATTTCACAGTTTCCGCCGGATATTCGAGATGTTCGAGTATTTCACCCATAATAATTGTGTCAAATGTTTCTTTTTTAAACGGCATATTTTCTACATACCCTAAAATTGTATTTATGTTCACATTTGATAGTTTGGCAGTTTCTTTTGCTTCGGCCAATTCTTTAAAAGACCTATCCATGCCTATTATATCATATCCTAATAAAGTAGCTTTAATTAGTAATTCTCCTTCTCCACAACCTATATCCAAAGTTTTACCTTTAATATTATCGAGTATTCGTTCTTTTCTACCTAAAAGTTTAGTTTCTTTTGTTATTTTACCTTTCACGTGTTTCATTTTAATCCTCGTGTTGTTTTATTATATTGTTTAAATTTTTTGCCATTGTTTTAAAATTTGCTTTTTTTTTACAATATTCTGCGGACAATTTAAGTTTTTTATTTAATATGTCTTTATCCATATTTTGTATATTTATTATTACATCTGCTAAAGATTTTGGATTTCCAGCTTCGTAATAAAAAGCGTGTTCTCCATAATCACACGTTTTACTTTCTAACCTTGGTACAATTGCGGGTATTCCAACATACATTGCTTCCCAAGGTGATAACCCTGAACCATAATATTTTGAATCTTCTGCATATATTAATGCCAATGAATTACTTATAATATCGTACTTTTCGCTATCTGTTATATTCTTATAATGTTTAAATGGTATTCCATATTTTTTACAATTGTTTTTAATATTTTCTAATTCACCAAAATCTCTTCCAATTGCTGTATAGTCAATAATAAATGGTAGATGTTTTAATGCTTCTGTTACGAATATTGCATTTTTTGTAGGTGATAAACGGTGACAAGTAACAATATTTTTTCCATTTTTATTAAGTCCTGCTTTATAATATTTCGGAATTTGATTTATAGCATATGTAATTATATTTTTATCAGGTATTTTGTGTCGTGTCAATCTTTCATATTCGTCACGATTTATCTTATTTATAAATAATATATCTTTTGCTAATTCTAAAAGATTTAACCATATTCCCCAATCAGCTTGTCTACGTTTATCATTAATAATTAAATGAGTAGGTATATCTAGTATTAACATTCCAAAAGGAACTTTTAAGTACGTGGCTACAGATGCAACATATGGTATAACTGGTATGTGACTTCCACATACATAATCTATTTTTTTATCACCAATAAATTTATCTAAATAAGATAAATCTTTTGGAAAAGTATAAATATCCCGTGGTGGCAATGCTGCTACTTTAATATTAATCTTCGTCCGTTCATAACAATCAGTGTTCTGAATAATACAAGTGATATGATTATCTAATTCTGATAATTTATTACATAAATGTATAACAAAATCCGCAGATTCCCCGCCAATATATAATATGTTCATTTTTTTAATGTCTCCGTAAAAATATCAAAGAAAAACTTTGATGCGTCTTTTAATGATAGTAAATCAGTTTCTTTATTCATAAGTGTATCATATGCACGTTTCCCTTTTTTCTTACGTAATTCTTTATCTTTACAAAATAAGATAATAGTGTCTTGAAGTTTTTGTAAATCATTATTTCTTACATAAGTAGGCATATTTTTTAATTTACGCCTAGTTGTTGGTGTATCATAAACTATTGAAGGTTTTTTAAATACGGCACATTCTCCAGTAGGAAGCCATGCCCAAGGATGAACTGCAAACATAGATTCCTGTATAGCACGTACCTTTTCTTCGTCATTTACCATACCCATAAATTCTACATCTACATTAAGACGTTTAGCATATTCTTTTAAATTGTTTAATTCTGGTCCCATTCCAATAACAACATATTTTGGCGGAGATTCCATTTGTGAAAGTACACATATGATATGATGTATTTTTTTATGACTAACTAATCGTGATATAGTTATAATTTGATTTTTTTCTTCAGTATCTTTTGAAAATGATTTTAAATATTCATCGGGAATGCCGTATTTTTTTATTAAAATATTTGGTATGTGTTCGCCATATAACATTTCAATATTATGTATAGTCCAACTATCACACGCCATTTTAGTATCAAGTTTAACAAATGATTTTATGGAATTAATATAATCTTTCTCCCAAACATTATAATCATCTCTTTCACCATTTACCCATGTGTACTTATGGTCTGGTTCTGCTCTCCATGGAGCAATTATTTCAAAATGTCCAATAGTTGGTACATTAAATTTTTTCTTTAATAATTCTGCTATAACAGTATCTTTTTCATAACACGCCCATATAAGGTCTATATCATTTATGTTTGTATTTTTTAATTCTGTATATAAAATATTTTTTCCATTTTCATTTATATTATTAACTTTAATTATTTCTACATTATGATATTTTTCTAATCCTTCACATAACCATGTAGATTCATTTTTATATATACCAGTAGTAATTGGAACTATTGCTAGTATTTTCATTTTTTTAAGTATAAATATATTGTTTCGTTTTTTGTAGGATGAAAAAACACTACATTATAATTTTTATCCATATATTCAAAGTATTCTTTTCTATAATTATAATTTTCTCTTAAATGCATAGGATTCTTTTCAGAAGATGAGAAATCTAATCCCGTAGTTAAAAATAAACCTCTTTTAGGCAAGTTTTCTGTTATTGTTTTAATAAGTTTCATAGGATTTACCAAATGTTCTAAAACGTCTACACAAATAACAACATCTATTGGATTTTCAAATATTTTAGTTTCGTCATCTATAAAAGTAATTTTATTTTTTAGTTTAGTATTCATAAATTTTGCAAAATCTTTAGTTTTACTATCTAAATCATAATAATATACCATATTATCTGAAGTTAATAGCATTCCTAAAATACCTATTCCTCCACCATAATCTAAAACAGTTTTATTTTTCATTCCAACAAATGGGTGTAATATATTAGTTATTCTATAATCATCATTAAATGCCACTAATCCATAAACATATGCTAATGTGTTTTTATAGAAGTCATTAATATCTTTTTTATTATTCCAATCTTTAAGAGCTTCTTCTGTAACATCTTCCATATTTTCTCTAAATTCGTCTTCTGTTATGTTTAAAAATTCTGCTCCGCCTTTTATAAAACCGTCTCTTATCATTTTGTAGTCCTCACATATACTATTTTATTTTGTAGTTTAAGTTTAGCTGGCTCAAATTCTTTGTGGTCTAATGCTCGTATAAAGTTATAAATCTCTTTAGGAGACTTATTTAAGTCTATAAACCCATCATTTGGTATTTTTCTAGAATAATATTTACCACCATCTTTTTGTTTAGTTGTTAATATGGTATTTTTTTCTAATAAATTTACCACATCTATAAATATGTCTGTTACATTCCATTTTATTTTTTCATAAAGGTCTTCTCCGGTATCATCGTCTTCTATCGGTATTTCTTTTACTTTTATTATATCACCAGTATCAAAATTTTTTTCAAGTAAATGTGCTGTTATTTCTGTGGTCTTATCACCATTTATAATAGCCCATATAGTTGGTAAACACCCGCGATATTCAGGAAGTTTTGCTCCGTGAAAATTAATAGCGAATTTAGCACGATTTATATATTTTATTGGAATAAGTTTATGATAAAATACACACAATATAATATCAAAGTCAAGTTTTTCTGGGTTTGGATTTATAGGTATATTGGAGTGCATTGCTATTTCTGCTACACATGGCGTTCTAGTCATTACGCCCATAACATTATGTTTACGTATTAATAACCATTTTATACATTTTGCTGCACATTCCGTATTACCATAAAAAAGTATATTCATTTCAATACCTTTTTAATAATATCGCAAATAGTTTGTATTTGGGCAATTGTTAAACTACTACTAGATGGTAAATAAACTCCCTGTTTCCATAATTTATCAGCTATAGGGAATTTTTTATTAGTTTTAGGATAACATGGTTGTTTATGACATGGAAAGAAAAATGTTCTAGTGTCAACGCCATTTTGTTTAAGTTTTAACATAAATTCATCTCTGTCCATACTATTAATCAATATTCCATACATCCAATAAACATTTTTACCATTTTTACATTTAGGAGGAAATGTTATACCTTTTACTCCTTTTAAATATTTATTATATAATGTAGCATTTGCTATACGATTATAGACTAATATGTCCGCATTTTCTAATTGTGCGCATCCAATTGCGGCTTGTATGTTTGTCATACGATAATTATACCCAATTGCACTATGTATAAACCGTGGTTGTGAAAATGCGTGATTTTTAAGATAGTTGCACATATTAGCTATTTTTTCATTATTAGTAGTTACCATACCACCTTCCCCGGTTGTAAGTATTTTATTTCCATAAAAACTAAAACATCCAATATCTCCAAGACTTCCTGTTTTTCGTCCTTTATAAATAGCCCCGTGTGCTTCTGCGGCATCTTCTATAACAATTAAGTCGTGTTTTTTAGCTATTTTGTTTATTTTGTCCATATCACAAGGATATCCATATGTATGTACCACTATAATAGCTTTTGTTCGTGGTGTTATAACCTTTTCTATTTGCGAAATATCCATATTCCAATCTTTAAGACTTGAATCAACATACACTGGTATGCCCCCACAATACATAATAGCATTAGTTGTGGCTATCATAGTAAATGTTGGAACTATAACTTCATCTCCTGGTTTTATACCAATAGCATCTAAAGCCAAATGTAGTGCTGCTGTACCACTAGTACAAGATACTGCATAAGTAGTTTCACAAAAATTTGCAAATCCATCTTCAAATTTCTTTATAAATCTACCATTACTACTAATCCAATTAGTATTTAAACACTCAGTAACATATTTTTTCTCATTTCCCAGTAAGGTTGGTTCACAAACATTTATCATTTTTTGTCATTTATACAAATGCCTGAAGAAATATTCTATGCGATGGGCTTATATATGTAATTTTAACTTGTTTAAAACCTACACTATCAAGCATCATTAAAAGACATGGTATATTAGGGCCCCACCAATTTGTTTCATCATTATTTAATTCTTTGCCTGGATAAAAAGCCATTACAGGAATTCCAATTGATTTCCAAGCATAATCTATATTAGCATCTGTATGAGTTTCTAATATCAATGTTTCTTTTGTCATTTCTTTTAATTTATGTAAAAATTTAAATGGATATTTCATATGATATAAAACACCAAGGCATAAAACAACATCAAATTGTCCTACGGTTTCTACATTTAACCCCTCTTCGAAATCTTCAATATACATATCTTCTACTTTTGAATTCAATAGTTTTCTTGCTAGATTAAATCCTTGTTTATAAGTTGTACCGGTATATCCATTTTTAGCCGTGTTACTAGTTATAGTGTTATTTGGATTCCATGCTTGCCCATCAACAGCAAGTACTCGTTTGGCATTTCGTTTTTCTGCTTCAAACGAATATAGACCATCTACTGCCCCTATATCTAATACAGATTTATCAGTAAAATCATCTGGCATCATTATTTTTTCTACCATTGAAGTAACTTTTCCATTAGTTAAACCATATTTTCCTAAGTCAATAGTGTGCCACCAATTTATATTATTTATTTCCTCAATTATTTTTTCATCGTCATTCATTTTATTTACCCCGTATTCTAATTATACTGTTTTCTTTAAGAGCGTTATTATACAATATTGTTTTATAACCAATGGGTGCTAAAAATTTTAATATATCTGTTAATTGTTTTTTATTTGTTATTTCTATATATAAATCGGGCATATATTTTTTTAGTGTTTTTTTAGCTCCTTGTAAAACGTTCAGTTCATAACCTTCAACATCTATTTTTATAATACTAACATCTTCAATATTAAAATCATCAAGACATTTTACTATACATTTGGTTCCAGTTTTTTCATCAGATATGTGAGAAGACCCCCAATTAAATACACTTTCTGAATGTAAACCGGCCGTTGTATATATTGTTTTAATTTTAGTATCTCTATTATCTTTAATATTTGCTATTTTATTTTTTTCGCCCAATGCACAGTTAAATAAGTTTACATTTTTTATATCGTTTAATACTAGGTTTTTATGTTGCATTAAAAAATTAGTTATAATGGGTTCAAATGAATAAACATTTTTCGCTATTTGTGAAAAGAATAGTGTATGATTTCCAATACATGACCCAATATCTATAATATTTCCAGATTTTTGATTTTTTTTTATATAGTCAAGCAGATTATATTCATAAAATAAACCAGTTAACCAATATCTTTGTTGGTATTCGTCTTCTTTTTCTATTTGAACTTTTAAAATTATTTCCCGTGTTGGGGTGGTTATTTTTGTTATCATTTTTTAAACGCACATTTTTTATTAAATTTACATTTATCACAATATCTATACGTGCCATCGTCAATATCATATTGCCACTTATATCCAGTTTCACATATCATGTTTATTTATATTTTTTGCCGGGTTACCCGCATATATTTCAAATGCCGGAACATCTTTGGTTACTACTGCTCCACCACCAATTAATGCGCCCTTGCCTATTTTTACAGGAAGTATAGTGCAATTAATACCTATTGATACATTATCTTCTATTATAGTTTTTATAGGTTTTATCTTTCCTGTATTGTTTGCTTTAGGAAATTTATCATTTGAAAAACAAGTATGAGCACCTATAAAACAATTATTTCCAATTTCAACACCAGGCGGTATAAATACGTGTGCTCCTATTCTACACCCATTGCCTATTTTAGCACCCATAATTTCTGTATTATTTCCAAAAGAATTATCATCTCCTAATTCAGAATCCTTAATGAAAACATTGTTCCAAATCTTATTTGACATATGTATCATCCTTTTTTTGGTCAAACTCTTCACTTTTAAATTCTATAAATGATGCTTCAATATGGCCATCATTATATACTGTATGCACACATCCTATTGGTATATTTACAATATCCCCGGGATTGAGGCATATTTCTTCGCCATCTAAATTAAATCGTAGTTTTCCTGTAACACACATTAATTTTTCTTCTATTTGTTTGTGATAATGTCCACCACGAATTGATTGTGGGTTCATAGTCCCGATAGTTAAATATTTATAATCAAATTGTAGAAGCGTCTGACTAGCCCATAGAATCAATCCTCGGTCATCTTTATATTGCCCTAGTGAATACTTAGTAATCATTTAAACCCTCTACAATGCGCTGTAAATCGTTCTTAGATAGGTATTGGTGACAGGGTATGTAAAAACATCTATTTTCTATATGGTTTGCTATAGGATAATATCCTTTAAATTTTCCTTTATAAGCCGGTTGATGTGCTAAACATGGAAATATTTCACGAGTTTCTATACCAACACTATTAAGTTTTTCACATGCTAATAATTTATGCAATATACTAGATGCTTTAATAGTATAACCTAAAACTGAATAATTTGTTCCTACTTGTAACCCTGTAATGTTGGAGTTCTTTATATTATCATGTATATATTTAGCATTATCTTTTCGTTTTTGTATATATTTATCAGCATCTTTCATTTGAATATAGCAAATTCCTGCACAAAATTCTGTGGTTTTATAATTAGACCCTATAAATCCGTGTTGAAATCTCATTAAGTCACCAATTCTACCATGGTTTTTCATACTTCTTAATAAACCGGCATTAATAGGATTATTGGTAGTAACTATTCCAAGTTCACCACCTTGTAAAATATGACTAACATAAAATGAACAAGTTCCAAAATGTCCAATGGTTCCAACTTTTTTACCTTTATAAGTACTTCCAAATGCTTCTGCAAAATCTTCTATAACTATCCAATTATATTTGTCGGCTTGTTCCATAATGTTATCCATATCACAAGTATACCCCATAAGGTGTACTGGAACAATAACATCAATTTTCTTTTTCTGTCGTTTGGTTAATGTGTTGATATCCATACAAAGGGTATTAGGTTCAAT
>Ga0307377_10005004_pt1 | contig 14312 bp, 12 predicted proteins | sample TR3MG_FD_202535 | JGI IMG/M metagenome (GOLD analysis project Ga0307377, IMG submission 202535) | Soil microbial communities from Risofladan, Vaasa, Finland - TR-3 | ecosystem: Environmental > Terrestrial > Soil > Coastal area > Acid sulfate soil | place: Finland: Risofladan, Vaasa | collected... | reverse complement strand
GGCCAGGGCAAGCCAAATCAAAACATTGAAATTTTAACTACCGCCGTTAATCGCGGTCGATGGCGAGCGGGTTAGTGGCCCTCAGTTCGGCCACGATCTCAGCGGCTGCCGCGCGGGCTTTTTCTTCCTGGTCGGGCGGAAAGCTGATGGCGCCGACGCGGGCATGGCCACCGCCACCATAGCGCTCGCAGACCTGCGCCAGATTGACCATGGTGGTAGGGTCGACTGTGGTCCATGGGTTGGAGCCCACGGCGACCTTGGTGCGGAAGCTCGACTTGGACAGCCCGATCGAGTAAACAGCGTTGGGGTACAGGTAATAGGGAATGAACTTGTTGAAGCCTTCCAGCGGATGGTCTGTGATGTCGAAGAAGATGGTGCCATCGCGCTCTTCGGCACGGCTGCGAATCAGTTCCAACGCCTGGCGGTGACGCTCGAGCAGCGGCTCAAGCAGGCTGGCGACAAAGGGCTGGCTCAGAACCTCTGCCAGCGGTATCTCGGTGAGCAGCGGAATCAAACGCGGAATAAAGACCGGGTCCTGGCTGGACTCGATAATGAGCGTCAGCTTCATGGCCGGGGCGGCCATTTCGACTGCGGACTCGGGACTTTCATACTTCGCCCCATCGACGATGTCGGCCCAGTGAATGAGGTCGGCGACAGGCGCAGTATTGAAGCCGTAGCGCGCGGCGGCGATGTCGGCCAGGAAACTGGTGCAGGACGTGTATTTGGGATCGAAAAACTTGCGTTTGCCGCAGACCGGATCCTGCTGGCAGTCCAGGAAATGCTGATGGTCCTGGGGCGTAAGGAAGGCCGACTGGTGATGATCGAACCACCACGTGATTTTGGGCGAAGGGGAGTATTTGAAATCGACAATGGCGTTCTCGTCGCCAGTAAACTCACTCTCGTCAAACAGCGCACCGGCGCGATGGACCAGGCCGTGGTACTCGTACGCGGCGCCGCCGCCGATGCACTCGCGATGGAAGCGCGTGAACAGCGAGGCTGAGCAGGCTCCGTCGAAACATTTGTCGTGATAAAAGACGCGAACGAGCAAAAGCTGAAATCCTCCCCAACCGGAACACAAAATAGCCGGAACTGTTAAGCATCAAGGGCGGGGGCGATTGTGTCAAGGCGGAGAAGGAGCGAAAGAGCCGCAATCTGCGAAGGGGAACCGCACCCACGGCAATCTCGTAGAGTATCTTTCCATCAGTAGAATTTGTTGGAGAGAAGACCTGTGTCATTTTTTGAGGGAGGCTCAATGGAGCCGGAGGAGCAAGCCGTGCCGCGGAAACATGGGCCAGCAAGCGAGGATTCGCGAGGGAGCGGTCCACTTGAGCCGTTGGCGCCCCGCTTGGACTTCTGGGAAATGCGCGGCGTTGACTGGATGCTGAACGGACCGCACGGCCTGCGGGCGGGATGGTCGCTGGCAATTTTCCTGGTCCTGTTCCGCCTGTTCAGCGTGATCGTTGGCACCATCGCGGTGGGCCTCTACCCTGCTCTTGCTCAATTCAATTTTTCACCGGCTACCACGCTTGTTGCCGAGTTGGTTCCGTTTCTGGCGATGTTGGGGGCCGCTGCGATGGTTGGCGTGTTTGAACATCGCGGCATCGCGGAGTTCAACCTTACCGGGCCGCGCCGACCCATGAATTTCTTCTTCGGCGCGGCGCTGGGATTTCTGGCGCTCTCGTTGCTTGTGGCCGCACTCGCGCTGGGCGGCTGGCTGCACTTCGGACCGGTCGCGCTCAGCGGAGCCGCAGTGGCCAGATTCGGCGCGTTGTGGGGCTGCGCGTTTCTGGTAGTTGGTTGCGTGGAAGAGGGCATCTTCCGCTGCTTCCTGCAATTCACTCTCACACGCAGCATCAATTTCTGGTGGGCACTCGGAATCGTCGGCGTGCTTTGTGCCGATTTGCTTTTGCGGTCGCGGGGCCATGTGGGCCTTGTCGCTTTCTTCTGGATGACGCCGCTTTCTGCTGTTACGGGCAACGGCCTATGGGGCGTTTTTATCGCGGCTCTGCTGGGGCTTGTCCCCTGCTTAGTCCTTCACCTGAAGGACAAAGCGCACGGTGGCTTTTGGCAGGCGGCGTGGGTCACCTCAACGCTTTTCGGCTTTATCCACACCGGCAACAACGGCGAAAACTGGATTGGGATCTTTGCGGCGGCGGCGGTTGGGTTTGTGTTCTGCGTGAGCATCTGGGTTACGGGCTCGGCCTGGTGGGCCATCGGCTGCCATGCGGGGTGGGACTGGGCAGAGACTTACTTCTACGGCACCGCAGACAGCGGTTTGAAGGCGCAGGGCCACTACCTCACCACCAGCCCGGCGGGTAAAGCACTCTGGAGCGGCGGCACAGATGGGCCCGAAGGCAGCCTGCTGGTTCTGGGTGCGATTCTTCTGCTGCTGGTGGCGCTGCTGGCCATCTACGGGCGCAAGCGGGCAACTGCTTGCACTGACGCGGCAATGGAACAGTTGTCGGCCTGACAGAGGCTGCGAAGACTCGCGCTCGGGATGAAGATAGTACCCGCTATCCCAAGTCCGACTCCATCTTCAAGGTCCAGGCGTACTCGCAGGGACGGTTCGCGAGCTGTTGCAGATTCTCCGGCAACATGATCGTTGTCCCGTCTTCCGAGTCGAACTTCCAAGACAATTTTGCGTTTGCTCCGAGAAGCGTCAGGCTGGAACCAGCCTTTGGCCGAACTGTCTTGAGCGTTATCTGCGTTCCGGGCCACTCGGTGAGGATTGCGTAGACATGCCGGCCGTCCTTCGAGCGCGTGTAACGAATCGTCTCACCTTCCGACCAGAGAGTGCCTGCGCGGGGCCGGGTCGCGTAGATGGCTTCACCATTCACTTTGAGCCAAGCACCTGCGCCCTTCATCTGGCGGATGGCCTCGGGGTGAAACTCGCCGTGGGCGCTGGGGCCGACGCCGATCATGAATCCGCCGCCTTTTGCTACCGCATCGGCGAGGTTGCGAACAATCCAGGCAACTCCCTTGTACTTTGCGGCGTCAGGATCGTAGGAGAAATCCGTACCCAGAGGATAGATAGTGAACCACGGCTTGTCGGATGTCTCTTTTGAGCCTGGAACCACGCGCTCGGGTGTGTAGTAGTCGCCATAGTTGCCGATGCCGCGATTGCGCAACATCACATCCGGCTGCAGGTCGCGCATCATAAGCAGCGTTTTGCGCAGCTCGGGCCAGACACGCGGACCAAGCCACATGTCCAGGCCAATCATGTCGATCCGGCCGTAGTTGGTGAGCAGTTCTAGAAGCTGCGCGCGATGTCGACCCATCATCCGCTTGACCTCCGCTTCGGTCGGGTCGGGAACCACGACGGCATGACTGCCCAGGTGCTGCTGCGTGAATTTGACATCGCTCCGGGTCATCCATTGGGCCGAAGACGGGATCTGGAAGGGATGCGCCACATAGGGGCGAAAGTCCGCATCGTACCAGTCGGGATGGGAGAAATAGAGATCGATCTTGATGTCGCGCTTGTGCGCCGCATCGCACAGTTCCTTCACCACATCGCGGCGAAACGGTGTCTCCATGATGGAGTAGGCCAAGTCGCAGGACTCAATGCGCGGGCCACCGGCGGCTGTCCAGTTGGCGCGGCTCTTTACCCGCGTTCTGGTATTGAACATGGAGAAACCTTCATGGTGCTTGCTCGTGAAGGCGAACATCTTCAAACCGCTTTGGTGAAAAACATCCATCCACGCCTCGGCATCGAAGCCGGAGGGATTCCACGTTTTGTAGAGACTGTTGTAGGTTTGCCGGTCTTCAAAGGACATAGGGAGGTAGGGCCAGGACTCCGCGCCTCGATGCCAGATAGAGTAGATACCCCAGTGAATGCGAACACCGAACTTCATGTCCTGAAAGGTTTCGTAGGCGTTTGCCGGCGCGGAACTATATTCCGAACTCGGCGTGGTTTCAATATAGTCGTCGACCTTCAAAACGGATGGAGGAAATCCGTTTGTCTGCGGGGTCGATTGACCCAGACTGTGCCAGGGCGAGGTTGACGCGACTGCGGCGGCCGACGCTATGAAGTTCCTTCGGTTCATGCGGCTTATCTCTCGTTCGACGGCAGCGACTTTTTCCCGTGTTTATTAGCAGCTCCGCCGATTCCATCGAGAATTGTACGCTCGAATGCGGACTGTGAACGACAATGGCTATAGATCGGGCATCGCATGGCGTTATTCTGGTGAGAACCGATGGCTGACTTACTCCCCATAGATCAGGCGCGTCTTGCCAGTGCGGCGCACGTACCATCCAGGCCAAAACGACGCTGGGCGCGGATGGCGCTCTGGTGCATGGGCGGCCTGCTGACGCTGGCCCTTCTGGCCGTCTGCGTGGGTGTGCTGCGGTTGCGCTCGGCGGCCAGGGCCGCGCTGCCCGTGCTGGATGGCGATGTGCACGTCGCCGCGCTTTCGGCGCCGGTCGTGGTGCGGCGCGATGGCCATGGAGTGCCGCACATCGAGGCCGCCACCCAGGACGACATGTTTGTGGCCCAGGGCTATGTGACAGCGCAGGACCGGCTGTGGCAGATGGATGCCTACCGGCGCAACGCCGACGGCGAACTGGCGGAGATCATGGGCCCGTCGCTGGTGGAGCACGACAAGATGCAGCGGGTGCTCGGATTCCGCAAGACGGCCGAGCGCATCTATGCCAATCTGCCCGCGGCGGACCGGGCGCGGGTGGATGATTACGCGCGCGGCGTGAATCTGTTCATCGAGCAGCACCAGAATTCGCTGCCGCCGGAGTTCACGCTCCTGTTTTATCGTCCGCGGCCGTGGACCGGCGTGGACTCAGTGAGCGTGGGCCTGATGATGGTGCAGATGCTGGATACGCATTGGCCGACGAAGCTCGCGCGGGCGCGCATTGCGGCCAGACTGGGCAATGCGCGACTCGAAGAGGACCTTTATCCGGTGGGCTCCTGGCGCGACCAACCGCCAACGGGAATTGCGCTGGACCTGAGCCAGCCCCACGCGGAGCCCCCTCCGAGCAACGACGATGATGAGGACGACGACGATGAGCCTTCAACGGCGAGCGCCGCTCCCATGGGTGTCCTGCCGGCCGCGGTCAATCCGCGCGCGCTGCTGGCTCTGCTGGGGCTGCCCGCTTGTGACAACTGCGCGGCGGGATCGAACAACTGGGTAGTGAGCGGCAAACACACCGCCAGCGGCAAGCCGCTGCTCTCGAACGATATGCACCTGGGCCTGACCGTTCCGAACATCTGGTACATGGCGGACCTCGAGGCGCCGGGATTCCATGCGACGGGCGTCACGCTGCCGGGCCTGCCGTTTGTGATCGCAGGGCACAACGAACACGTGGCCTGGGGCTTTACCGCTCTGATGGGCGACGTGCAAGATCTCTACATCGAGAAGCTCGACGGCAAGGGAAATTTTCAGGATGCCGATGCCCAGTGGAAGCCGCTCAAAGTCGATCATGAAGTCATCAAAGTACGCGGCGGCAAAGATGTTGTTCTGGACGTTCAATCGACCGCGCACGGGCCGCTGTTGAATCCGATTCTGCCCAAGGAGACGCGGCCGATTGCACTGAAGTGGACGCTCTACGACCCGTCGCTGAACGCGCTGCCGCTTTACCAGATCGACACGGCGGCCAACTGGGCGGATTTTTCCTCGGCGATTGCCGCGTGGAGCTGGCCCACGCAGAATGTGGTCTACGCCGACGACCAGGGGCATATCGCTTACCACGCAATTGGCAAAATTCCGCTGCGGCCGGGCGGACTTGAGAACAAACCCGTTGAACTTGGCGATGGAGTTGGTGGACACGAGTGGCAGGGCTACATTCCCTTCGACCAGTTGCCGAATGCGTACGATCCGCCGTCGGGCTTTCTCGCAACGGCCAACGCGCGCGTCACTTCGGAAGCTTTTCCCGTTCCGCTCACCAATGAATGGATTGATCCCTATCGCATTGAGCGCATTTACAAATCGCTCGACGGCCGCGACGCACTCACGCCCCAGGACATGCTGGCCGTGCAGACAGATATTTACAGCGAGGTAGACCAGGAACTGGGGCAGCGATTTGCCTACGCAATCGACCAGACTCCCGGCGCGGACGACCGGTTGCGCCAGGCCGCGGACCTGTTGCGGAGCTGGGACGGGCGGCTGACCACCGACTCTGCCGCCGCCTCGATTGTGACCCAGGCACGCAAGGCGCTGTGGCCGCTGATTCTGGAACCCAAGCTGGGCAAGGACGCCGCCGACTATCGCTGGATGGAGTCCAACTTTGCAGAGGAAGAGATTGTGATGCACGCCAAGCCCGAGTGGCTGCCGAAGAACTACAAGAACTGGGACGAGCTGTTGACCGATGCGGTGCGCAAAGGGATGGAAGTCGGCAAGGCACCGGGCAATGTGGCCGATTGGGACTACGGAAGCTGGCACGTCGTGGATCTGGAGCATCCGCTGGCACGGTTTCTGCCGCTCGTTGGACGCATCGCCGGAACCGGACCGCAGCCGCTAAGCGGCGACACGACTACCGTCAAACAAGTGGGCCGCGACTTCGGTCCATCGCAGCGCTTCACCATGGACTGGAGCAACATCGACGGTTCGACGGAAAACATTGTGCTGGGCGAGAGCGGCGATCCTTACAGCGCGTACTTCCGCGACCAGTGGAACGATTGGTACGACGGCACAACCTTTGCGCTTCCCTTTTCGACGGCTGCAGTGGCCGCGCAGACGCGGCATACGCTGCGGCTGGAGCCATGAAACGGCAGGGAACAGAGAAAAGGAAAAAGGGAGCAGATACGGTTCTGTTCCGCTGGCAACGGTTGGTTGGGCCGGCGGTGATTCTTGCGGCTGCGGGTGTGGCTGTAGCCCCGCAACTGCTTCAGGGCAACTCCTGCGGGCACGACTTCGACTTTCATCTTGTCTCGTGGTTCGACGCGCTCAATGCGTGGCGGCACGGAATTCTCTATCCGCACTGGGCGGCAAGCGCCAACTACGGCGCGGGCGAGCCGCGGTTCGTCTTCTACTCGCCGCTGACGTGGATGATGGGCGCGGCGCTCGGAAGCGTGCTGCCGTGGACGCTGGTTCCCGTGGCGCTCACGTTCCTCATCCTCGCCGGGACGGGCCTTGCAACGCGGGCGCTGGCGCGCGATACACTCGACAACGGCGCGGCTACGCTGGCCGGATGCTTCGCCCTCTTCTCCGGCTACGCGCTGTTTACCGCGTACGAGCGGACTGCCTTTGCCGAGCTTGCCGGCGCGGTGTGGATTCCGCTGGTGCTGCTTTATGCAATGCGCAAAGGCAGCGCGCGCGGCGTTGCGTTGCTGGCTGTGGCTATCGCTGGCGCGTGGCTCTCGAATCCGACCGTGGGCCTGATGGCTTGCTACCTGCTCGCGGCAGTAGCGCTGGTCCAGACGCTGCTCGACCTGTCGTGGACAGATGCGCTGCGCGCTGCGGCTGGCGCGCTGCTGGGAATGGGTCTGGCGGCAATCTATTTGGTGCCGGCAGCCTGGCAGCAGCGATGGGTAGACATCCGCCAGGTGACCGAAGACCCTGGGCAAATGTTGGAAAACAACTGGCTGTTTGCGGTTCACGCCGATCCCGCGCTGGCCTATCACGACCAGGTGCTGCACACGGCTTCAGTGATTGCCGTCGCCATGATCGCCGCGGCGCTTCTTGGCCTGCTGGTGTGCTGGCTGCGCGGCCGTTTGCCGGGCCGGCGGCGCTGGTGGATTCCGCTGGCGCTAACGCCCGCGGCGGTTTTGCTGCTGCAATTATCTTTCTCGCGGCCGCTGTGGAATCTTCTGCCCGAACTCCGATTCCTGCAGTTTCCCTGGCGCTGGCTGGTGGTGCTGGAGGCGCCAATGGCCGTCTTTGTTGCGGCGGCTGTGTGGCCCAGCGCAACGGCGCGGCAGTGGCGGCGGGCTGCAGTCGCGGTCGCCTGCGCCGCCGTGTTTCTGGCGTTGACAGCTTATGCGGCAAGAGACCTGTTTCAGAGTTGCGACGACGAAGACGCCGTGCCGGGCATGCTGGATTCATATCGCTCCGGAGCGGGGTTCGAGGGCACCTACGAGTACGAACCAATCGGCGCCGATAATTCGCTGGTCGCTACGGAACTGCCACAGGCATGCCTTGTTAGCAATCCCGCAATCGAACTGGGCCAGACGGCGCAGACGCCAGACACGCCTCCTGCATGGAACGCCGCACAAAACACTTGCGAGGCTTCGTATGCGGCGGCTCCGGACAGCCGTCCCGAACATCTGCGCATTGCGGCCACCATCCCGCACCGCGGCTTTCTCGTGCTCCGGCTGCGCAGCTATCCGGCGTGGCGGGTTTTGGTGAACGGGAAAGTCGCAGCTTCCCTTCCCCTGCGCAAGGACGGGCTGATGGCCGTGCCTGTGCCGCGGGGTGCGGTCGCCCTGACAGTGGACTGGACAGCAACGCCGGACACGATCCTGGCGCGCTGGCTCAGCGGTTTGAGTGTAATCACGCTCACCAGCCTGTGTCTTGTGAAGCGCAGGCGGTTATCATGAAGGAAATGACCGTGGATGTGAAATCGCTTTTACAGGAAGGCGTGGAGCTGACCGACCGCGCCCTGGAAGAACTGCTTCCTTGCTTGAATACAATACCGGTGTCGATTCATGGCGCCATGCGTCACTCTGTTTTTGCCGGCGGCAAACGGCTCAGGCCGGTGCTGGCCATGCAGGCCGGCATCGCGATTGCGGGCGCACTGCCTGAGGGAATCGCGAAGCTGGGCGCGGCTCTGGAAATGCTGCACACCTATTCGCTGATTCACGACGACCTGCCGGCCCTGGACAACGACGACCTGCGCCGCGGCAAGCCCACCTGCCACGTAGCCTTTGGAGAAGCAATTGCGATTCTCGCTGGTGACGCGCTGCAAACGCGCGCCTTCGAGGTACTGGCCGGCCTCGACACACCACCCGCCGCGACCGTACAGATCATCCGCCTGATTGCCAACGCCGTAGGCACGGTGGACGGCATGATCGGCGGACAGGTGCTGGACATCGAAAGCGAACATCAGAAACCCACCGGAAAGCTGGTGGAGGCGATTCACCGCGCGAAGACCGGCGCGCTGATCCGCGTGAGCGTGGTTGCTGGGGGCGTATACGCCGGAGCTGAACTTAAGGACGTGGCTCGCCTGACCCTGTTCGGCCTCAAAGCTGGACTCGCTTTCCAGATTGTGGACGACGTGCTCGACATGACCGTGGACTCAGCACAACTGGGCAAGACCGCGGGCAAGGACCAGGCGACAGAGAAAGCCACCTGGCCAGCCGTTTATGGCATTGAGCAGAGCCAGCGCGATGCCGCGAACCTGATTGAAGAGGCCTTTGCGGCGCTCGATCCCTACGGAAGCCGCGCGAATGGACTGAAGGCCGTGGCCCGCTACCTGGTGGAGCGAAAGAATTAGGGAATGCTTTCCGAAGCCGACATTTTCACCGCGCTGCGCGACTGCTTCGACCCCGAAGTAAAGCTGAACCTCGTCGACCTGGGCCTAATCTACGCGGTGGAAACCGGCCCCGACCCGGACTCGTCCCCAGCCTGGCCCCGCCAGTGGGTCAAGGTGACCATGACGCTGACCACGCCGCAGTGCCCGGCCAGCGGGCTGATCTTCGAACAGGTACACAACCGCCTGGCCGGCATCGCCGACATCAGCAAAGTTGAAGTCAATCTGGTGTGGGAGCCAAAGTGGACCGCGCACCGCATCAGCGAGGCAGGACGCCGCCAGTTGGGTATCTAGGCTCCGGGAAAATCGCTAGCGGCCGAGAACCCGTCCGAGTCTATCGCGCTGGGTCGCCATTTCTTCCACGGCGCTCTCCGCCTGGCTCATCAGGTGCTGTACCTCATCGATATAGTGGGGCAGATTTTGCCACCAGGTCTTCAGCGAATCCTGCTGGTCGAGCATCGCCAGGACCGTGCCCGAGGCAGCGGCCACCAGCCCGGCGCGACGCTTGCCGCCAATCAGCAGCGCTCCGCTGGCCACCAAAGTGCTGGCCGCAGCAATCCGAATCCAATGCATGGGTTCCGACTCGGGAGCAGGACCTGACCGCGGGGCGCTCAGCTCATCGTCCTCATTGCTCGACAACCTGGAAAGCGGCAAAACCACCATCTCATCTCCTTCAGTTCCAGACCGCGGCTGACCGCCGGCACTGAAACCGTGTACTGAGTATCGCTCCAAAGATGGCAGGCCGGGAAGGAAATTTTCCCCTCAGGCATTCATCCAAACCTCGAAGGTACCATCGAGGTTACATTCAATGCTCTTTTTCGACCCGTCCGGCCTTCAGTCCAGGTCGAACTCGCGCAACGGCTTGCCTGCGGGGGCGTCCTTGGCCTTGCGAACTGCCTCAGCAAATTTCTTCTCCAGCAGGTCGGCCTTGTTCTTTTCCGCGTCGACCGACTGGCGAAAGATGGACTCCTTGCGCTCGTCCTGGTCGCGCATGGCCTTGGCCGCGGTCTCCAGGTCCTCGAACATCCGCTTGCGCGGCGCCGAGGTGTGGCTCAGCACCAATCCTGTGGCTGCGTCGATGCGGAGCATCGCTCCGCAATCCGGGCACGCAACCTCAAAAACCTTTTCTTTCCCTTGCACCATGACAAGAAGCATTGTAGGCGCTTGAAAGAGCTTTGAGCAGCCCGCACCTGTGGATTTTGGGGCATGAACCCCAGAACTGGCTTGTCCGCAGGCAATGCGAGGCAGGCCATCCTGTTTGGCGCCATCAGCGCCGCGCTTGCCATCGCACTTACCGGATCGCCGCGTGCAGAACGTATTGCTCTTCTGCCGGCAGCGGCTTCTCCCAGGCGCGAATGTAGTGGAGAAGAAGAACGCCGTCTCCGGCTGAGACAGCCTGAAACCTGAAGAGCTGAAACATGGGTCGACCCACGCCGGGCTGTTGCACTTGAGTCTTCGACTGGCCAACCAGTTTCAACAGCGGCGTCGATTTCGGATGCAGGTACCACATATAGCCGGTGGCAGGATTGGAGCGGAGATAAACTTCGAGAATGTCTCCGATCTTCAGGTGGATTGAACTCCCGTTGTCCGCATCCGTAACCGCCCGCGTCGCGGACCTCGTCGCGGAGAACGCGGCTCGGGTATTCAAAGCCACGAGAGCCAGAAGCAGAAGCCAACACGCGGAACCGAGCCGCAGACGCTTTTTTGCAGACTGCATGGCGACGTTCCTTTCGCACGGAGAACGCGCATCGGCGCATCGTCCGCCGCACACCCACGAAGATACATCCGTTTCGGGCCACGCTGCAAACGCCTGGCGGGACGAATGCAGGCCTGTATTTCTTTGCCGCTGTAAATCCGTATTGCTGGCGCTTGACATGCATCTGCCGCGAAGCTAAAGATGAAGGCGCTGGATTTTCTCGGACTCCCGCACAGCGCAGCAGACAGGGAACATTCCATCGGCTGTGCTAATCCAATCTTCAGGAAGATTCCCATGAAGCCCATTTCACCGCAACGCCTGCTCGCCTCGATTGCCGCTGCAATTTTGCTTTCGCTCGTGGTGTCCACCACCTCTGCCGCCGGGAGCAATCCGCCGCTCGACACCACCGCGAATCAGTTGACGCCAGTCAAGATGGACAGACTTGACGCATCCATCGACAAGATCGTTCCTGCCGGCGCCAAGCTCGAACGCGTCGTCTCCGGATTCACCTGGATCGAAGGCCCGGTGTGGGCAGATGGCCGGCTCTTCTTCGCCGAGATTCCCAGCAACAGCATTCGCACCTGGACGCCGGGCAAGGGCGTGAGCATTTTTCTGCAGCCAAGCGGCTACAAGGGGAAGGCTCCCTACGGTGGTCCTGAACCGGGGTCGAATGGAATGACCCTCGACGCGCGTGGACGGCTCACCGTCGCCGGACATGCGCAGCGCGACGTCTACCGCTTCGAGTCCTTCAATCCCAAGGGCACCATTACCATCCTCGCGGACGAATACAAAGGCAAAAAGCTCAACAGCCCCAACGATGTGGTCTACAAGTCAGATGGTTCGCTCTACTTCACCGATCCGCCCTATGGCTTGCGCACCCAGCAGGACAACGATCCCGACAAGCAACTCACGGTGAATGGCGTTTACCGCATTCCTCACGCTCTGGAGCAGAAGCCCGGTGCACCACCCGCGCGCGCCGAACTGCAACTCCTGGTCAGCGGCCTCACGCGGCCCAACGGCATCGCCTTCTCTCCCGACGAGAAATATCTTTACGTGGATAACTCGCAGCCCAAAAAGACCTGGATGCGCTACCGCGTAAAGCCGGACGGAACGCTGACGGATGCCAAGCTGCTCTACGACGATACGGCAGACACGCGGCCCGGCAATCCCGACGGCATGAAGGTGGACGTCGAGGGAAACATCTACAGCGCGGGCCCCGGCGGCGTGTGGATCTTTTCGCCCGAGGGCAAGGCGCTGGCAACGATCCTGATACCGGGACGCGTCTCCAATGTGGCCTGGGCGGGAGCCGATCGCAAGACGCTTTACATCACCGGCAGCGAGGGTATCTTCCGCGTGCATCTGAAGATTGCGGGCGAGCCGGTGGGGAAGAAATAGCGGAGTTAGCGGTGTTAGCGTAGCAAGCATGAACGGCCGGCGGTCGCGAGCTTTACTAACTCCGCTAACTCACTCGAAGCGCGGCTAACTCACCGCAGCGCGCTAACTCCGCTGCTCCTACGTCACCGGCCCCGGATTGAAGAGTACGAATTCGTTGTGCAGACCCCAGTGGTCGGCCCACGTTTTTTTTCGTCCGCTGGCCACTTCGAGAATCAATTGGAAGATCTCCCAGCCAACATCTTCTACGCTTGCATCAGCGGTAGCGATTCTTCCCGCGTCAATGTCGATCAGGTCGTGCCAGCGCTCCGCCAACCCGCTGTTTGAAGCCACTTTAATCACTGGCACAACCGCCAGGCCGTAAGGCGTGCCGCGGCCTGTTGTAAAGATGTGCATGTTCATCGCGGCTGCAAGTTGCAGCGTGCCACAGATGAAGTCGCTGGCCGGCGTGGCCGCAAAGACGAGCCCCTTCTGCGCAACGCGCTCGCCCGGCGCCGCAACGCCCATCAGCGCGGTGCTTCCCGCCTTGGCCACCGAGCCCATCGCTTTTTCCACGATGTTAGCCAGGCCGCCTTTTTTGTTGCCGGGCGTCGGATTCGCCTGACGATCTGCGCCGCCCGTTTGCAGATACGCGTCGTACCAGGCCATCTCGCGAATAAAGTCCTTCGCCACTTCCGGCGTTGCCGCGCGCGCCGTAATCAGATGCGCGGCGTCACGCACTTCGGTGACTTCAGAGAACATCACCGTCGCGCCCGCGCGCACCAGCAGATTCGTAGCCCAGCCAACAGCGGGGTTCGCGGTCACTCCAGAAAAAGCGTCGGACCCACCGCACTGCACGCCCACAACAAGCTCAGAGGCGGGACAGGAGACGCGTCGGCGCTCGTTGAGCTTCTTCAGCTTCTTTTCCGCCTGTGCCATGATGTTCGCGATCATGTCACCAAAGCCGTCGACTGCGTCTTGCAGCACAGCGACGGAAGAATCCGCTTCAAGTACGTTCAATGCGCTGGGTGCGATCATGCGCGAGGGTTGCAGTTTTTCGCACCCAAGGCTTACCACCAGCATCTCGCCGCCGAAGTTAGGATTCAGACTCAGGTTGCGCAGCGTGCGGATGGGGACCGAAGCGCCCGGCGCGTCGATGGCCACGCCGCAGCCATAGTGATGATCGATGGCGACCACATCGTCAACGTTGGGATAACGCGGCAGCAGCTCGGCCTTGATGCGGCGAACTGCGTAATTCACAGTGGCGGCGACGCATTGCACAGTGGTGCTGATGGCGAGAATATTTTTTGTGCCAACCGTACCGTCTGCATTCCGATAGCCATCGAAGGTGTAGCCCTCAAGCTTAGGCAGTTGCGCGGGCACTTCGGTTGAGAGCGGACACTCGGCCAGCGGCGGCGCAGCAGGCGGAGTGAGAAGCCCTTCGTGCACCCAACTGCCGCGCGCGATCGCCTGCTTGGCATAACCGATGACAACGCCGTAGCGAAGCACAGGAGCACCCTCGGCAAGATCGGCGAGCGCAACTTTGTGCGCCTCAGGCACCGGCTCCGCAAGAACAAGCCCACACGGAAAGACGCTGCCCGCGGGCAAGCCGCCCTGATTCACCACAATCGCGACATTGTCGCGCACATCCACGCGAATATACCGGGGCACTGCAGCTTTTTCCTTCTGGGCAGAAGTCTTCACGGTTTTTTCGACTGCATCGGTCATCGTCAACGCACCATGGATGGACGTTTTGGATCGAACTTCCAGTTGGGAATCAGAAATTGCATCTGGGTTACGTCGTTGCGGGCGCCCAGACCCTTCGTTTTGT
>Ga0307377_10005003_pt1 | contig 14314 bp, 18 predicted proteins | sample TR3MG_FD_202535 | JGI IMG/M metagenome (GOLD analysis project Ga0307377, IMG submission 202535) | Soil microbial communities from Risofladan, Vaasa, Finland - TR-3 | ecosystem: Environmental > Terrestrial > Soil > Coastal area > Acid sulfate soil | place: Finland: Risofladan, Vaasa | collected... | reverse complement strand
ACGGCTTGAAAGTTGTTGGTTTGCCTTCGCTGTTTAAGATTAATGGTACAGCAGTTGGTGCTAGCGTAACTACTGCAAATCTCGATGACGTATTAGACGGTTCTGACGCAGACTTGTTACATACTCATACCAATTCATCGGTAACCGTAACTCACGCGTCGACTACTGGTCAAGGCACTGATGATCACCATAACCAATCTCACGTGTTAGACGGCGGAGACCATACTGTTTCTGGCCTGACTACTGGGCATATTTTAACTGCGACTGGTGCCTCGACGTTTGCATTTCAGGCAGCAGGCGCTTCTGAAGAAGCTCAACGTATAGAGAATTTGCTTACTGCGGTTGAGAACGTTGCTAAAGCTGATCCCGTGTACTGGGAAGCAACTGCTGTTGATAAGTTTGGTAAAGCTGACGCAGGAACTGACGCTAAGAAGTGGGTGTTTGGTATTGCTAAAGCAGCAATCCTGGCTGACGCAGCAGGAGAAATTGTAAGTTATGGCCCAGCGGTTAATGTCCTGGTAGGCGCGACCCAAGGCGATAAGTATTACTTAGCAGACGGTGGTGGTGTCACTACGACTATTCCTGGAAGCGGCAATAATGTAGTTTTAATTGGTTGGGCGATTAATACTACCGATTTGTGGGTACAACCCTCATTCTTCGGTAAGAAAGCAGCGTAGGTAGTTTAGTATACTGCTGTTAATGGCTATAGTGGTGGGCGCGGGCGGTTTAGGCCGCCCCGCCTTACCACTTTATGTTAACACCGGAGAGTAGCATGGCGATTGACCGCGTTAAACCTCTGAAGATGGAAGGCCCCGGCAGCGGAGGCACAGAGACAGATGACTTCCCTACTTCTGCTGACCCGTCCGAGGATTTTTTGGATTGTAGGGGAATTTCAATCCAGTACCCTGCCGGAGGGACTCCTCCGCATACAAACGATGAGACCGTTTTAGTTTCCAGAGATGTTTCTGGAAATATGACGTTTACTGATAGCATAGTGGGCGCGGTTAAGACGCTGACAGACTTATTAGCAACGGGTACTGGTATGACCGAAGCCGCCCATAAGATTATCCGACACATTATTCATTACATAGAAGAGGGACCGGCTGAAAATAGTTATAAGAAAACGACTTGGACGGGGATATTACCTGCTTCAGAAATATGGTACACAACTTCGGGAATGACAGCTTTTATTTACGAAAAAAATTATACTTGGACAGGCATAACAGCTACTACGATTGAACGTAAAATTTATGACACCGACGGCAGTACCGTTTTAGCTACTGCTACTGACACGATCACGTATAATGGAATTTTTGAGGATACAAGTACAAGGGTGGTGACATAATGTGGTCCCCCGGCAGTATACTCTATGCTACAGCTACCCAAGCACTGAAGTATATTGTCGATGGTTCTGACTACTTACTTGGGGTAGCTGCTAAAGTTCGTAATGCTGCTGGTACTATTATTAACCCATCTAGTGAAGAGACTCTTGCTAGTGTGGACGCATGGCTGGCGATCCTTGACACAACGTTAGATTCTATAAAAGATACTGCTGGAATCAAGAAGATAACAGATCCTTTGCCAGCAGGAGATAACAATATTGGAAATGTTGATGTAGCCAGTTCAGTATTACCTACCGGTGCTGCCACAGAAACTAAACTAGAAGCTGTACGAGTACTTCTGAATTCCTTAGATGGAAAGGATTACGCTACTCAAACAACTCTAGCAACTCTAGCAACTGACACAGCACTCCTAGCTGTTCGTGATCGTATTGGGGAGGTTTCAGATACTCCAACAGCTAATACGCTACAAGACAGATTAAAAGAGTTAGAAGCTACTCTGACTTCATTAGATAATAAGGACTTCTCAACACAGACCACCCTTGCTGCTGTTCTGACTAAGTTGGCTGAGATTGATACGGCTATTGATGCTATTAATCTAACAACAGGTATTAAGAAGATAACAGATGAACTACCTACTGGGACTAAAGAAATAGGAAGCGTCAAGCAAGGAACCAAGACTGCTGACAACGAAAACGCTTGGCCGTTTATCCAAGTTGACGAGCATGGAAACTACGCAACCATTACCCATGACCAAGGAGTTAATCGTCAGGAGATTGCCGGGAAGGTCACTATTGTAGGTGCGTTGCCTCCTCCATCTACGACACTTGTTGAGATTTTTGCGGATACACCGTTGACTGTTTCAACTAATGATACGACTTATGTTATTCCAACAGGCGAAACGTTCTATCTTCAGCAGATTGTTGTTGGCAACGAAGACCCGACAAAAGGTGCCGTGATTGAGGTGCTTTTTGATGACGGCACCGAACATCTCATAGCTCGTATTTACACTAGTGGACAGACACTTTTAGTCGGTTATTCTGACATACAGACTGCTAGAGACGGAACCGCATTGTTAGGAGCAGTAGGTACTTCTAATATTATTGTTCGACGGACGAAATATTCTGGTACTGACATTGCAATTGATGCTGAAGTAAGAGGGTACAGAGCATGAGAGTTCTTTATACGACATACGCTACTTGGAAATCTGTTGCATTAGCTAACAGTTTCAAAGTGTATGAGCAACCTGTTGGTGCTAATATCTTGCATGTGTGGTGCGGCACCAGAGATGTTATTTATAGGTCGGACGTGAGAGCTACTGACTACAGCGATTATAATACCAGTTTTCCAGAGGGTCCTAATCGCATTGATGTCCCTGGTGAAGACGAGGCGTTGGCTCTAATCATAGGGTTGGCTACTGTGCTCAAACCAAAAAGTCCAAGTGGTATTCCCATCATAGAAAAATCCCTTCCTGAAGGGAGACGCTGTGACCAGTACACAGTAAACTTCTCTGATAAGCATACTTGGTATCAAGGTAGTGAGCGCAATACTGATGAAGTGCTAGTTGATTCAGGTGACCACACAACTTACAATTTGACTACTCCTTGTGATTTAGTTGATGTAAAACACGGCAAAGTTTTCAATGAAGATTCACTTGCTCCAGAATATGGCACTATAGTTAAAGTAGACGATGTAACCAAGACAGAGAATTATCCTGGTACTACTAACGGAGACTATGATGTTAATTATACTACAGGCGCAGTTACTTTCAATTCAGCTTTAGTTGGTACTGAAGTAGTTAAATTAAGTTATTCAAAAGTTGGGACTAGTTTACATTCAATTGTGCCTCCTGCTGGATATCTTATGAGAATAGGTTACGTAGAAGTACAATTGTCTAAAGATTTTGGATTAAAAGATACTCTAAAATTTCAATTGTGGGGTGAGCATCCAGCATATCCAGGTAATCCAGATTATTTAATTCCGTACACGGCTGCTGAAGTCTATAAAACAATGGATGATTTTATTGTAGACTCAGAAAAAGCTTATCCTGAAGTGCCCGTATTGACTGGTGGTGATAGCTGGAGAATGTATATACATCCAAGAGTTATTTTTAGGTTTGACTACACAACTAGAGCTGCTACGGACTTATACGCAAATATGCTAATGGAAATTCGAGTTTGGTTAGAAAACGATACCGAGTGTGACGGTGAATACGCCGTAGGTACTTTTTACGGAGTCAAGGAAGCACCATAATGAAAAAAGTCTGGATAGTTTTAGAAAAAAATAAAGGTTTTGTTCAGCGGTGCATTCGTTGGTTTACTAAAAGCGAAGTAGACCATGTTGCTATTTTATATTGGTCTGATTTCTGGCAGTCCAATTTTATTTTAGAAGCTGTACCAAGTGGGGTAAAAATAAGACCAGCTAAAGATAGGAAATTCACACACAAATTTTTAGTGAAGTATAATATCGCACCAGACATAAGACTGGCAGTTGATAAGATTGGGCAGCCGTATGATTTTGTAAGTCTACTTGCTTTTGGGTGGTTAATACTTTGTTGGCGATATTTAAAAATCAAAGCTAAGTACCCGTGGAAAGATGCTTACGGACAATTTTGCTCTGAATTAGTTGGCAGAATTATGAAAAGAAATAAAGATATTTGTCTGCCAGAATCGCAGTGGGTTAGTCCTGAAGATATACTTAGGGAGTGTAGACAATTATCTATTTTTGAAGAAATTAAGGGATGATGGCCAATTGCTACGCCAAAATAATTATGGTAATTAGCGGGAGAGCCTAGTTGTAAATGGGTAACTGCATGAATGATAATAGAGCAACCAAATCCGAGCCAAGTAGCGTTACAAGCGACCACACACAATATAGATGGTACACCGAAGTTAGCTTTAGCGTCGGCGACTACGAGAGTGTATCACCTTGTTGGTGTGACGGAGACGGAGGATCTTGCGCCTACTGTATTGTCACAAGTTGGGTCGACTAATACCTGGCGTTATGTTTGGACTCCCACATCTTTGGCCGTAGGTCAGTATTTTGTTGAGTATACTTTGGTAGACAATGACGGTGCAGCGTTTGTTGATTTTGAGCCACTTGTAGTTAAAGATTTTGCTGAGGAAGCTTCTGTCGCAGCACTTCAGGGAGATTTGACTGATACTAAAGCAGACGTAGAATTCCTCGTTCAGATGGAGTCCGGAAAATGGGAAATCGTGAACAACCAGATGATTTTTTACAACACCAGCGGTACGGAGATAAAACGGTTCGACTTGTACGACATCAATGGACTATTAACGAACGGTATCAATATGTACAAAAGGGAGCCGGTGTAACGCATGCCCCTTATAATAGGAAGAGGATTTGGTCGAGATGACCAAATTATTATACAGCGTGTTGTTGGTTTTGACGTCGTCGGGACTGTCGTTATCAATGAACGCATTGTTGGCTTTGTTGAAGTTGAAGCTGTACCAAGCGGTACCGTTACAGCTGACAGCATTCCTATTGCTGGTGAAATATTAGTAGGGACTGCTATTGGCGGTATTGTTATTACTGAGCAGCAAATTGTTGGGTATTTGTCCGAGGAGGGCCCGTGTATGAGTCTCGAAACTAACCATATTCGCATGTTTGTCCGTGACGATAGAACATTAACTGTCACGGCTAACTATAAAGACGAAGAAGGTAATATTACCGGACCTGTTGACCTCGCAGGTACTAAAATATGGATGTCGGTAAAACAACGTACGACAGACCCCGACCTGTCGGCCATTTTTGCCAAGAAAAACTCTGCGGCTGGGGGCAGCGACGCGGAGATTCTAATTCTAACACCGACTACCAATGGCCAAGCTGAAGTTTATATTGTACCTGACGACACAGACGGAGTTAATGCGGGAACCTATCAGTATGATATACAGGTTCAGTTAAGTAACGGTAAGACTTATACTATTACCCGGGGAAAGATTACTCTTTCAGAAGATGTAACCAAAGCTACAACCTAGGTTACAACTTAGGCTAGGATTAACGCAGTGGCAGTAGAGCAACGCATTTTACTTGTAGACGATGACAGTACGATAAGGTTAATGTATAAAAGTCTTCTGGAGGCAGAAGGATATACAGTCGTAGAAGAAAATTGCGCCGTAGAAGCTTTAAATAGACTAGCAAAAGAAGAAAAATTTGACCTGGTTATAACGGATATCATGATGGCTAAGATGGACGGGTGGGAATTTTTAAAAGCTATACGAAATGATGTAGGTCTTAGTAGTTTAGAGTTACCGGTCATAGTAGTAAGTGCTCATTTTAGTAGTGATTTTTTACAGGCTGAAGCATTTAAATTAGGGGCTAGTTCTACGTATACCAAAGGAGAACCCGTATCGCGCTTGTTAAAGGAAGTTAAAATTCACACAGGGACTATGAGGAGTAAATTTAATGACGACACCAGCACCGATTGACATACAAGTAGGCCTTCCCTGGGGAGCAATTCTTATCGCAGGAGGAGCTTTGTTGGCTATGCTAGGGTTTGCCATAAGAATGTTGCACAAGGGAATTCACAAGCGTATTGACGGGACAGATATAACAATTAAAGAAAAGTCACAAACAGTACGTGAACTTGTGGTACAATTAGAAGAGCGCGTCGGTAAATACTTTGAAGCACATGAGCGTCTTCGAGATAAGTGGGATGAATTTTTAAAAGAATATTTAAAGATTGATAGCACGCGAGGTCAGAAAGTGGATGCACTGTTTCGACTCAATGACCAGATGCAAAAAATACTCGATACCCTTCCTCGCCATGTAGATTCCAAAATTGAAGAAGCCTTTACACACTCACTCAGTGAGCTTAAGTTATATATCAGGGAACTAATGTCGCGGGAGAAACCAAGTGCCTAGTGATAAAAAAATACATGGTTCCGAAGGTATTTGCGCAGACGTAGAATTAACACCCTCACAGCGTAACGTCGTGATAGAGGATAAACTATCTAATCTAGCACCAATTATGCGTTGTACGCTCGCGGCGTTCCACCGCGCGAAAGAACTTCTAGAAAATGGAAGAATTGATTGGAGAAAGGCTCTCGAAAGGGCTAAACAACGATCGCTGTAATGCCTAAGTAGGTGTTGATTTCTTCTTTGAATTCTTTGACATCGGTTAACCCGAGATATTTCTTTTTTTGCCACTCCATACCGCGCACGCACTTCCTGCTAAAAACTAGGTCGTTAAGTTCAAACAATGGCCACAACGGACCGCAGTCTAATTTTCTATCTGGGTCTATGTCTGCGTGTTCGGTAAAATGCCCTTCTTCTAGTGTTGGAAGCGCGTCTAATAACCAGCGCTTTAGTACTAGGTTAGAAACAATTTGCGCAGAGGTATAAGGTTCCCATAGCTTGTCACCAGTTTCTTGAATCTGTGGGACTCGGATTTCCGGGTACGCGCGCGTGCTGTTATAGTAGAACTTTTCTCCTGTTTTACGCAGTAAAAGACCTGCATTAACGTGTTCAATTCCGACATGGTCTTTATTGGCCCAGGTAGCGTGGTACGCTATTTTTTCCAGAGGATTTATTACGACGTATATCACGCCATCGCGATTAATAACCGCGTGAGCTGACGAATTTTTTATCTTGGGTCCCCGCGGTTCGTTAGAAAACCAGCGTAGGGTTCCGCGTTCTGATATTCCCGCTGTGTAGTGGTCGACAACGCCTACGGGGCTTATACTATTCCAGCGCCCTCCGCACCGTTTGCTGGGGTAATATTTAGAGTAGAATTCATCTCCGACTTTGTTTTTTATTTGTTCGCAGCTTTCTTCGCAGAGTAGTTGTACTGTTTTAGCGGCTTCTTCTGCCTCAAATACACCACCATTAAGAGTGTAGTCTGCTGCGGCGCGTAGCTTATTATTTTTTATCCAAGAGAACCAGTCTTTCAAGGAGAGCCTCCAATAGCAAGACGTTGTTTGGCAGGCATAACTACTTGAGCGTCTGCATTGTATTCGCGTAGGTTGTCGAAAGTTGTGTCCAGTTCTTTACTATAGGTCACAATTCTTTCGACATTAGTTTGTCGGCGTTCCACGACGCTTAGTATGACTAAGTATTTGTGCAAAACAATTTCTAGCTCAAGTTCTTTATCTTGGCGTATTTTGCGCTCTGCCTCCAGACGCGAACTAAGACTTTCATACGCTATGTACCCCAAGAATAGAGACAGCACTAATACTATCCCGGCTATTGTTACAGTTAGTTTCACTGGTTTTCTATAACGTTAAACGCGGCTAGGCGTTCTTCCAAACAGTCCTTACAACTATGGAGAGGGTTGGTGGACCCAGTTCGGTCAAGTACGGTAACTATTTCTACCCGCTGACGACATAGATGGCAGAAGGGTTTATTACTAGGGACCTGTTTAAAGAATTCTATTTTGTTATCAACGACTAGATTCCCAGGACATGTACCATTTGTTACGCTCATCTACGCCCTCTTAGGATATAATTTTTAGTGCTTGCGTCCATTAATCCACGCGCTTCTAACAACGCAACCATTTTGATCTTTCGGTATTTATCTTCATTAGTAAAAGAAATAGTTTTAATGGTTGGTTTAGTGGTAGTAGCCACGGCCATTCTATACCTCCGCACAGCTAGAGTCTTCGTCAGAAGGCTCCAGACTTTCGTTAAGTTGCGTCCCCAGACTTTGTTCTTCAGAACAGTCTACTCGAGATATCAGGTCATCGGAAAGACATATTTGTTGCGTGATTTCCTCAACAGCGACGTCGATAGTTTCGGCAGCTTTATTCCAAGCACTTTTCCCGTCTTCCCACGCTGTGTTTACGGTTCCTAGTGACACACCAAATAGAAATTCTACTTGCTGGATAAATTTTTCTATGCCTCCAGCAGTAGAAGACCCCGCGTACAGAATAAAACCACAGACAGCTTCTGTCCCTTTATCGAATGGTGGGCGGTTAGGGTCACTTTGGTCGTTCAGTGCGGTCCCCAAAGAGCTTAACATAAACCCGTTTCCGCCTTTTCCGGAGAATCCAGTGGCTCCCGCGTAAACACCTGTCCAGTTTAATGAGTCAATAATAGCTTCTGTGGTGCTTACTATTTCTTGCATCCAGTCAATATATCGGTTGATTTCGGCCTCAAGGTTTTTAATGTACCTACGCATTTTTTTGTTTTTATCATCAACGGTTTTTTCTAAAGTATCTAGTGTAGCATGTACGCGCCTAACGATGTGCGAAATCGCAGGGACTAATGACAGCGGACTTGACATAACTGACCAGTCAGGTGGTGTTCCGCCGCGCGGGAGTATGTCTATCTCTAATGGTAGTGTTATCGCCGTGATAGATATATTGAACGGCTGTCGTTCATCTGTTACAACTTCCGAAAATCCTCCGCCAGCTTCTTGTAAGACTTCTGCCATTTTGTAACCAACTGCGTAGTAATACGTATTTCCTAGTTCGATTCCTTCATCATAAAATTCGTGTTCCCAGTCATCAAATTCGTATTCTTTTATTTTTAAACTATCTAGTTTTGTCCACCCGGTTACCGCCGGTATAGGTTTCGTATTACGGAATACCATCACGTGGGTAATTTTCCAGGTTTCATTTCCTGTACCTGTTTCATTGGGCCATGGTAATACATGCGTTTCTACTTCGGGGTCCCAACTCAATTTCACGGCGTAAGAACTCGGTGAACCCTCACCTGCATAACTATTATTTCGTGCGTCAACTATTGCGGCAGTCTTAGTAGACGGCGCTATTTCAGCACGCAGCCCTTTTGGTTTTGGAAAATCTGAGACACCTTTTATAGATTCTGACATACCCGACCCTTTACTACCGGGTCCAGAAAACAGTGTTATGAGGCGATTAACTAACGCGGCTGTTTTTAAGTATGACTCTGCTCCAAAGTAGACGACTACTCCCGCTACGTGGGCGTCTTCTCCAAACGTGGGTTTAAACGTGTCATTTACGTCGATTAACGAGTCTGCTACGGTACTCAAAAATCCATAATTGCCTCCGCTTCCAATACGGTTTCCGCGTACGGCAACGTCTAGTACTTCTAAAGTTTCTACGAGACTACCGCCGGGGGCTGCAGGGTATAGTATTGTATCGGCGAGTTCTTTGTTGATAGGTATAATTGGAACTGCCATAAAGTAGCAGCCGGCTTCTCCCGCTAGGTCATCTATTACCGTACGGATAGCGTCTATAGCTTCTTCTATCGCGATTTTATTCGCATCTGTGAAATCTAGAAGAAGATTAACTGTTACCTCTAGAACTCCTTTTATTAAATTTAGCAGTGCTGTTAGAGCAGTAAAGGCGGGGTCAAGCGTATTTTTAAGGTCTTCAAGACTCTTTACTAGCGGACTTTCTTCGCTTGGTTTGGCTTGTTGCCAACGGGTTGGTACTCCAGTAATGTCAGTCCCCTCTAGGTTTTTTGCCATCGTTACTACCACTTTCGATTTGCTTGTTTTCTGTACGTAGCATATTTAGCTTCATTTGTAAATTGTTATATTTCTGCTTCGCAGCTAGCTCGGTAAGTTTTACTTGAAGTGTTGATAATTTTTGAAGCATTTGGATAGCGTTTGAATCTTTTAGTAATAGCCAGCTCATAGTTACTCCGTCATTACTTTTGTAGAAAGCCATCCGGATAAACTACTGGCCAGCGCACCCGCTGCTACTCCGATAGCAGTTATAGCGGCACCGTTTTGGAATGGAATTGACCCCGCTCCGCCGGCGGCGGCAGCTACTGCTGCCGAGAAAGTGTTGAGAGCACTAATAGCTGCAGTTCCTTTTAACACAGGTTGTGCAGCGCTATTACTACCTAGTTTGACTAACGCGCTACTTCCAAAAGTTGCAATGCCAATAGAACTGACGTCTAGCGCTGCCCCGGCTGACAAAGACATTTTTGTAGCTGCCTCGATATTTGTTTCTAACGTTGAAAATGTTTCTACGTTTCCACCCAAAGATTGCAACGATATGTTACCTGCTGCCTCGATATTTGTTTCTAACGTTGAAAATGTTTCTACGTTTCCACCCAAAGATTGCAACGATATGTTACCTTTAGCCGGGTATACCGTGACGTTGAAACTACTTGACGCAGTATTTAAATCGCCGGGCGGCTTTCCGATTTCTATGTCGAGAGAGCCATTAGCCACTTTCCAAGTAGCCGCGGAATCTTTAGGTTTTGCGTCTAAGCGACCCTCAACACTCAAGTCATATGTCTTACATGACCGAAATATGTTGCCGCCCGCTATAGTACTATCGTCAGATAGTACGCTAACTTCACGATTTGCGCTAATAGTAGTAGTTTGATTACCTGTGTAGTTTTCGATACGGTCTCCATCGGCGATAGTAACAGTATCGTTACCATCTATAACAGACCTAGAAAAGGCGCGTTCGTACGCTATTGACTGGTCTCCCGTAAAAACACTAACATTATCACCAGTTTGTGTTCTGGATACTGTGCCATCAGCACCTATGACAGTTTTATAGATAGGGTTTCCTAATCGATCCATTATCGCAAAATTAGCCAGACCCTCACCGTTACCTATGCCGGCTTTTATAGTCCAATTTTGCCTATCTACGCCTGATTCGAGTGTCTGGTCTGTGCCACCCAGTAATTCAACAAATGATTTACCACTCTCAGATCCGAATTTAATGTCTCCAAAATCAGTATGTAAGTTCATACGTCTACCGATTAGAGAAAGTGTGTCAGCTCCTTGACCTCCAGTAGCACGAACTTGGGCCCATTTACTACCGTGGAGGGCAGCGATTCCCCCTTCAAAAACTCCCACATACTGCCCTAAGTTACCTATTCGGCACCAATCTCCGGACGTTAGGCCCCGCGGCATATAACCGCGAAAGTTATTTGGAGCTTTACCGAAAAGGTTCAGATCACTCTGTTTTTGTTCAAATAACGAAGGAGTCTCTTTGCTAGTAATACCCGCGTCATATGTCTGGGAGAGACATTGGCTTATTCTAGGCCTACTAGATCCTCCGAACTTAAGTTCTACGCGTTGACCAATCTTTGGGATGTACACCGCTCCGCCGCAACCTTCAGGGTCTTGTATTAAACCTGGGACAGCGACGTCGTATTCAGCCCCTTTTAAGTCGTCACGGACACGACAGGCATAGTCATCCGGGAATACGCTAATAACGGTTCCTGGAGAAGAATACTCTTCCCGAGTGTGGGGGTCCGGGTTTCCTCTTAACCGGTCAGCACGGTATTTATTGTTTCCCTGCATTGAGAGAATTATAGGATAGTAGAGAAGACGGTCCTAGATAAAAATATTATTAGTTATTAACTCCGTCAGGGTTGTTGTCGACGATGTCGTTGCCGTTAACTCCAGGAGGAAGGTCATTTACGCCAGAACCTTGGAATACAGCTTGGAATATAGCGCTAGCACCAGGGTCTTGTGGGTTGTAGTTAACTATGTTATCCGCAGTTGCTGCACCAACACCACCGGCAGTAATAGGCATTGCTCGGTCAAAAAGCATGTTTACGTTCTCCATAATCATGTTCTGCCCTGCGCCAACAGCCAAAGACCAGGTATTTATCATGCATAGTTCTAAGTAGAAAGCACCCAAATCGTTGTGTATTTTGTCTCTGAATAAGACTGCCATACCAAATGGAATTAAGAATAGTTCAGAATCCAGATTGGTAAAGAATTTAGCGTCTAGGTTAGCTCCTGCTTTATCGTCAAATTTAGTGACATCAATGCCGGCGACTACAGCGTTAGATAGTAACGCACGCAGTAGATTACGGCCATTAACGAATAGACGTGCTATTGAAGCTGTACCTTGTGCCTTACCACTCAAGTAGAATCCACGCCCAGAGCCGATAGCCATTGCGGGCACTGTAGGCTTTTGCATGGTAACCTGCATCTGCTGGACCATGCCAATAGGGAGCATTTTTTCCCAGGAGGGTGTCGGAGATTGACTAACCATTCTTGGTGGACCAGCAAGTATTAAAGTATCGTCAGGATGTGCGGCTGTAAGAGCTGCGTGGTCCATCAGACGTTCAATGTAGCTGTTTTGAAACTTCCAATCAGTGGCGCTTGTTACAGCAGAGGGCGTTGCTTTTGCCATATCAAATACTCCTTATGAGAGCTATCTTACTCAGTAATAATCTTCTCCGGGAACTAATCCCGTATAATGTGTCGAAATATCGCTAATGGCGGGGGATGTTTGAAATCCACCACCTTGTCTTCCGGATAGTAACTGGTTAGCCAAGTATCCGCCGCCTGCACCACCGGCTATACGTCCGCCCCAACTATATAGGGGCCCTTGTGATTTCATTTTTGCTACGTCTTCGAAAAATTGCGGAGCTGATTCGCCGAGTTCTTCGCTAATGCGTTTATAACCACGAGAACCTTCTCCCAGTTCTGACAGACGTGCGTATCCTGACCCGGTTTCTCTTAGCTTTGCAGCGCGCATTGCTTTTTGTAGTTCTCTCGGTTCAAATAGACTACGCCTTAGACCAGAAAGGCCCATCCCTTTTCCCAATATTCCGAGACCTAACCCCGCTAAGGCACCTTCTGTTCTATGCTCTGGCCCAGCTACCACTCCGCCAGCAGCTGCAGGGGCCCATAAGTGTGAAGTACCTCTAAGGAGGTCACCAATGCGCTTTTCTAAACCGGCTTCTTTGTCTAGGCCAGATTCTTTGATGGCGCGAGATAGCCCCATCTCAAAAGCTAGCTTTAGGTTAGCTTTCTTAGTACGCTTCTTATTAGGTAAATTTTTGATATTAGGAGTTTCTTTTGCCCAGCGGTCAGCAGTGCCTTTAGGTATTTCTCCCTGTGATTCCATCGCAAAAAACTTTTTTTGCTGCGCTTTACTTTTAAAAGGCATCTTAGTTCCGCGTTATGCTACTAAATGTAATCCTATTCTATTAAGTACTTTGGGCATAGTAATGTCCATATAAACTTCTACGCGGTCTACTTCGGTTTCACTCGGTGCTAGGTATGTGACATCCGCGCTAAGTAATGGAGTTCCGATTTTTGGGAATATTCTTAATTTAAGGTACGCTGCTCCGCTGTTTAGAGACGCTCTAATCATCTCCATTGTTTCAGTATTGATGTTGTACCTTCCTAAGAATTGATCGAGAATTTCTTTCATGTATAGCGCGATGTAATCGAAATTTTTAACGTTCATGAATTCACCGAGCTCATACGCACTAACATCAGTCGTTACTTCATGGATGCTGTACGGTAAGCTGGAAGCACTATCTTGCTTGAATACGTACCACCCACCGTCACGTAAATCAGTTAGTTGGTCTTCGGTGAAGTAGAAGTTTGAATTGAATATCTGTTGAATTCCACCAATACCAATAAATGTAAATCCTTGGTGCGACGGTAAACCAGCTACCATTCCGCCAACAGCACAAGCTAGGTACTGACCTTTTTGCCTATTTTGCGTAGCGGTTAATTCATTTTCTAGGTTACTAACGTATACTTCGTTAGGCCACGTCATAACACAGCGGGAACTAGCTAACGAATCGGTAATAGTGTTTAACTCTTTTACTTGTGCGTCACGGTTTAAGTCAATGGAGATTCTGTACGGCATGTCTCCGTTGAATTCGGCCACGAACAATTCAGGAGCCAATTCTTCCAAGTCACCCAGCTGGGCATCGAGCATGTTATCGTTGACGACTGTTTCAATTGGCCATTGAGTAGTAGCAGTGTCCCACTTAGTAGGGTCAACTTCTGCGGGGTAAGGAATAGTAATGTCTTCGGCGGCTTCGACGGTAGTTGTAAAACTAGCGGTGTCGTCCCGCAGACGATTCAACCGTTCGCGGCACGTTGCTGACGCTGCACCATGTGAGGAAATCGGACGGATGAAAACAACGTTGTGGTCAGCAGTCGGTCCTGCGGCCAGAACGTGCGTTCCGAAAGTTGCCAAGGTCACGGTGTCTGTTGCGTCAAGATCGACGTTTGTCACGACGAACATTGGGGAGATACCCGCCACGCCAGTTCCCTGAAGAACGACGGCAACGTCCCCGACT
>Ga0307377_10005002_pt1 | contig 14314 bp, 10 predicted proteins | sample TR3MG_FD_202535 | JGI IMG/M metagenome (GOLD analysis project Ga0307377, IMG submission 202535) | Soil microbial communities from Risofladan, Vaasa, Finland - TR-3 | ecosystem: Environmental > Terrestrial > Soil > Coastal area > Acid sulfate soil | place: Finland: Risofladan, Vaasa | collected... | reverse complement strand
AGCTCGCGTTGACCGCGCGTGGCTCGATCGCATTCGGGATCAGGCGGTTGTTGACGAATTCGAGCTTGGTCACGTGCGCAGCCGCAGCCATCGCCTTGTCCACCGCGCCCTTGTCGCCCAGCGCCCAGACGTAGCAAGTGTTGCCCGGCGCACCCTCGTGGATCACCGGCGCGCCCTTCTTCAGCGCCGAAACCACATCGACCACCGCCGGCAGAACCTCGTAATCCACCTCGACCAGCTCGGCCGCATCCTTGGCCTGGTTCTGGGTTTCGGCGATTATCACCGCGACCTGGTCGCCGACGTGGCAGACCTTCCCCTGCGCCAGGCAGGGGTGCGCGGGCTCTTTCATCGGCTGGCCGTTGACGTCGGTGATCAGCCAGCCGCAGGGCAGCCCCCCGACCTTGGCCGCGGCGAGGTCCTCGCCGGTGAAGATCGCGATCACGCCCGGCGCCTTCAGCGCCTTGTCTTTCCGGATCGCCGTGACTTTCGCGTGCGCGTGCGGCGAACGCACGAAGGCGGCGTAGCTCTGGTGCGGCAGCGTCACGTCGTCGGTGTAAGTGCCGGCGCCGGTGAGGAAGCGGTAATCTTCCTTGCGCTTGACCGACAGGCCGATACTGTTCATGTCACTCATGATCATCCTCCTAAATATTTGTAACGATACGAGGGGATACCTCCCCTCATGCTCCCCTGGCTCGGGGCTGTCACGAGAACCACGTGACAGCCGCTCACATCTTTGCCGAGGCGGCTTTCACCGCCTTGACGATGTTGTGATAGCCGGTGCAGCGGCACAGATTGCCGTCGAGTTCGGCGCGGATGGTTTCCTCGGACGGATTCGGGTGATTCTTCACCAGGTCGACAGCGCTCATCACCATGCCCGGCGTGCAGAAGCCGCACTGCAGGCCGTGGTGCTCGCGGAATGCCTCCTGCATCGGATGCAGCGTGCCGTCGGATTGCGCCAGACCTTCGATGGTGACGATATCGGCGCCTTCGGCCTGCAGCGCGAGGATGTTGCAGCTCTTCACCGCGCGGCCGTTCATGTGGATGGTGCAGGCGCCGCACTGGCTGGTGTCGCAGCCGACGTGCGTGCCGGTAAGCCGCAGATGCTCGCGGATAAAAGTTGCCAGCAGTGTGCGTTCTTCTGCGTCGGCACTGACTGCCTTGCCGTTCACAGTCATCGATATCTTCATGGACTCTCCTTTTGTGAATGGGTTTTGTTGTGACTGTCGTTGCCAATTCTCCTGCGGGGCCTCGGCGGCGATGGTTTCCTCCTCGTACCGCGCGCCGCGGCAGGAACCGATGTGCGCGCCGGCAACAAGCTCCGGCGTGCCCAAACGCAGGGACGAAATGCGAGACCCCGCCGTGCGTCGTATCGACTGCAAGCGTGCGACGACGCCGCTTGACCGGTACCCGAACGAAGCATAACCTTGAACGCCTCGCGCGAAGGGCCTTTCTGAAAAATTCTGATATGTTGCGTTCTGCATATTTATAACCCTAAGCAAATTGTGGAATTAGAGCGGTCGTCTACAATGCTGGTCAACTCGGCGGAGGTGTGAAATGGACAGCGTCGATCTCGAAGTTCTGCGCAGCGCAAGCAAATGGTACAAGGCGGGCCACGCCGTCATCCTCGCCACCGTGGTCAAGACCTGGGGCTCGTCGCCGCGGCCCTTGGGCGCCATGCTCGCGATTCGCGACGACGGCCAGGTGTCGGGGTCGGTCTCCGGCGGCTGCGTGGAGGACGACCTGATAGAGCGCGTGCGCGAGCACAGGCTCGCCTGCGACAAGCCCGAGGTCGCGACCTACGGCGTGACCAAGGAACAGGCCGATCGCTTCCGCCTGCCCTGCGGCGGCACGCTGCAACTGGTGCTGGAGCCGGTCAAGGATGGCGCGGGCCTGGACCAGCTGCTGGGCGCGATCGAGCGCCACGAACTGGTGGCGCGCACGCTCGAACTCGAGAGCGGCAAGTCGCGCATCGAGGCGGGCCGCTGGTCGGACGCGCTCGAATTCGACGGCAAGCTGCTGAAGACGGTGCACGGCCCGCGCTGGCGCCTGCTGATCATCGGTGCGGCGCAGTTGTCGCGCTATCTGGCGCAGATGGCGCAGGCGCTCGACTATCATGTCACGGTATGCGATCCGCGCGAGGAATACGCCGAGGCCTGGGACGTGGCCGGCGCGCCGATCGACCGCGGCTACCCCGACGACGTGGTACAGGCGATGAATCTGGACGCGCACAGCGCGGTGGTCGCGATCACCCACGATCCCAAGCTCGACGATGCGGCGCTGCTCGAGGCGCTCAAGTCCCCCGCCTTCTACGTCGGCGCGCTCGGATCGAAAGCCAACAACGACAAGCGCAGGAAGCGCCTGGCCGATTTCGACCTGTCCGCGGGGGAGATCGCGCGCCTGCACGGCCCGGTGGGCCTGAAGATCGGCAGCCGCACGCCGCCCGAGATCGCGGTGGCGATTCTCGCGGAAATGACAGCCGTGCGCCGCGGCGTGCAGATCCCGCAGACGATAGAGCCGCCTAAGACCGGAGTCGAAGCCGGGTGCGGCGTACCTCAGCGCTGAGCCGGGAATTTCCGGCGCCGCGCCCTCCGCGCTTCCCGGCCGCGGCAAGCCGGCGACCGGCTGGAATCCGCGGCGCCTAACCCATGCCCGCGGACAGCCCATTGGACGGGAAGCTCTGCGGCATCCTGCTCGCAGCCGGCGCCTCGAAGCGCTTCGGCGCAGACAAGCTCATGCATCCGCTTGCCGGGGGAACGACGGTCGCCGTAGCAGCCCTCGCCAATCTGCGCTCGGCCCTTCCTCATGTCATCGCCGTGGTGCGGCCGGGCGCGACCGCGCTGGAGAATCTGTTGAGCGAGGCCGGCGCGACGGTGATCCTGTGCGCCGACGCCGACCAAGGCATGGGCGCGAGCCTCGCGAGCGCAGTCCGCGCCACCAGCCATGTCGACGGCTGGGTCGTCGCCCTGGCCGACATGCCTTTTATCCGGCCGCTGACCATTGCGAAAATCGCCGCATCCCTGGCCGCGGGCGCAGCCATCGTCGCGCCCGCTTGGCGCGGCGAGCGCGGCCACCCGGTGGGTCTGTCGGCGCGCTTTCGGCCGCAGCTCGAAGCACTGCGCGGCGATGAAGGCGCGCGCGCCCTGCTCAAGGAAAACGCGGACTCGATCGAGCTGATCGAAGTCGACGACCCCGGCGTTCGCCGCGACATCGACACGCCGGCCGACCTGTAGCCTGTCCGCGGTTCTACCCGACGTTCACCGGCACCAAGGTCATGGTGTCATTGCCGAAGATGTCAATCACCTTCACTGCCACGGTATAACGTCCGGGGCGGGTGTAGGTATGCGGAGCGGAGGTCAGTTCCAGGCTGCGGTCCTGTCTCGTCCTGAAACTCTGCCACTCGTTCTCGAAGATGTAACCGCCTGTCCAGCGCTCCTCGAACTCGACCAGATTGCCTTGCACCGGATCGATGCCGGGCAAATGGCCCTCCGCTCCCATGTCGCGTGCGACCTTGATGATTTCCTTGCGACTCATGTAATCGAAATCCACCGCCCAATAATCAACCCAGTCCGTCCACTTGCGCGTCAGCCGCTCGCGGGTGATGACGCCCTGCTTGTCCTTGCTCACCTTGACGAGTTGGCCCTGCTCGCAAACCACTTCGCTTTTGCCTTCCTTGAGGTTGGCGATCGCAGCTTCCAGCGCACCCTGGTTGTAGTACACCGAGAAGTCCGTCAGTTCGATTGCCACGGTGAACTTGTCTTTCTTCGCGTAACGCGGCGTCGCCTCGATGAAACTGATGTCGTGGAACACCACCTGGCCGCGATCCACCGCGCGCTTGTCGAAAACTTCCGCCGGGATGTACTTGGGCGCGAGGTCGATGCCCTTGGCTTTCGCCTCATCAAGCGCTGCGGGAAAGAGGCCCATCTCGAACTCGAACGCCAGCAGGTCCGCGCGCGAGGCGCCGCGCTTGCGGCACTCGGTGATGACCTCCTCAACAAACAAGCGCCCCACCGGCAGGTTGATCGGGCCGACCACCACCAGCCGCCCGGCGTTCTTGCCGTGAAAAAAACTCTGGTCGTCCAGTGGCTGCGCCTTGTAGGCGCGCAGGATCAGTTCGCGAAACTCGCGCTCCTTCTGCGCCAGCGCGGCTTCCTTTTGCGCGCCGGTAAGGCGGCCGCCGACATTCAGGTAAGCCTGACGTTCATAGCGGCCGAGGTTTAGCACCTCGAAGGCGCGAAATGGCTTACCTGCCGTCTGCTGCGCGCGTTGTACCTGAATCACCCGCTTGCGTGTCGTGTGGATACCGAATTTGCCGAGGTCGGCGGCGATCCATTTGCGGTTCAGCTTCTCCGCAACCGCTGCGGTGGTACCGGAGCCGCAGAAAAAATCTGCGACGAGATCGCCTTCGTTACTGCTCGCATTGATGATACGTTCGAGCAAGGCCTCGGGTTTTTGCGTGGGGTAGTCAGTCCCTTGAATGGACGACGCTCCAATTCCCGTTATGTTGTCCCAAAGTGATTGAACGGAGACTCCAGAGCCTTCATCCAAATATTGCTTCTTCTGGGGTACGGTACCTGGAGACGTCTGAACAATCAGACCTCTTGCGATAAGACTCTCCATCGTTGCTTGGCTATAGCGCCAATATCGGGTTATCCCCATGACTTCATAGCTTGGGTTTCCCTTCGCGGCGCCACCGGGGCCGATCATACTCGTCAGCCTGAATTTCCTGCCCGTTTCAGGCTCTGTGTATTTGAAAAACGACTTGATGTACTCCTCAGAGTAAGGGAGAAATACATTGTTGAAGATATAAGCACCAGATTTACCATAGGCGAAAATTGTGTCCGTGTTAGCACCCATGTATTTACTGCCTTGACCGATGTTGCCCTTTACCGTGTGCGCCCGCTTCCAAGTAATTTCATTAATAAAGTTGTCGCTTCCGAAAACCTCGTTCATTGCGAGACGAATGAACGAGTTCACTCGCCAATCGCAATGTACATAAATGCTCCCATCCTCAGCCATCAAATCCCGCATCAGAATCAGTCGCTCGTAAATCATCGAGATGAACGAATCCGCGCCACGCCCCCAGGTGTCACGGTAGGCGATCTGTTCCAGCAGGTTCGGTTCCTTGTGGAAGGTCTCGCTGCCGATCTCGATGTCCATGGAAAAATCCGCGCCGACGTCGAAGGGTGGGTCGATATAGATAAGCTTCAGTCCTCCCGCCTCCTCGATCTGCCGCCGCAGCGCGCCGCTTTTCAGCGAGGAAAGAATCAGCTTGTTGTCGCCCCAGATGAGCTTGTTGGTCCAGCCCTTGATCTGCCGCCCGCGCGGGTCGAACAGGCTGCCCTGGATTTCCGGCGCCGCCTTGCGCGGTTCGTCGATATGCTCCAGCGACTGAAACGGCAGTATGGTGGTGCACACCTCGCGCGTCTTGCCGTTCCACACCAGTTCCACTTCGCGCTTGTCCTCGAACAGCACGAAGCGGTATTTCTCCGGCAGGTTCCTGCCCTGCTGGATAAGTTGAATCAGGTCGCGCTTTTCAGCGTCGGTCAGCTCGTAGGCTTCTTTCTGAAGACGGGCCATGGCTACGTTGCGGGAGCGGCACGGTTGGCGACCTCGAATATCGCGTCGAGGACGGCCGTGACTTCTGGGGCGATTTCTTCGACCGGGATTGCGTCGGCGAGGCCGTGGTAATCGCGCTTGAAGATTTGCTGCGGAGTACCAAGGCGCTCGTAATAGAGTTTGAAAAGCCGGTCTAGGAACTCGTCGGTGACCTTGATATCCGGCCCCCAAGGGTCATGCTCGGTCGTCAGCTTCAAGGCATTGACGAGTTCGGTCAGGCAGATTTCAAGGGTCTGCAGCCTAGTTTCGCGTTCTGCCTTTTCGATTAGATCATCCTCACGGAGCCCGAGTTGAACGAAGGCGCGCAGGCTGGCTGGGGTAACGAGGTAATTTTCGATCTCGCGCTGGGACCACATGCGCTCGACAAGCTGCGAGCCGATGTGGAGTTCTTTGTCGAGCCGATCGAAGAGTGCGAAACCGACAAGATCGGACTTGGCTTCGCGCAGACCCTGAAAATGGTCACGCGCTTCCTGAGGCTTGTTGCTACCGAGGTAAACGACGGGCACCGAGTCGTGCAGCACAGTTCGGGCGACATGACCGAGCCGTTCGGCGAGGCGGCGCAGGATAGCGAGATCGGTCGAGCCTTCGAGGTAGAGCATCCAGCCCTTCTGCTCAGCGAGGTAGTAATCAGCCATGCGGATGCTTTCAAGCGCCTTCTTCACTTGGCTGCGCGAGCGCGTGTCAACGCGGTGGGGTGTACCTACGAACGCCATGACGACATCGCGCTCGGCGGCCTCCTGTAACACAACCTCGGAGTGGCTCGCGGCGATAATCTGCGAACCATTGCTTGCCGCGATTTCCGTAAGGAGGTTATAGACATCGCGTTGGCGCAGGATTTCCAGGTGGGCGTCGGGTTCGTCTAGAAGGAGCACGGCACCCGGGTTGGCGAACATGAAGGATAGGAGCAGCAGCACTTGCTGGCATCCACGCCCGGATGAGGAGAGATCAAGTTCGACACCTGTGCGCTCTCTGTAAGTTAGGCTCAGTTCGGCCCGCTCGCGAATATACACGGGCTCCTGCAGCGTGACATGGAAAAGTCCGTCTATCCGGGCAACGAGATTGCGCCAAGCGCTCTTGTCTTCTTTAGAGAAGAGCTGCCAACAAAGATTGCGCAGCACCTGGGCGGTCTGACCTTCGCCGATGAGGACGCTGATTTCTCCCGGTTCCTTGCGGTGCTCCCGCTCGGCCAAGCCGGACATGGGGGGGAGAAAGACCACGGAATGCTTGCGTGCGCCCTCCGGGATCAGACCGTCCTCGCCATCCCTCAAGCGGCAATAGAAGGACTCCTCGTTTGCATAATAGAACTCGAGGGTGCAGGTCCAGGGCTTGTCCTGATGGATGCCCTCCGCCGTCAGGGTAATAAGGACATTTGTGGTCTTCGGTTTTTCCGCCGTTCTGTCCAACTCGTGGGTGTGGAGGTCGTTCCAAAGGAGCTTGGCACTCGGAACCGGAATCGAGTAAAGGTCGCGCCGGTTGATGGTGACGCCTTTGCGCTCGGCAGGTGAGCTCCTGTCCCGTTTTTCAGCCCAGCGCTTCCAGCCGACGTCCCAGAGGGCCAAGGCCTGCAGGGCGGTGGTCTTGCCGGAGTTGTTCGGACCAATGAATACGACCGCGCTTCCGAGTTCGAGTTCGGCATTTCCCAGACGCTTGAAATTGGAAATTCGGAAGTGAGTGATCATGCTGATGCCCCTTGATATTCGGTGAAACTCGCCACGAGGGCGGCAAAGGTCTGCGGCGGGTTGCGCTCGTAGCCTTCCTGGTCCACGTAGACGAATCGGTAGACCGACCCACCCTCCGCCCGGCTTGCGGTCGACGCGTCCGTGCACCACTGGCGTAAGCGGGTCATTTTCTGAGGCAGATCGAGCTCCGCGCGTCCTTTGGTTTCGACGATCCAGACTGTGCCGTCCGCGGTGCGCACGACGAAATCTGGTGTGTACGTGGACAAGTCACCGTCTGCCTTAACGTAGTCGATCCTGAAGCCAACGGCGAAATAGTTCTTGCCGAAGGCGGTGACATCTGGTGCATCGTCGAGGAAGCGGCTGAACTTCAGCTCGAAGCCACCGGCATGCGGCTCGCCCACGATCTTGCTGAATACTGATTTCTTCGGCGTCAGATACGGCCGGGCCTCGGTGCGAAAGGGCCGCGTGTCGCGCAGCCGGATGCGATCTTCGATCCGCGCGGAACCGCTGTCCCGAACCGTCAGTTCGTTGATCGCGGCCTTGAAACTGTCGAACAGGACCTTCCCCGCATCGGGCTCGGAAAGGTTGCGCAGCACCACCGGATCTTCGAGGTCGACCGGCGACGCCACAAAGAGCTGCTCGCGAAGGAACGCTTTGACCTTGCCGTAGAGTACGTCGTATCCGCCGACCAGCCGTAGCTCCTTCAGAAGCTGCCGGGCGAAAAATCCGACGACCGACCGGTAATCGGCCGGGCCGGCGCCATCCAACTGGATGGTGTGATGCACATCGCCCTCAAGCATGGTTTTGAAGACGATCTCGCGCGTCTCGTCCGGCGTGAACGGCTTGAGCGGAAGCCGCGCGTTCTTGAACCCAGCGAGGTCAAGTGCTTCGAGGTCCTTGTACTCGCGGTTGAATCGCCGTGTAAGTCTGGGCAACTGAATGTCGAGCGTGTCCAGGTCCTTGGCGGAGTCCTGCGTATCCACTTCGACTACGAGCGAATCCTTGCGATCGACACCACCGCCCATTGGCACCCGCTCGAACGTGACGCCTTCGCTCTGAATTGATTCGACGAACTCCATGAAGGCGGGCGTGCCCATGACCGACACCGTCTCCGTTGTGTCGGTGCCGAAATACATGCGGCGCAGACCGCGACCGAGGGTCTGCTCCGGAAGAATGTTGCTTTTCGATGTGTAGGCGCGCAAACCGACGATGGTGGTGACGTTGCGCACATCCCAGCCTTCTTTGAGCATTAGGACGGAGACAATCGCCTTGCAGGGGCTCTGCCAGGTGTCGATCGCGTTGGAAGCCTTGCGCAGCGTCTCCAACTCCTCCTTGCTCTTGCCGGACGACGCCTCGGAAATCTCGCCGTTGTTCTTGGTATGAATGACCAGCACTGCCCCCTGAAGCTCGGGGCAGATCTTCTGCAGATATTCGCCGACCTCATCGCAGTTGCGGGTATCGTCCACCATCACGAACAGCACGGCTTTTTTGCCTAGTTGCTCGTGCTCGGCGTAGCTCTTGCGCCACTCCTCCACGCCGAGTTGCAGATAATCTGCGTAGTGCTCGGTGAAGATGGCGCTCTTGTGTTCGTGCAACCGCGCGCGGCTCGGAGCGTCCGGCAGAACGGGATGCTTGACCACGTTCTGGTGGATAGCTTCGACAAGAGGATAATCCGAGACGGTCTGCACAAAAATGGCTCCGTTGTCGTGCCGTGGCGTGGCAGTCACGTCCACCTGCAGCGCGAGTCGGCCATCCTTCTGCAGCATCCGGTGGTGGATGTCCTGGATGCTCTTGAACCAAGCCATCTTCGGGTCGTGGATATGGTGTGCCTCGTCGTTGAACACCGCCAGCTCTTCGACTTCGCGGATGATCTCGCCCAGATCGGTGTTGCTGTCGTTGGTCTTGCCGGCGGGCTTGGGACCGAAGGGCTGGAGGAAATATTCCCGCAGGTCTTCGTCCTCCAGCGATGGCTCGCGCACCTCGCCCAGATAGACGCGATGGATGTTGGTGAGAAAAATATTTCCGACTTCGCGCACGACGCGCACATCGTCCTGGATGTGCAACGTGAGCTGAAAGTCGTCGCGCCAATTGCGGCCCTCGTAGCCGTTATCAGGGAGGATCGGATCGTTGAAGAAGATGCGCAGGCCGTCGAAGTCGGCACGCAGGCGATCGAGCACGATGATATTCGGGGCGATGACGAGAAAATTCCGGGCAAGGGCCGAATCCTTTTCGTATAGCTTATGGAAGAAGCTCCAGGCGATCAGCAGCGAAATCACCTTGGTCTTTCCCGCGCCGGTCGCCATCTTGATCACGTAGCGGGACCAATCCTCGTCGAACATGCCCGCCGAGACGGCGCCAGAGGCGTCGAAACGGAGCAGGTCGAATTTGTCCCGCACGCGCCGCACGTCGTGCAGCCAGATGACGGTTTCCACGGCTTCGCGCTGCGCGAAGTAGTAGCGAAACGGCGCGCGCGTGCCGTCCGATTGCTCGACCAGGTGTTCGGCCTCAAACCACCATCGCAGCAACGATATCGAGGTAGGCGAAGCCCCGGCGTACGCTTCATTCCGCCACGCCGATACCTCGGCGCGAATCTTGGCGACCAGCGGAGGCAGCAGCTTTTCGTACGCGGTGCTTCGAAGCTCCTCGGCAGCCGGGAACCAGCGCTCGTCCGGTACAAGGTCCGCGTAGGGCGAGCGCGGGAAGTTCGGGTGAAGAGCCATTTCGGGCGCCTTTCCTAATGCGGCCTGATGCCGGCAAATATGACCATGGCAATATACATCAGGTTAGCCACCGACAGCACGGTTAGCCGCCCACCCCTTATACTATGCAAAAGCATTCAGCACCGCAATTTACGGAGTGTTTATCGATGCGCCTGCGCATGTTCGTCTGCCTGCTTCCGCTCCTGTTGCTGCTCGCTGCGGCACCGGCCGCGCCAGCCGCGCTGCCGCTCGACGCAAGGGGCACGCCCACATTGGCGCCGATGCTGGCGCAGGTGACGCCGGCCGTGGTCAACATTTCGGTGATCACGCGGGCGCCGGTGGAGGACAACCCGCTGTTTCAGGACCCGCTGTTCCGGCGCTTTTTCAATATTCCGGACCAGCCGGCGCGCGAGGAGCAGAGCTCCGGCTCCGGCGTGATCGTCGACAGCGCGCATGGCTACGTGGTGACCAACAATCACGTGATCAACAACGCGCAGGAAATAGTGGTGACGCTGAAAGACAGGCGCTCGTTCAAGGCACGGCTGGTCGGCACCGATCCGGGCACCGACATCGCCGTGCTGAAAATCGACGCGCATAATCTGGCCGAGCTGAAATTCGGCGATTCCGACGCGATGAACGTGGGCGACTTCGTTGTGGCCATCGGCAATCCCTTCGGCATCGGGCAGACGGTCACCTCCGGCATCGTCAGCGCGCTCGGCCGCACCGGTCTGGGCATTGAGGGCTACGAGGACTTCATCCAGACCGACGCGTCGATCAACCCGGGCAATTCGGGCGGGGCGCTGGTGAATCTTGCAGGCCAGCTCATAGGCATCAACACCGCCATCATCGGACCCTCCGGCAGCAGTGCCGGCATCGGCTTCGCCGTCCCTTCGAACATGGTGCGCAGCGTGATGGAGCAGATCATCCGCTACGGCGAGGTGCGCCGCGGCCGCGTCGGCATAGTCACCCAGGACCTGAGCTACGATCTGGCGCGAGCGCTGGGAACGGACTCGACACGAGGCGCGGTGGTGGTCAAGGTCGAGCCGGGCTCGCCGGCGCACAAGGCTGGCCTGAAGCCGGGCGACATCGTGACCACCGTCGACGGCAAACCGGTGCGTAGCTCGGCCGATTTGCGCAACCGCATGGGCCTGATTCCCGTCGGCAAACACGTGGCGCTGGGCGTGCAGCGCGGGGGACGGCCGCTGGCCCTACGCCTGCGCATCGGGGAGCTCTACACGACGACCGCGATCCCGGGCGAGGCGGTGCCGCAGCTCGCCGGCGTGCGCGTGTCCGACATCGAGAAAGGCATGCCCGTGTACGGCATGGTAGAGGGCGCGATCATTACCCGCATCGAACCGCACACGCCCGGCGCAAAGTCGGGTCTGCGCGCGGGCGACGTGCTCTACGGCGTCAACCGCAAGCGCGTGCGCTCGGTGAAGGAGCTGCTTGCCGCCTTGCGCAGCACCGAGCGGCCGCTGCGCATCTTCCTGCTGCGCGGCGACTCGCGCCTGACACTGACCATACGCTAACCACCATAGAGAAACACCATGACAGCAGCCGAGTCCGACACCGTATTACCGGTCGCACCTGAAGACATCGCCGCGGCCGCGGCGCGCCTCGAAGGGCACGCACACCGCACGCCGGTGATGAGTTCGCGCATGGTCGATGCGCGCACCGGCGCGAAAGTCTTCTTCAAGTGCGAAAATTTCCAGCGCATGGGCGCGTTCAAGTTTCGCGGCGCCTTCAACGCGCTCGCGCAATTGACGCCGGAACACAAGCGCACAGGCGTGCTCACCTACTCTTCGGGCAATCACGCCCAAGCCGTGGCGCTGGCGGGATCGCTGCTCGGCGTGCGCACCGTCATCGTCATGCCGCAGGATGCGCCGCAGGTGAAGCTCGAGGCCACGCGCGGCTACGGCGCAGAAGTCATCACCTATGACCCCAAGACGGCGAAGCGCGAGGCGCTGGCGGCGCAAATCGCGCGCGAGCGCGGCATGACGGTCATCCCGCCCTACAACCATGCGCAGGTCGTCGCCGGACAGGGCACGGCGGCGAAAGAGCTGATCGAGGACACGGGCGCCCTGGACTATCTGCTGGTGCCCTGCGGCGGCGGCGGGCTGCTCTCGGGCTGCGCCGTCGCGGCGAGCGCCTGGTCGCCGGGCTGCAAGGTGATCGGCGTCGAGCCCGAGGCCGGCGACGATGCGACGCGCTCGTTCCGCTCCAGGACCCTGCAGACTTGCGACAACCCGGACACCATCGCCGACGGCGCGCGCACGCCTTCGCTCGGCACGATCACCTTCCCGCTGGTGCTGCATTACGTGCAGGATATGCTGACGGTAAGCGATGCCGAACTGCTGCGCAGCCTGTTCTGGATCTGGGAACGCATGAAAATCGTGATCGAGCCTACCGGCGCCCTCGCCGCCGCGGCCCTGCTCGAAGGCAAGCTCGCCGGCCGCCACGATATCGCGGGCAAGCGCATCGGCATCGTCATCTCCGGCGGCAATGCCGACATCAAGGCGCTGTGCAAGTTGATCTGACGTTGATTCAAACAAGGGGGCGATGCCCCCTTGTCCCCCGGGGACTTCCTTCGGGGCGTAAATCCCCTAAGTCAGAGGAAGCTCTGATTGCGTCATGAAATTCGTTAGAGCTTCCCAAATAACCTTACGCTCGCGATGACGCATCCCGCCGCGTCGGCCGAATTCCGCTTCTATGAGGAGCTGAACGATTTCCTGCCGCCGGAGCGGCGCAAGGTCGCTTTCAGCTACAGCGTCGCCGGAACGCGCTCGGTCAAGGACGCAATCGAATCCATCGGCGTGCCGCATACCGAGGTCGACCTGATTCTGGTGGATGGATCGTCGGTGGGCTTCGATCGCGTGCTGCGCGGCGGCGAACGGGTCGCGGTGTACCCGGTGTTCGAACAGCTCGATATCACGCCGTTGCAGCATCTGCGACCGCTACCTTTGCGCGAACCGCGCTTCGTGCTCGATTGCCATCTGGGCAAACTCGCGCGCCACCTGCGCCTGCTCGGCTTCGATTGCCTCTACCGCAACGATTACCGCGACTGCGAGCTCATTACCGCCGCCGTGGCCGAGCGCCGCATCATCCTCACGCGCGATCTGGGTCTGCTCAAGCAGCGCCTGGTGACCCACGGCTACTACGTGCGTGAAACCGATTCGGAGGCGCAGCTGCGCGAGGTGATACGCGCATTGCAGCTGCAATCGAGCCTGCGCCCGTTCACGCGCTGCCGCGAATGCAATGCCGAACTGCGCGAGGCGCCGAAGTCGGAGGTGCTGGCACGCCTGCCGGAAAAAGTGCGCGCGGCCTACGAGCGCTTCCAGCTCTGCCCCGGCTGCGGCCGCATTTACTGGGAAGGAACCCACTACGAGCGGCTGCGGCAACTGCTCGATCGCGGCGCCCAGCCGGACGCCGGAGCGCGCTGACGCCGATCAGGCGCTCTCGCCCTTCGTCGGACAGGTACTGACGCCGATCATGCTGTAGAGGGGACAGAAGTTGACCAGACCGGTCAGAAGCGGCACCAGCCCGATCAGTCCCCACCAGCGGGCATCGCCCTGCAGAATCAGGATGAGGCTGAGCAAGCCCAAACCGACCACGATGCGCAAAATCTTGTCTACGCCGCCCACATTCGCTTTCATGGATAGTTCCTCCGCTTCAGGCATGATCAAGTGTTGATTCTAGCGCGCCCATCCGACACAAGTATGTAACCGAAGTTACGTAACAACTGCGCCCGTTGCCGCCTGCCATGCGCGCATAGCGCTGCCGGAACAAGTGTATTCTAGTGAATATCCATCGCAAAAGCCCGAGGCACCATGGAAAACTCACCCACTGCACGCCTGTATGCCATCCTCGAGCGCCAGCGTTCGGCCTTCGCCGAGGAGATGAATCCGACCCTGGCCGCGCGCACGGACCGGCTCGCCCGGCTCGCGGCGATGGGGGAGAAACATGCGGCGGAAATCGTCGATGCGATCAGCGCCGACTTCGGCCACCGCTCAGCCCATGAAACGCAGATGGCCGAACTGGTCCTGGTGGGCGCCACCATCCGCCACGCGCAGCGCCACCTCAAGCGCTGGATGAAGCCGCAGCGCATGCCCACCGCGATGCACTATCGCCCGGGGAGCAACCGCCTGCTGCGCCAGCCGCTGGGCGTCGTGGGCATTATCTCGCCCTGGAATTATCCCTATCAGCTGGCCCTCGCGCCCGCAGTGGCGGCCATCGCCGCCGGCAACCGCGTCATGATCAAACCGTCGGAACTGACGCCGCGCTTTTCCGATCTGCTCGCGCGCATCGTGGCCGAATCCTTCG
>Ga0307377_10005000_pt1 | contig 14316 bp, 30 predicted proteins | sample TR3MG_FD_202535 | JGI IMG/M metagenome (GOLD analysis project Ga0307377, IMG submission 202535) | Soil microbial communities from Risofladan, Vaasa, Finland - TR-3 | ecosystem: Environmental > Terrestrial > Soil > Coastal area > Acid sulfate soil | place: Finland: Risofladan, Vaasa | collected... | reverse complement strand
TTATCCATCTCCTTTCCTAAGAGTTTTAAATAGGTATCCAGGCAGGTTCTTAGTATGAGAGGTAGTTAGATACTTCTAAGCCCAAGACGGGCTTAGAAGTACCTTAAAATGCGTTTCAGTTAATAGGGGCATTACATGCCCGACAGGTATCTGACCCATCTAATAGGTCATATCGCCCATTTGATAGGTCGGTTTTAGTATCGGGATCATAATAACCGTCGTTATTGTAATGGCCGTACCCGAACATATCCGGGTCACCATCTTTGGAAATATATTTTCTGAGAACTGATTTTGGTTGACAGAGGTCAGCATTGCATGAACAATTCATAGTTTTACTCCATAATTAATAGTAATTGGGGCACACTAAATTTTCTTTTGCTTCCCAAGCTGGGTTATGACATTTTCGATAAAAATTCCGTATAATAATTTCACCCTGATTGGGGCACAGTTTAAAGCACCCATTTATCAGCGAGTTCTTGTATAGTGAGGTCTGTTACCTCTACGTTAGGATGATTCATATCATTGACTTGTCCTATAGAGTCCTGTGGGTATTTATGTGTTTGGGTGTTATAATCTTTTACGTAGAGTTTAAATGGGAGGTTCTGTCCAGGGACTAAGCTAATAGACTTTATCTCACTGTTGTCTGATAAGGAAGTCTTATCTTTAGCAAAATGGATAGAAGTAACACAGTCTAATCCGAATGGGCCTAGGATATCATAGACTGGGAGATTAAGTATCTTTGATAATTCTTCAGCAATAGGTTTAAGAACAACCTTTATCCAGGAATCTTTTTGATTTAAATTATCGAGTTGTTTCTTTAATCTCTCGATGGATACTTCTTTCTTTTCGACTTTTGTTCTGATTTGGTTTAATTCTTCTGTAAGATTGGTAATTTTCATAGTGTATTTCCTCTCTGATTTCTGTACCCCAAAAACCGGGTACAGAAAAGACCTCTAAAATGCTTATTCTGCGTAGGAAGGAATTGGGTCTTTTTTGTACCCCAGCGAAGGGTATTAGATATAAATTTCTTGTGTTATATTCTTATAGAATCTCTCTTGTTCGATCTTTAATTTACGTTCTTCTATTTCTATCCTGATTTTGAAATAGATATCCATAGAAGCGTAGGATAGAATAAGAAGGGATAAGATTATACAGATAAGTTTCATTCTGGTTCCTTTTCGAGTTCTGTTATTTCTAGTATGATTTGTTCTCTTTCTTTTTTAGACCATATAGGGCTCTTAAGGGACAGTTTTAATAAGTTGAGTGTATCCTGTTCTGATCTGGGACAGGTACATAATCTTGGAAAGCATTTAGCACAGTCAAACATAATTAGAATCTCCTGATTAGAATGATTGATAGGATTGATATACCCATTATGGGTAGTACTAGCCAGAACCACCAGAAGGTAGCAATGGAAGCACCTATTATTGTGAGAAAGTATAACCAGGTTAAGAGTGGTTTCATTTTAAGATACCTCCTTAATCGTTGTTTTGGTATTGAGGTTTCGTTTTCAACATGGCCTACTACATCTTGGTTTCTGTGTACTATTTAAAAAGTCATGAATTGGTTTCTTGTTTATTTCCCCAACAAGAAATTATAGTTTTTATGGGGGACGTAAAAGTTTCTTTTCCTCCCCTTGCCCTGGAAGGACTTTTTGATAAATTTTCGATGGAAAATGCGGGGTTTTTATGGGGGACGGATTTGTACTAAGATATTTCTTATTAGTCTTCATATACGGTAACATTAATGGAGGTGAGTTCATTATTTATATGTTTGCATGAGATCCATTTATCTTTGAATTTAAAGTCAAAGAAGTAATGGTAGCATTTTTGATCGTACCAATAGATACGTTGTTTTTGGATAGCTTCTTTCATTTCTGGAGTGATGGGTGTATTAGATGTTATGATCATAATAAGGTTACTCCTATAATTGGTTAAAGATATGTGTTACTCTCTGGGGGGTTTCTGTTACATTATGGATGGTTATTACCGCAGAGAACTTTGAATTGTCTGTATTAGTAATGACTGTTTCTTTTTCATCCCCGGAACTATCTTCATCGATATCAAGTACAGCGACTTTTACGGGGGTATCACTTTCAATGCTCTGTATAATTCCTCCTTCGAGGGTGATTATTATATTAGTTTGTTTCATTTTGATTCCTTTCGTTAAATCCAAATTAAATGAATACCGTCTAGGATAATAATCCTATTTAATATGTGTGTATTATTAGATGGTGTTTTATCTTTTTCATTAATCATTGTCATAACTCTTCCATCCCGGACGGGGATACAGAAATCAAATTCAAAGGTATGTATCTCTGTATCTCCGTGTATGTATATAGTATAGGTATGAGGTCTTTGGTCATCTTCATAGAGGTTGGTTCTTCCTAGGAAGCATGAACCGTATTTGATTTTCATTGCTTGTGGGATTTTTCTATAGATTTCGTTTATAGGTATGTTTGATTTATAGGGTATCTGATTAAGTAATTTGAGGGATTCAGCAATCTTTTTCTTTAATTGTTCTAGGGTTTCCATTATAAATTCCTTTTATTTGATGGTAACTTTTTAAAAACAACACTAATTTTATCAGCCCGGTCATAGGACATACAGGGATGGGCTTTACTACAATCGGGTCTATAATCACAGTGTTTACATACATTTTCATTCCTGTTAGGACTTAGTAAGTTGTTAGAGGGTCGTGCTATGTCTTTAGGGACTGGGTGGTATCCTTCTGGGGCATCTTTCATATCTATAGTTACGTATTTAGTACCGCTATATAAGTTTTGCATGTTTTACCTCCTTATACCCAGATTAAATGGATACCGTTGAGTTCTTCTATTCTATCAAAGATCTTTTGAAGTCTTTCCTGATCTTTTTTACCGCTATAAGGTTCAGTACAGGTTGCTCTATCGTTAATCATCTGTTCAAGTTCTGTATTATGTACAGGGATACAGAAGTCAAAGCTGAAGTTAAATAGACTTGTTTCTTTAGGGACAGGAAATTTATACTGAAGGAGTTTAAAAGGTTTTACATCTTCAGGATAAAGATTGATCTTACCTAGCCAGCATGATCCGTGTTCCTTATACATTGCATAAGGAATACTACTTGAGATATTATTAATAGACATATCTTTTTCGACAGGTTGTCCATCGTACCTATTAAGATAAGCGTTTGTATCCTTTTCCAATTGTTCTAAACGGTTATTCATTTTGTGCCTCTTTCTTTTTATTATAAAGGGTATTGATTTCTTTAGTCCAGAATTTATCGAGAAAGAAATTTAAGTAATCATTAATAAGAATCTTTTGAGTGTAGCCTTTAACATCACATAAGAATTTAAATTTTTCTAGTAGTTTTGTAGGGACTACTATTACCATTCTAGCTGTAGTTTCTTTTTTTTCAGATTGTGCTATTATCTTCTTTAATTGTTCTGTTGATACTTTTACTTGAATAGTCTGTTCTTCTTTCATCTCAAACCTCCTGAATTAAATCATGTGTACTATGTGCAGTCATCCTCTTACCCTTGATTAATAAGGTAGGGAGAAGTTATGCACATAATATACATTGTCTCTGAAGAGGAGAGAATTGATTAATGTGTCTTATGTGTAGTACCTCCGTTGTCTCCTATAAGAAAGGCTGAGAGAAGGATAGCACATAAGACACATCTCTATTTTACCAGTTCCAACAGCGTTTACATTTCATGCACCCACTGACTTTATGCCAGACTGCGGGACAGTCTTTCTTGTGTTTAGGAATGCCTGTTATTACTTTGCCGTGACAATGGTACGGGAATACTGTAATGATTCTTTTATCATTGGGGACAGTATCGATGGCTCGTCTAGGGCCGAAGCATATCTTACCAGGATAATTCTCAGATACTTTCTTAGGTGTCGTTGCATCTACACTTAATAAGAGTTTGAGATTAGGGAGTTGATTATTAAGTACGTTTGCGATTTCAGGTTTACGAGTCATACCATAGAACATAGTGTGAGTGCATTCCCTAGCGAGTGTAAGGATGTTTGTAAGGTGGCCAGCTAGGAAGTCGCCACAACCATTCAGGCGGACTGTTTGAAAGTTCCAACATTCTCCAATGACTTGTCGGAGATTGTTACCTTTGAAATAATCTGAAACATACTGTTGTTTCTTTCTTGAAACAGGTAGGAGCATAGGCCCAGACTTAGCATAGCATGCCTTCTTACAGAGTATCGTAGGTCTACAGTGTCTCTTGGTAGGGAAGTTTATGGAGACACCTGTCTTTATATTTTCTGAAATGATCTTTTGTGGAAGATACATAGTTAGTCTCCTTGATATTAAAAAGGGTTATTTTATTCGTAGGGTTACACTGGGAAAAGGCCCTGAACGTATGTCCAGGGCTATTAAGGATGAAATTACTTTAAGAGGTTATTTAGTTTCCTAACTATATCTTTATATTCTTCTGTCTCTGTACCATGAGAGTATCGTATTTCATAATACAATTTTTGGTACTGGAGGAATGCAATTTTCCACTCTTTTTGATTAAAGAGTTCTAATGTTTCTTTATATTCTTGTTCAGCGGTATTGAATTCTTCAAGAATTTTTTGTACTATCTTAGTTTTATTTTTATTAAAGTATTCTTGTAAGGCTTCTTTTGAGCTTGCGGATTTTATATAGATTTGAATGTTAGCATGATCTGTAAGGACATCTAATCCATAGTCATGTTTTAGATTCATAACATCTTCGTTAAAGATAGTATTCCCGATAATAAGAAGATTGTATTTGTTTACGGGCTTCCTGTTCTCAGTGATATAGACAGAGATAGTTTTATATAGATCTTGTACGATGGATTCAATGGGTTCATAGAAGATCTCATTAGAGTTCTGGTATTTATATACCTCTGGAGTCTTTAATTTTGTGCCCTTTTTATTGTTTTCTTGGAGGAGAAAGAAATTCATGATCCGTTTGAATTCATCCTGTATGGGTATAACGGAGGTTAGAAGAGAATCAATCTCATCTATAGCAGTTTCTTTTTTCTCTGTGATTTCCCGCTCTGCTTTATATTGTTCTTTTTCAAGGTTACTAATAAGATCCCTGTACTTGTATTTGTTCTCATAAAGTTTTTTCTCTGTCTCTTTTCTAATCTTTTTTTGACGTTGATAATATGTTTGAAGTTTTGTCTGAGCTTCTATGTATTGTTTTAAAGTCTTCATAATAGGTTACTCCTGTTGGATTGTTGGTTTTAAGAGTCCCTCCGGGACATAGGACATAAAGTTATTATTTTTCGAGGGGGAATGGTTTAAAATGCCGTAGGGTGTTTTGGTAAAAATTGCGCTCCCTGGTTTCATGGCTATTTTTTTGAGAGTCTCATAGGATTGGGAAGAAATAAAAAATATATGTACTTTTTTTGGTGTTATTATAATAAATTAATTATAGACCAAGGTGAGAGTGATGATGGGTTAAGAGAGTGTGCTCCCAGAACTCAAGCTGATAAGTTTTGGGAGCACTTATTAAAAAACACAAAGGAGCACCCTCATAAAATGATTTCCAACCGAGGGTGATACCTTTTCTAATAATATATCCTATAAATAAGAAATGTCAACTTCTATTTTTCTAAGAAGTTATAAAAAGTTATTCTTCGTAATTTTTATTTACGGTTTCAGTTTTATCGATAGTCTTTCTGAGTAAGGATACACCGTACATACCTACGTCGGGTTGAAACATAATGAGTCTTTCGAATGTTACTCTACCTTTGGTGGCTTTCACTTTCTCTTTAATTTCTTCAGGGACTTCAGAGTTATTAAAGAAGAGGTTATTTAAGTCACTGTACTCTTGATAGAATAGAGGGAGTTCGTTTTCTCTATAGCTTCTATCTTTCATAAGGAGGAGTACTGAATTAATAGTATCATCTTTAAACTTCTTTATGAAGTTAGTATTGACGGTAAAGGTAGGTGGTTTCTTGTATTCATCTTTCCATGCTACGCCTTTGATCCAGTGTGGGAATTCATTGCCGTTAATATATTTGTAGTTGGCAAATTCATTTCCTCTTATAGCGTATTGTAGGATAGGTTTTACTGTATAGACTAACCATTTCTTCGTGCTTGTAATGGCTATGAGATTTTCCTGGGTCATTTCTATTTTGGGATAGATCCCAGAGATAGGAGGAGTTTCGACTTCATAGGTAATAGATTTAACGGTTACTTTCTTATCGTCTCCGACTGAAGTTTGTTTTGGCCATACTTTAGGTGCACCTTCTGTCTCTTCTCCTGGGTATTTGATTCCGGCTTTAAGCATGACTTGGATAAGTCCGGATAGATATTTGGCTTCATCATCTATTCTATTGATGGCCATTTTTGTAAGGAAGTGAGGTGCACTATAGATACTGTGTCGTCTCCAGGGAGAGATAAAGTGAGTGAAAACGAGTTTATCATCGCTGTTGAGTTCATATTCTTTAATAAAATCATTCTCTTTAGCATCAGGCATGAATTGTAATTTATGCCAGCCTTCGTGCCATTCCCCGGTAATGTTCATGAGATTAAATACTCTTGAGTCTCCGACTTCATCGGTCATCATTACGTTAGCATCTTTAATACGGATACCGAAGCTGAAGACATCTTTGTGTGATGATAGTCCGGTACATTTCCCGTGTCTATTATCTTTAGAGACTATCATCTGACCTTCTTTAAGTACTGATTCTCTCATGCTCTGGTACTTAGGGATGTTTATTACTGCACCTCGATCAACGAGAGCTGAGAGGAATGTATGGAGATCTAAATCAGTTCCTTTTAATTCTCCCTCATTGTTATATGCAGGTGCGGGTTTACGATTAAACAGGCCGGGTTTCCAAAGATCCATTAAGTATTGCCAGTCTACTTTCTGTGTTCGATCCATGATAGTCTTAGCGATAGGGTTCTCGAAGATCTTTTTAAGGGTCATTGCAATTTTCTTTGCCATTGTAGTGCTCCTTTGTATTTAGATTTGGATTTTATTTCTTATATATTATACCAAAAGTAGAAGAGGGATATACCAATAAAAATAAATATTTTATTTAACTATAAATCTTTGAGAGTATTAGAAGATAATATTATATAGAAAGGATTGGGTATAGATAATAGGTGAATGTATCGATACAGCCCTGAACGTATGTCCAGGGCTATCATCATTATAAAGGAAATTTATGTGTCAGAGATCTTTTTTATTCTTGTGTTTTCTTTATTGAGATATTCAGAAGGGAGAGCATAACCTGTAAGACTACCCTCTTGGCTATCTAGATCAGTTTGATTGGGGAAACAGGGGGAACAGAGTTTAAGATCTGTCATGACCCATTTGGAATGGACTACCTGTACAGTCCCTCCATTCTCTGACCGTATCACTACAGAGAATGGCTGTTCTGTATCGGGTTCATACTTCCCATTGTTATCTTTCTTAAACCCGTAGAGCCATACTGTGTCATCGGGTTCATAGGTATCTTGTAATTCTTCAATTTCCTCTGGGGTTTTATCTTGGATTTCTTCTTCCCAAGTAAGATCAATCCCACTATTAATGAGATTGTCTAACATCTCCATATTTAATTCATTGAAATCAAGTACTCCAGTTAAGATTGCCATTGTAGTGCTCCTTCCGTTTCTACTTAAGAAATTAGTTACTGTATTAAAGTAGGGCTTTAAAATGTATTTGCTAAATTATCTTTTTTTGATCTTTTTAAAAGAATGTCAACTAAAAATAAAAAAAAGGTGAAAGCCTAAACTCTCACCAATTCTAAATAACTTAATCTTCACAAAATCCACAATGATCATCACAGATAGGGCAACCAAAATATTCTTCATAATTTGAAGTCCCTGAACAATTGTGCATAAAATTTCTTTTTTCTTCACCACATTCACAATATTCTTTTTCTTTTTCTTTTTCCATAATAGACCTTTTACCCTTTGTAAATAAATTACTTTATTTAAGTATATTTAATTATACTATAATTTTATAGTTTCTATAGCCCAGTAATAGGAACTTTTAACTAACCATGTCCAGGATCAGTGTACATTTGAAATTTCATAATGATCTCCTAGGTAATTGTTTGATTTTGTAATTCATCCAGACTGTCTCGGCCTCCCTTAATAAACCAGGAAGCTATATCAGAACGTTGATGGACAACATTTAATACTTGATCCAGTAAGAGTAATTTCTTAATGGGATCTTGTTCTTCTATGATTTTACCTGCTAACTTACATAGAGGTTCTAGAGCATAGTCAGATAGTCTGTATTGATTATTATCATCGAGTATATAATCTCCCAGTTTTTCGTTAGTTTCTTCATCGTATTCTATCTCTAAATTTTCTAGGGAATCTTTCGGGCTTTGTTGAGTATGCCCGGCCAGAATAGTAAGTGCTTCTATGGTTGCTATTTTATTGATGAAATTATCAGCCATTTTTTCAAGCCCTTTTTCATCTTGAACAATACCAGACTTTATAAAGTCTATCCAGATCTTTTTCGCTCTGGTTAGATTGTATGTTGACCAGGGAAGTCTTTCCCCTTCCCCGGCTTCTTTACACCCATTCCAGACTTCTTCTATTTTTTCATTTAAGAGATTTATATAATATTCCATTGTTTCATATTCGAATGGCATGTTTTACCTCCGGGTTAGACATAGATGTATTCTATAGCTGAGTGTACTAAGTAGTAACACTCTTGATTTTCATACTTTCCTTTGAAGTAGGCTACATGGTAATCTTTTTTAATTGAGCTTAATTGTTTGCCATATCGATTATATCCGAACATTTCATTTACCTCTTTAAGAGAAACTTGTTTAAAGAAAGTATTTGCTTCTATCTGTTTAGCATTATCAACCATAGTATCTATTAATTCTGCGGTACTACTTACACTGTTTATTAAATATTCTTTCATGCTATCTCCTTTAAGAATCATTGTCCATTGCGGTAAAGCCCTGAACGTATGTCTAGGGCTATCACCACAGTTACTCTCTTTATCTAAGGTTTCTTTTGATCATTTGATTACCCATACCGGTTTCGATCTTTACATACCGATTAGTTCCACCGGTATAATCTTTATAATTATTAGCTCTTCTGTACATGACTCCTTCTTCTGGAGAGAATCTTACATCTGAGATACAGAAAAACCATGCTTGGTTTTCGACTGTGTAGAATCCACTAAGATAGAAATGCCCTACACTAAACACTATATTGGTAGCTCTATTTGATTCTAGTTCTTGTTTAAGTTCTGATTTAAATGTTTTGGCAAAGGCTTTAAATTCGGGTGTCATACCTGAACTAGTTTGAAACCCTTGTCTGAGTAATCTTAATGTCTTTTTCATATTAACATCCTATTCGTTTAAGAATCATTGTCCATTATTTGTACTAAGTAAGATTTAAAACATCCATCCAAGTATTTTAATTTATATACATCGTCCTGTCTCCCTTTACTGTTAATAAAGGACATCCCTTTAAAAGTACAGGGGAGAGTCTCACCCTTATTATTAACGTAGGGGTCTCCTGTATAGTAGTGATATTTTTTATCAAACACTAACCCGTACTTTTTGCCTATTGCCGTAAGGATTCTAGGAGCCTTAACGATTTTATATGAGTCCGTTTTCATGTACTGTCCTTTCGGTTTGTTCTAAATTTCCCCAGTTATTTAAGCAGTAATTACAGGAGTTTTGTTTATGTCTCTCTATAGAGTTATTTATATCTCCAAAGGTTTCTTTAAAGAATTCTTTAGGTGCTGAATAGTCAGCACCCTTTATCGTGAAGGTAATAGCTCCACAAGAGCACATACTAATATGTTCAATATCGTGCATGATTGTTCTCCTATTATCTTTGTGAGGAAGTTTAATCCTTTTCCCATATATTTCGTTCTAAAGAAAGTATAACTTCATCTTGGTTATAATCTTTCTCGGCTCCTTCAATATTCCATCTACTATTCCAGATTTGGAAGGAAGGTTCATAATCTTTTACGGTACGGATATACTGTTGTATATCATTTACCAGATGGTCATCTTTCCACATACGTTTCTTAATAACTTTGTGCCCTTGTTCTATAAGAATAAGTTTAATATGGTGAAAGAGATTTGATTCTCCTGTGGCATTACATATACCATAGAACTTCGAATCACCCTTTTCTCTTGTGACTATGCAACAAGTTTCTTTTAATTCAACTTTCATTATTACCTCCAAATGTTATCAGTACTTTTTCGGAACTTTCAACTCTTACTGTACTGTGTTATAGTTCCCAGGCTGGGGAGTATGAGATACTCCCCAGCATACAGAGTTATATATTAACTAATCAAGGACATAATATTATCTACAGCGATTTTCTTATTCTCATTAATCTGTACCGTAGGGTTAGGGTTATGTGTTTGTACTGAAGTGTTTACCTCTTCCAAGATCAACTCCAGTGTATCTTTCTTTAATGATGCTCCTGTACCAACTAAGGCACTGTCTGCACGGGCTTGTTCTGCTGTGGCGTATCCTGAGTTAGCGGTGACTCGTGAAGGTCTTTCATGATCGACAAAGTTAGTGACAGCATTCAATAATGCCATGCCTGTACCTTTCTGTTCTGGGATAGCATTGTTATCATTGTCTTTCATAAGGTCTGTAATCATTGCCATCTTTTTAGCCTGGATTTTTGAGGTAACCCAGTTTTCACCAAAGATCTTATCAAAGACATTTGAAAGCCCTTCATTGGTAACTTTCCAATCCAAGATCTTATGAAATTTCTCTTTCAAAGTCTCCACATCCTGTTTCAATCCAGTCTGGATATTTTTCGAGATTGTATTTAATCTTTCTTTAGCTCCGACTGTGTGCCGTACTTTAATCATTGCATCCTTTGTACCCTGTGAGAGTGCAAAGTTCAAAGTGTTCTGACATACTACTCTTACATCAGTGAGCATGATTGTATTACTCATAGTACCATTGTGAGCACTCATGAACAGTATAAAAGTCTGGTGTTCATCAGCACCAATAGAAGCATTGAAAGGGACACGAGCCAAAGCCCAGATACGTTCGCCTTTTCCTAATGCACCTGCTGCTTCATAGTGAGCACCTTCAATCTGTTCGAGTACTTGATCAATCCAGCCACCAATTTCAATGTTTTGTGTAGGTTCATAGGTAGCTCCTACAGTACCAAGTGAGCTGAGTTCACCTTCTATATCGTTTCGACATACAACAAAATCACCTGGAGATTTAAACCCTTTCTCTTTTGTGTGATCGTTTTTCCAGGCAGGATTCTGAAAGAATACCTGTCGTTTCTCTACTGTCCAGTCTAACTGAGCAAGTTCCATTGCTTCCGGCCAGGTCATTGCATTTGTGACCATCTGTCCTAGTTTGTGCCAGGGAAGACCATTCAAACCTGTTACGCATGCCATACTAACAAGACCATTTTCATTGACGTTTAAATTATGTGCCATAGTTTCTCCTATGTTAGAGTTATATTATTTAGATTTAAGATATTTTTGTTATAAAAGTTAAGTTGTATAAGGCATCACCATTTCCATCAACCTTATCAATCTTTTTCCAGATTCCGAAACTATTAGTAATAGTTTCGGGTTCCGTTTCGATTCCGTACATTACTTTGTATTTTTCCCAGTCTGTTTCGTTCCAATTAACTGTGCATACTGGGGGAGGGGGTAAGCTATCATAGTTAAAGTCCTTTCCAGTAACCTTAATCATATAATTCTTTAGTAATAGAGTTATACTTCCTGATTAACTATAGTGCTCCTTTCCTGTTCAAGAGAATAGGCATATTCTAATGGTGACATAACATCTGTCCTACGTTCAAGTTTAAGCACTCTTCTAATAGCACGTTCTGTAATATTAAACCTATTAAGGATAGGGTATTTGTTACTTTCATCTTGTACCCGATATATCCTATTCATCTGTCTACGAATAGCCAGATTGGTATCCGTTTGGGCTTTCTGTTCAGCTTCCTGTACTATTTGTTCAGCGGTTAAGTGTTCAATCATTATTTACTCCTTATCATTCTACTAGAGTTATTTCTACCAGTGCTCACTTGAATTAAAAAATTATATTTAACTTTTTCCTTTCGGAGAACTTCTATATATAGATGGTCGGAGATAAAGTTATTCTCTTTTAAGTCTGAAATATCTCCTGCACCTTTATACCAAACTAAATTTATTGTGTCCTCTTCTCTAAGGAGATTTATAACAGTCTTTAAGGGACAGAAATTAAAGTCATATAATTTATAGAAGCTAAAACAGTTAGCATTTTCCGGGGACATGCCATGAATAGCACTTATTTTGGATTGAACATTGAAAATATGTTTTTTTCCAAAAGGATTTATTGTATCGGGATCAATTGAGCATTCTATAGTGCTCTTATTCTTCACTGTACGAAAACAGATTGTATCTGCTTTTTTCATAGCATTAATATCTAATTTTGTTATAGGCATATTTACTCCAAGTTAGAGTTATTAATTATTCTGTTTTTTAATCAAGGTTAATTTCTTGTGCTTCTTTATCGGTTAATGTCTCAGTCCTTAAGGGAGTGAGAAGTTCGTCAAGCTTGTATACAACTAATTCAGTAAGGTAATCTTTTAAACCAAAAAAAGATTTTAATCTGTTATCATTACAGGTTAGATTAAAATCTGTGTCACCTTTCCGGGTTACTATCTGCCATTGTCCTTTAAGCTCTTGTAGCTTCGTTTTCTTTACTCGGAAAACTCTAACCGTGAAAGGATAGCCAAATTGCTATCCGTCCAGGCTTTCTGTTCTGCTTTCTCTACGATTTCTTCTGCCATTAAATATTCTGTTATACGATACTCCATATTTCAGTGTTCGTACCATTCTCAGAAAGGTATAATGTTACATTACCATGATCAGTTACATGGAAAACTTCACCGCAATAGTCTTCAGGTATCTTGCTTGTATCATCTACTTTAAGACCCTCGAATTCTTGTAGTGTGTTTTCAAGGCTATACGGCCAAAAACCAAAGTCACTTCCATCACCTTCCGTACAACCAAAGTAACAGTAAGGAGGTGCAAGGTCCTCTAGGGCATACCATAGATTTTCATTCAAGTACATTGAAGTGTTTTCACTCTCCCAGTCTTCAGTCTCAATGATCTTCTTACCCTCTTCAATGACACTGGTATATCTCTTATCGGTATCGAGTCTTTCAAGTTCCTCCACAAAGCAGGGGATTAAATCCTCTGGTCTCATTGTGGCATGGCTGATTGTACCTATGTTAGCTTGCATAATTATTCTCCTTTATGATAATTAGAATGTTCATATAAAGTCTGTTTACCAAGTGTTGTTGTTATCTTTACGATACAATCCGTAAGAATTCCATCTCCTCCCAGAGACCGACGATTGTACACAAGTAAGGGAATTTTAGTCGATCCGGTACTTCTACCGATACGTCCTTTGACATCGTATGTATCACCCCAGTCTTTACCGGTCTTAGTATCACCCCAGTGAAAACGTACTCGTGTTTGTTTCTCTCTGATTTCTTCTAAGAGCTCAATCATTTTATCTGGAGTCTCTTCATCATAGCAAGTACCGTTATCTAATTTCTTATACTTGCTCATATTGCTTGTTACTATTTCATATTTAAGCATGATCTATACCTTTTCAAGAAATGTTTCGAATGACTCTTCAGTATTCAGAAGAATTTTAAGATTCTCAACATCATCCGCATTAATAATCTTTTCACGGATGGTATTATTTTTAGCTATTTCAGAAGCAAGAAAGCTTACGTTGTGACCGTCTATAAGAATCTCGAATGATTTATAGAATTTATCTGATTCAATGACTTTTTTGATCCTATCCAGATCTTCTTGGGATATTTCTATAGTTTTGGATAGAATTATTATGACAAGATTGTACTTCTCTTGAATTGTAGTCACAAAAGCGCCTGACTGTTTTATTATCAGTCTAATAGTATCTAACGTTGTTTCTTTTGGAGCTACAATAAACTCACATTGATACTGTTTAGGAACTATAGAGTCTATCTCAGTTTTAATTTTGTCTCCAGGTTCACTGGGACACCTGAAGGTAATCTTATCCTCGTTTAATTCTGGTTCAATATTCAGTACAGAGCATACCTCAATTAATTTTGTTTCCCACATAATACAATCTCCTGTTTAAAGTTTGATCCATTCCTGTACAAGAGACTTAGGACACCGGTTTTTTAATTTTCGTCTATGTCGTGTAGTTGGGTGTCTCTTTCTCCATTCTTGTTTCTCTTCTAAGTCTCTCTTGCATAGAAATTCAGCGAGTTTATATAAATCTGTTTTATCCATTGTTTGAAGTGTTTAGAGTACTGTAATTACCGTTCTTCCATTTCTTCAGCGTAATATTTACTTGTTCGTACTGTTCTTGTT
>Ga0307377_10004999_pt1 | contig 14316 bp, 14 predicted proteins | sample TR3MG_FD_202535 | JGI IMG/M metagenome (GOLD analysis project Ga0307377, IMG submission 202535) | Soil microbial communities from Risofladan, Vaasa, Finland - TR-3 | ecosystem: Environmental > Terrestrial > Soil > Coastal area > Acid sulfate soil | place: Finland: Risofladan, Vaasa | collected... | reverse complement strand
TCTTCGTGCTCGATGCGGCCGGCTGGCGCTACGGCGAGTTGCCGGGCAAGGCCGACCCGCTGTACCTACAGGCGACCACGGCCTGCCTGGTCGCGATCGTGGTGACCCAGGTGGCGAACCTGTTTCTTTGTCGGCACCCGCTGAAATCGTCGCTTTCCTTCAGCCTGCTCGGCAACCCGCTGATCGCGCTCGGCATCGTGGTGGAGCTGAGCCTGATCCTGTTGGTGGTCTACACGCCTGCAGGCAACTGGTTGTTTGGCACCGCACCGGTTACAGCGAAGGCTTGGTTGCTCGCCGTCGCCTTTGCGATCGCGATGTGGACGCTGGAGGAAGTGCGCAAGCTGTGGCTGCGCCGGAGCGCGAAGCCGGGCGCGAATGCTTGAGTGTCTGGTTCGGCAAGCGCGCTGTACGCGGGCGCATGCCGGCGGCGCGACGACGGCCGCTGTGTCCCTGAAGTACACTGGGCGGCATGAGCAGCGAGACACTGAAAGAGTCCGAGCGCGCACAGATCGAGGCGCACGCACAGCGTACTGCGGAGCGAACGGCGCTGCGAAAAGTGCGCAAGGCGCTCGACCGGATCGAACAAGACGAGGCGACCGAGCGCCGGACCTTGCGCAAGGTTCTGATCGTGTGTGCCATGTTGGCCGTGCTTTGTGCCTGGCTGGTATGGGGCCTTTTATCCGGAGACAAAACCATGCCGAAGCAGCCGCCGATGAAGATCCCGGACAAAGTGCAGCCCAGGCAATGACGCGATGCCTCAGGTTCAGAGTTTTCCCCCGATAGCCGACGCCAAGGCGCGTATCCTGATTCTCGGCAGCATGCCGGGCGAGGCCTCGCTCGCGGCCGGACAATACTATGCGCACGCGCAGAATCTGTTCTGGCGTATCCTCGCCGAAACCACGGGTGCGGAACCTTCCTTGCCCTATGCGGCCAGGGCAAAGGCGCTGAAATCCCGCGGCATCGCGCTGTGGGATGTGCTCGCATCCTGCGCGCGCGAGGGCAGCCTCGATTCCGCGATCGACGACGCCAGCATACGCGCCAATGATTTCGTAGCGTTCTACCGTGCCTATCCCGCGATTGCGCAGGTGTTTTTCAACGGCGCCAAGGCCGAGGCTAGCTATCGCAAGCACGTGCTGCCTACGCTTGCGCACGGATTCGGTCCGCAGCGCTATAGCCGCCTGCCCTCGACCAGCCCGGCCAACGCCTCGATGTCCCGTGCCTACAAGCACAGGGTATGGCGGCAGGCCTTGAGGCTGGCATTGGCAGGTCGTCAGCGCCGTTCGGCTGCGGGCTGAGCCCGCGCGGCGCCCTCAGCTATCGACCATCAGCGCGCCACGCGCGCGAAAATCCTCGATCTCGGTGTTGCCGAAGCCCCAGTCGGCGAGCGCCTGCGCCCCGCCTTCGCCGCGCCTAGGCGCCGATCGCGCGACCGCGCCCGGGGTGCGCGAAAAGCGCGGCGCCGGAGCCGGCTGGGTTACGCCGTCGATTTCGACGAAGCTGCCGCGCGCCCGGTTGTGCGCATGCTGCGGCGCTTCGGCCAGCGACAATACCGGTGCGAAGCACACGTCCGAGCCTTCCATTTCGCGGCACCACTCGTCGCGGGTCTTGCGCTTGAACGCGGCGGTAAACGCAGCATGCAGTTCGGGCCAGCGCGCATATTCGAATTGCCCCGGCAGGGTGGCCGCGTCCAGGCCCAGGCGCTGCAGCAGTTCGGCGTAGAAGCGGCCCTCGATGGAGCCGATGGCCACATGCTTGCCGTCGGCGGTTTCGTAGGTGTCGTACCAGGGCGCGCCGGTATCGAGCACGTTGACGCCGCGCTGATCGCGCCAGTGACCGGCTGCCATGCGGCCATAGAACATCGCCATCAGGCTGGCTGCGCCCTCGGTCATGGCGGCGTCGATCACCTGGCCCTTTCCCGAGGCGCGCGCCTCGAATAGCGCGCAGGCGATGCCGAACGCCAGGTACATGCCGCCGCCGCCGAAGTCCCCGACCAGGTTGAGCGGCGGCACGGGCGCCTCGCCCCGGCGCCCGACGGCGTGCAGCGCGCCCGTCAGCGCGATGTAATTGATGTCGTGGCCGGCAGCCTGCGCCAGGGGACCATCCTGCCCCCAGCCGGTGATGCGGCCATAGACCAGGCGCGGATTGCGCGCCAGGCAGTCTTCCGGTCCCAGGCCCAGGCGCTCGGTGACTCCGGGGCGGAAGCCCTCGATCAGCGCGTCGGCCCTGCCCGCCAGTTCCAGCACCGTCTGGATCGATGCGGGCTGCTTCAGATCGAGCGCAATCGAGCGCCGGCCGCGCGACATGATGTCGTATTTCGGTTCCACCGGCAGCCCCAGATCGTTCGCCTGCAGGCGATCGACGCGCAGCACGTCGGCGCCCATATCGGCGAGCAGCATGCCGCAAAAAGGCCCCGGGCCTATGCCTGCAATTTCGAGCACCTTTACCCCGGTCAACGGTCCGCTCATGCCATGCTCCTCAGTTCAAGATTCGGCCAACATAGCAGATCGACCTCGCGCCTGGCAAAACGATCGGCGCGCTTGGGGTGCGCCCCGCGCGCGGTTTCTGCCCGCTGAAAGCAGCTGGGCCCGCAGCGGGGCCGAAGTTCGCAGTGATATAATAAAATTCGTCAATCGCGGCATTCGAAGGACCCCCCCCATGGACCTGAACTACACCAAGGAAGAACAGGCGTTTCGCGATGAAGTGCGCAAATTCGTGCGCGGCCAGCTCCCCAAGGACATCTCCGACAAGGTGCTGCACCACAAGCGCCTGCTCAAGGACGACTGGGTGCGCTGGCAGAAGATTCTCTACAAGCAAGGCTGGGTCGCGCCCAATTGGCCCAAGGAATACGGCGGCTGCGCCTGGACACCGATCCAGCAGCACATATTCGACGAGGAATGCGGCTACGCCGGCGCGCCGCGCGTGATGCCCTTCGGCTTGGTGATGGTGGCGCCGGTGATCCAGAATTTCGGCAGCCAATGGCAAAAGGAATATTACCTGCCGCGCATCCTGTCCTCGGAGGACTGGTGGGCGCAGGGCTACAGCGAGCCGGGCTCGGGCTCCGACCTCGCTTCGCTCAAGACCAAGGCAGTGCGCCAGGGCGATCACTACATCGTCGACGGCCAGAAGACCTGGACCACGCTCGGGCAGTACGCCGACATGATTTTCTGCCTGGTGCGCACCGACAGCACGGTGAAAAAGCAGGAAGGCATCTCCTTCCTGCTGATCGATATGCATTCTCCCGGCATCACCGTGCGCCCGATCATCACCCTGGACGAGGAACACGAAGTCAACGAGGTATTCTTCGACAACGTCAAGGTACCGGCCAAGAACCTGGTGGGCGAGGAGGGCAAGGGCTGGACCTACGCCAAGTTCCTGCTCGGTCACGAGCGCACCGGCATCGCCCGCGTCGGCGAATCCAAGCGCGAACTGGAGCAGCTGAAGGATATCGCCGCGAAGCAGATGCGCAACGGCAAGCCGCTGATGGACGATCCGCGCTTTCGCGACCGCGTCACAGCGGTCGAAGTCGAATTGATGGCGCTGGAAATCACCTTGCTGCGCGTGTTGTCCTCGCGCACCAAGCCCGGCCCCGAGGCCTCCATCCTGAAGATCAAGGGCACCGACGTGCAGCAGGCGCTGACCGAACTCACGATGGAAGCAGTTGGCCCGTACGCGCTGCCGTTCCGCCCGGAGGCGCGCGACGCCAACTGGAAGGGCGAACCGGTCGGGCCGGAATATGCCGCTTCCGCCGCCGCGGTCTATTTCAACTACCGCAAGACCTCGATCTACGGCGGTTCGAACGAGATCCAACGCAACATCATCTCGCAGATGGTTCTGGGACTCTGATCATGGACTTTATTGTTAGCGACGAACAGCAACAGCTGCGCGATAGCCTGCAGAAATATATCAGCAAGGAATATGGCTTCGAAGCGCGCAAGGCGATCATCGCCTCGAAGCAAGGCTTTTCCGACAAGGTATGGGCGCAGTTTGCCGAAATGGGCATCCTGGGCGTGGCCTTCGACGAGGCGCACGGCGGTTTCGGCGGCAGCTCGGTGGACACCATGCTGGTGATGACCGAGCTCGGCCGCGGCATCGTGGTCGAGCCGTATTTCTCCACCGTGGTCCTCGGCGGCAGCCTGATCGACCTGGCCGGCAGCGAGGCGCAGAAGCAGGCGATCCTGTCCGAAGTGGCGCAGGGCAAGCTCCTGCTCGCCGCGGCGCTGGGCGAACCGAATTCGCGCTATGAGCTGAATTGCGTCGAGACCACGGCCAAGCGCGACGGCGCGGGCTACGTGTTGAACGGCCACAAGGCGGTGGTGCTGCACGGGGAGAGCGCGGACAAGCTGGTGGTGTCGGCACGCACCGCCGGCGGCGCGCGCGACGCGAAGGGCATCAGCCTGTTCGTGGTCGACAAGAAGAGCGCCGGCGTGGCGGTGCAGGGCTACCGCACCATCGACGGCATGCGCGCGGCCGAGATCAAGTTCGCCAATGTGAAGGTCGGCGCCGACGGCGTGCTCGGTGAGCTCGACCAGGGGCTGCCGGTGCTCGAGCGTGGCGCCGATTTCGCCGTGTCGGCGCTCTGCGCCGAAGCGGTGGGCGCGATGGAAGCGCTGAATGCGACCACCTTCGAATACCTGAAGACGCGGCAGCAGTTCGGCCGCCCGATCGGCAGCTTCCAGGCCCTGCAGCACCGCGCGGTCGACATGATGATCCATTGCGAGCAGTCGCGTTCGCTCGCGCTGCTGGCTTCGGTCAAGGTGCAGTCGGAGGATCCGAACGAGCGCAAGCGCATGGTGTCGGCGGCGAAGATCCAGATCGGCCGCTCCGGCCGCCTGATCGGCGAGGAGGCGATACAGCTGCACGGCGGCATGGGCGTGAGCAACGAACTCGCCGCCGGCCATTACGCCAAGCGCCTCGCCATGATCAACGCCACCTTGGGCGACGTCGATCACCACTCGGAGCGCTTTGCCAGCGCGGCATAGAAGGCTGGCGGCAAGAACCGCGAATTTGTAGGAGCGGCGCCCTCGCCGCGACCGGTGCCAGAAGCGATCACCGATCGTCCCGGGGGCGGGCCTCCCACAATCCCCCCGATTACAATTACAGAAGGAGCTCACTATGGCTACCGCTACCAATATGCAAGTCCTGCTCGCCAGCCGTCCCGTAGGCTGGGTGACGGAGGAGAATTTCAAGATTGTCACCACCCCCATCCCCAAACCGGCGGACGGGCAGATCCTGGTGCGCAACCACTATCTTTCGCTCGATCCATATATGCGCGGGCGCATGAACGACGTCAAGTCCTATGCCGCCAAGCAGGAGCTCGACCAGGTCATGGTCGGCGGCACCGTGGGGGAGGTGATCGAATCGAAGAACCCGAAGTTCAAGATCGGCGATATCGTGGCCGGCCCCTATGGCTGGCAGCAATACGGCTGTTCCGACGGCAGCGGCGTGAACAAGGTCGATGCGAGCCGTGTGCCCATGTCGGCGTATCTCGGTGTGGTCGGCATGCCCGGCGTCACCGCCTGGGTCGGACTGCTCGACATCTGCCAGCCGAAGCAGGGCGAGACCGTGGTCGTGTCGGCGGCTTCGGGCGCGGTCGGCAGCGCCGTGGGTCAGATCGCCAAACTCAAGGGATGCCGCGCCGTGGGCATCGCCGGCGGCAAGGAAAAATGCGACTACGTGGTGAAAGAGCTCGGCTTCGACGCCTGCGTCGATTACAAGGCGGGCCGCCTGAACGAAGACCTGAAGGCGGCCACGCCTGATGGCATCGACTGCTATTTCGAAAACGTCGGCGGCGAAATCCTCGACGCGGTGCTGCGGCGCACGAACCCGTTCTCGCGCATCGCGGTGTGCGGCCTGATTTCGCAGTACAACGCGACCGAACCCTACGGCGTGAAGACTTTCCAGGCGATCTTGATGAACCGCATCAAGGTGCAGGGTTTCATCGTCAGCGACCGTCTGAATCTGTGGCCCCCGGCGCAGAAAGACCTCGCCGACTGGGTCGCCTCGGGCAAGCTGAAATACCGCGAGACCGTGGCGCAGGGGCTGGAGAATGCGCCCAAGGCGTTCATCGGCCTGCTCAAGGGCCAGAATTTCGGCAAGCAGCTGGTGAAGCTGGTTTAGCGGCAATCGCAACATCAGCAACGTGGGCATCTGCAACAAACGCAACTCTGTCATTCCGAGCAACGCGAGGAATCTGCTTTTCATGCTTCCGGTAAAGCAGATTCCTCGGCCGGAGTCTACCCCGAGCGTAGTCGAGAGGGCCTCGGAATGACAGGTTTCTTGAATTCGCAAAATGCCTGAATTCGATCCGCGTTCGCACCAGCTGGCCGAACAGCGCTGGTTCGAGGATTTCCGCGTCGGCGAAATTTTCCGGCTGCCCAGCCGGACCATGACCGATGCGCATTTCCTCGCGTTCCAGGCGGCGAGCGGCGACAACCATCCGATTCACTACGACCGCGAATTCTGCCGCGCCCGCGGCATGCCCGACCTGCTCGCGCACGGCTTCCAGGTGCTGATCCAGACCGCAGCCGGCGCCGGCATGCTGCCGCACCAGGTCGACGACGCGCTCATCGGCTTCATCGAGCAATCGAGCCGCTTTCTCAAGGGCGTGTACGCGGGCGACACGCTCTATTCGGCGCTGGAGATTACCGAACTCCTGCCACAGCGCAGCACCGGCGTGGTGGTGATGCGTGCCACGGTGCATAATCAGCGCGGCGAGCTGGTGCTCGACGGCACGCACAAATACCTCATTCGCAAGCGCCATCCTGACAAGAAGGAGTGAAATCATGATCGACTTGTATACTTGGCCTACGCCGAACGGGCACAAGATCCACATCATGCTGGAAGAGACCGGCCTGCCCTACCGCGTGCACCCGATCGACATAGGCGCGGGCGACCAGTTCAAACCCGAGTTCCTCAAGATCAGCCCCAACAACAAGATGCCCGCGATGATCGATTCCGACGGCCCCCGTGACGAAAAAACGGGCAAGCCGTTCTCGATGTTCGAGTCGGGCGCGATGCTGCTGTATCTCGCGTCCAAGACCGGGAAATTCCTGCCCGAGAACATCCGCGAGCGCTGGTCCACGCTGCAATGGCTGATGTTCCAGATGGGCGGCGTGGGGCCGATGCTGGGCCAGGCGCACCACTTCCTCGTCTACGCGCCGGAGAAGATTCCCTACGCCATGGAGCGCTACTCGAAGGAGGCGAACCGGCTCTACGGCGTGATCGACCGGCGCCTGGCCGAGAGCAAGTTCATCGCCTGCGGCGAATACACCATTGCCGACATGGCGATCATGCCCTGGCTGCGCGCCCCGGAAAGGCAGGGCGTGAACATGGACGATTATCCGCGCGTGAAGCGCTGGTTCGACGGCATCGCCGCGCGGCCGGCGGTGCAGCGCGGTTTGGCGGTGCTCGCCGATAGGCGCAAGCCGTTGATGGACGACAAGGCGAAGGAGATGCTGTTCGGCGCGGCGCAGTATCAGAAGCGGTAGTTGGGCATCGCACATGATCTCTATTTGTCATTCCGAATGAAGTGAGGCATCTGCTTTTCAACGAGCGCAACAAGCAGATTCCCCGGCCGTCTGCCTCGGAATGACAAGTTTTGAATGGTTTTCTGCAATTTTCAGCGGAGGCAGCATGAGCCTGAAAGGCAAAGTGGCATGGATCACCGGCGGCGGCAGCGGCATCGGGCTCGCAGGCGCGATGGAGTTGGCGCGAGCCGGCGCGCGGGTGGTGATTTCCGGGCGGACCGCGGCGACCAATGCGTCGGCGCTGAAGCAGGTGCAGGCCGAGGGCAGCGCGGAAGTGCTGCAGCTCGAAGTCTCCGACGCCAAGGCGGTGACAAAAGCGGCCAAGGACATTCTGGGGCGGCACGGACGCATCGACATCCTCGTCAACAGCGCCGGCACCAATATGGGCAAGCGCAACTGGAACAACGTCGAAGTCAAGGGCTGGGACGAAGTCGTCGCGATCAATCTCTCCGGCTTGTTCTATTGCTGCCACGCGGTGCTGCCGGCGATGCGGGCGCAGAAGGACGGCTTGATCATCAACGTCTCCTCCTGGGCCGGGCGCTACGCGAGTACGCTCACCGGGCCGGCGTACAACGCGACCAAGCGCGCCGTGATTGCGCTGTCGGAGTCGATCAACGCCGAAGAGTGCATTAACGGGATACGCGCGACCTCGGTGCTGCCGGGCGAGGTGGCGACGCCGATCCTGGAAAAAAGGCCGGTGCCGCCATCAAAGGAAGACCGCGAAAGAATGCTGCAGGCAGAGGATCTCGGCGAGACCATTCTGTATCTCGCCAAACTGCCGCCCCGGGCCTGCGTCAACGAGCTCATCATCAGCCCGACCTGGAACCGCTTCTACGTCGGCGGGCTGGAGAAGGCCAAGGGCTAGGTTTTCCCGGCCGCGGAGAGGAAGTCGAGCAGCAGCCTGCTGACCTCCCGCGGCTGCTCCTGCTGTACCCAGTGACCCGCGCCGTCGACGAGGTGGCAGCCGAGCGGCCGGCTGCAGGCGCCGGCCTGCATCTTCTCGAAGTCGCCCGGCTTCTGGTAGCTGCCCCAGTCGCTTTTTCCCGCGATGAAACACGCAGGCACGTCGATGCTGCGGCCGGAGAAGATCTGCAGCTCGGCGGCGAAATTTGCGTTTGTGGCGCAGCGGTACCATTGCAAGCCGCCCTGGAATCCGGTGCGCTGGTACTCGGCGCTGTACACCGCGAGTTCGTGTTCAGGCAGCCAGGCGCAGGCCTCGATCTCGGGCGCTGAAGGCATCTCGGGCGCGACGGTCTGTGCCATGTTCTGGTCGAGGTGCATGACGTAGTAAGTCGGCAGCATGGCAAGTTCGGCCGCGCTCCACGACTTGAGCGGGTGCGGTTTGTTCTGTTTCCAGTCCGCGCTCTTGTGGTGGTAGTAGGCGCGCAGGAAAGCGTGGACGCCTTGCGCGCAATGGCGCATGTCGGCATCGGCCGCGCGCGTCGAGTAATACCACTGGTAATGCTTGCGCGGCGGCTGCAGTTGCGCCAGCGCCGCGTTGATGCCGGGGTCGGCGAGGCCGCCCGCGGCGGGCCTGCGCGCCGCGTCGCGGGCGGTGTCGAAAGGCAGCGGCGGCGGACCGGCGAACGGGGCGCTCATCAGCACTACCGAGCGGAACACGTCGGGGCGCAGCAGGGCGCACCAGGCCGCGACGGGCGAGCCGAAGTCGTGGCCCACGACCGCCGCCACCGAGCGATAGCCCAGCGCGTACACCAAGCCGAGCGCATCGCGCACGAGGTTGAACAGACGAAAGGATCCGAGGTCGCCGTCGTAGTCCGGGTCCCAGCCGGTGGTGCGGCCGTAGCCCCTCTGGTCCGGTGCGATCACATGGAACCCTTCCCGCGCCAGCGGCAGCATCACCTTTCTCCAGCTATAGGCGAGTTCAGGGAAGCCGTGCAGCAGCAGCACGCACGGCCGGCCGCCGCTCTCGAAGCCGGCCTCGAGCAGGTGCATTCTGAGGCCGTTGACGTTTTCGACGAAGCGCGAGCGTATGCCGGCGGGCAGAACGGATTGGTCCAGAGGGGCGGGCGCAGACTCGTTCATCTTCATGTACGCGGTCCAGCCCAGGCCCGGCAATTTCTCATTTCGATCAGCGCTGGCGCGCTACGTGCTTTTCTTTTCCAGGAGCCGCACCACCGCCGAAACTGCCGTGGCGTAGCCGTCGGGTCCCAAGCCCATGATGACCGCCGTGGCGGCCCTCGACATCAGCGAACGCTGGTAGATTTCCTCGCGCCTGTGGATGTTGCTGATGTGCAGCTCGATGATCGGGCCGGGAAACATCTTCAGGGCATCCAGCACCGGAATGGAACGAAAGCTCAGGCCCGCGGGATTGATGACGATCGCCGCGCCCGCGTCGATGGCCTCGTGGATCCAGTCGACGAGCTGGTGCTCCGCATTGGTTTGCCTGAACTCGATCGGCCGTGCGCCGGCAGCCTTGCGGCACATGGTTTCAATCTCGGCCAGGGTCGTCTTTCCGTAGATTTCGGGTTCGCGGGTGCCGAGGCGGTTGAGGTTCGGCCCATTGAGGATATAGATCGGCTTGTTCATTTCATGCTCCAGTGAGTGCGGTCGGCGCGTGTATCCGAATACGCGGGAAAGTACAGTACGGAGTGTCGCGTGTCGAGTGGGCTATGCACCGAAATTGCCATGCCCTCGGCAAGGTGCGTCGGCGCCTGGCTGGCAGGGGCGCTTACCGATGCCGCTCCTGGAACCGGTCCGCGGAAAGCGGCGGGACATTGCGTTTGTCCGCTTACGGACTCCATCGCGAGCTCATACCATCGGCAAAGAGCAGTCCCATACAAGGGACCCTGTCTCATGAAGTTCGGGCCCTGCTTGGCCTTTCGACCGGGGCAAAAGTGGGCGCTCGTGGAGGCTCAAGTTACGGTTGGGTTGACGGGGCCAAGTGTACGGCAGCTTTGTGCCAAGCCCATCAGTCCGAGTTCATCCACCGGAGCGGACGCTCCGCAATTGCGGCTAAGACGGATTCGCCAGGTATCGATGCTTAGATCATTCTTCGCTCTGGTAGCTGGTATCCGCCTTCTCGAAACAGTCGTAGACAGGCACCGACAACTTCCGAGTCGTAAAGACGGCCGCGGTTCTGCTCTATCTCGGCAAGCGCGATATCCAAGCCCAGGCCTGCGCGATAGGGGCGGTGCGAAGCCATGGCCTCCACCACATCGGCTACCGACAAAATCTTCGCCTCCGGCAATATCTCGTCAGCCTTTAGTCCCTGTGGATAGCCGCTCCCATCGAGCCGTTCGTGGTGCTGCAATGCAATTTCCGCGATTGGCCATGGAAAATCCACCCCCGCCAGGATCTGGTGACTCGTCTTGGGGTGCGCCTTGATCATGTCGAACTCCGGTTGGGTCAAGCGCGTCGGCTTCGCAAGGATATCGGCTGGTACGCTGATCTTTCCTACGTCGTGCAAGTAACCTGCGATTCGCAAACCCTCGACATAGGCCGCAGTCATTCCCATCTCAGTTGCAATCGCGGCGGCGAATTCGCCAACACGGTACTCGTGACCGTATGTGTAGGGGTCGCGTAGCTCGCCAATCGTCGCGATCACATTGATGGTGCTATACATCGCCTGTTCGATGCGCGCGAAATGTTGCCGGTCGATCTGTTCAGCGCGCTTTTGATCAGAGATGTCATGGATCAATGAAATAAAGTGCACCGGCCTGCCGGCTCCATTGCGAACAAGGGCAGTGGTGATCTTGGCCCAGACTTCGCTTCCGCCTTTCTTCATGAGGCGTGCATCCCTTTCGTACGCTGAAGTCCCTCCGGCAACCAGGTTCTGCCTCGCTTGAATGAATTGTTCAATGTCTTCTGGGTGCACTAATGCACGGACATCCAGTGCGAGCGCCTCATCACGTTTGTAGCCTGATATTTCGCAGAATCTTGGATTCACGTCGAGAAGTCGGCCATCCAAGTTACTATGGACCACGCCGACCGCTATCTGCTCAAAAATCGTGCGATAGCGCTCTTCACTCTGCGTAACGTCGCGAATGGCCCCCATGACAAAGGTACCCGATTCAGTTGCAATCGGACTGAGGCTAATTTCCACCGGTAACTCGACGCCATCCTTGCGTAGCGCGTAGAGACGCAGTCCTACACCCATCTCGCGGGGTCGAGGTTGTGAAAAATAACTTGCACAATGACCGTCATGAACCGCCCGAAACCGATCCGGGATGAGGACGTCGATAGGCTTTCCTCGCAGCTCTTGACTCTCGTACCCGAGCATCTTCTGAGCCATGGGGTTTGTCACCACAATGCGTCCGGAAGGGTCGACCATGAAGCTGGCGTCCGGGATCGAGTAGATCAGATCGGCAACATAGGCTTCCAACAATATCGCATCGCGAATCATCGTGATCTTGGGGAAAGGTGCCTATCCATCGATAAAATGCAATTCGCCAATTTGGTGTACCGACAGACCAAATTAAACGCGCTCCTTTTCCACTATTGCAACAAGGTTTTTCGTCACGAGATTGCATGCTCTGAATTCGGGAATACCGCACAAGATCTGTAATATTTGCCCCTAGACGGGGTGGTTTCTTACGGCTCACAGAGTCAAGCGCAGCAATCGTCAGCGTCGGGTTTTGGTCCCCGTTTGAGTAACACGGGCACCTACGGATACGCAGCCTTGGACAATGCCTTACCCTTGCTATAGACCGAAGGGTATGGGCGGCATCCGCATCGACTGCGGACGCGGGCGGAAACGCGCAGAAGTACTCTAGCGGTGCCCGGATTTGCACCGAATTGGCTCTCCGCCGCGGGCTCGAAGTGCGGCGCGGACGACTGCGCGCGCACCGTTGGTTAACGCAATTTAATGATTCGATAATCCCGAAACGACGCGAATGCCTTAGCATTGGGCCGAACAAGATTCAGCGGCATCCGCCGCATGAGGAAAATGATCGTCGGCAATATCGGGGCTCGGTTTGGCGCCATGCTTCTGCGTGCCGGGAGCCGTCACCGCTGCATTGTCGCGGCGGCAACGCTCGCGTTGACCGCCTGCTCCGTCGGCCCGCAATACGAGCGGCCCGTGATCGCCGCGCCGGCGGCCTGGCGCGACGCTCAAGCGAACGTTCCCGCTGTATGGCCGTCGAGCTACTGGTGGCGCGGCTTCGGCTCGCCGCAGCTCGACGTCTTCATCGCCCAGGCGCAGCAGGCCAACGACGACATCGCCGCGGCCGTCGCGCGCGTGCGCGAAGCCGATGCGCAGACCCGCATCGCAGGCTCGGCGCTGCTGCCCGCGGTCGCCGCGAGCGCAGGCATCACGCACGAGCGCACGCGGGCAGCGAGCGGCGCCCTGAGCACCTATTCGCTCTATACCCCCGCGATCAGCGCGGCTTACGAACTCGACTTCTGGGGGAAGAACCGTGCGGCCTTGAACGCGGCCAAGGCGACACTTGCGGCCAGCCGTTACGACCGTGCGACGGTCGAGCTGACGGTGGTGACGGGCGTGGCCAGCACGTATTTTCTGGCGCTCGAACTGCGCGACCGCCTGAGCATCGCGCAGAACAATCTCGCCAGCGCAGAGGTGATACTCAAAGGGCTCAAGTTCGAACAAACGGCGGGAACGGCGAATGCCCTGGACGTGGCGCAGCAGGAAACCACGGTGGCCACGCTCGACGCAGCGATCCCGCCGCTCGAACAGCAATTGCGCCAGTCGGTGGATGCCCTGGCCATCCTGCTCGGCCAGGCGCCGGAGGCGATCGACGTCGCCAGCGGCGGCCTGCTCGGATTGTCCCAACCCCGGGTTCAGCCGGGGCTGCCGTCCGAACTCCTCGCCCGGCGTCCCGACGTGGCCCGCGCCGAAGCGCAGCTCGTGGCCGCCAACGCCAACATTGCGCTGGCACGGGCGGCTTACTTTCCGAACATCCAGCTCACCGCGAGCAGTGGCTTCGCAAGCGCCGCCTTGTCCAAGGTGATCGATCCCGCCAATGCAGTCTTCAGTCTTGCCGCCGGCCTCACCCAGCCCATTTTCGAGGGTGGCGCGCTCGAGGCCCAGTCCGCCTATGCACGGGCACGCTATGCGGAGTTGCTCGCCGCGTACCACAAGACCGTAATCTCCGCCTTCGCCGATGTCGAAGACGCGCTCGTCGCGCTGCAAAAGACCAGTGACCAGTTGCAGCGCCAGCAACAGGCGGTCGCGACAGCGCGCCGCGCCTACGAGATCGCCCAGGCGCAGCTGCACGCAGGGACCATCAACGTCCTGGCCCTGCTCAATACCGAAGCTGCCCTGTTTACTGCCGAGGATGCGATGGCCCGGGTCAAGCTTTCGCACTTGCAGGCATTGATCGGTCTGTTCAGCGCGCTGGGTGGCGGCTGGCAAAACACCACGCCGGAGGCATGATGGCGAACGTTCGGAAGACAACACTCCCCTTGATCCGCATGAGCAGAACCCGCGCCGTCATGATCGGTACCGCCCTGCTGCTTGGTGCAGCTTTCTACTGGCAGCGGCTGACGCCGGCGCCGAGCGCGGCCGCCGGCCCGGCGCAGACCCCGCCGGCGATACCGGTCGAGACCGCACTGACCAAGCGCGCGGACGTTCCGGTCTACCTGGAGGGACTCGGAACGGTACAAGCCTTCTATACCGTCAAGGTGACGCCGCGCGTCGATGGGCAATTGCAGAAGATCGGCTTCGTCGAAGGCCAGACGGTGCAAAAAGGCGCTTTTCTCGCCCAGATCGACCCCCGTCCGTATCGCGCCGCCCTGGAGCAGGCCATGGCCGCCAAGGACAAGGACGCCGCGCAGCTGGTCAATGCCGAGCGCGATCTCGCCCGGTACAAGC
>Ga0307377_10004998_pt1 | contig 14317 bp, 12 predicted proteins | sample TR3MG_FD_202535 | JGI IMG/M metagenome (GOLD analysis project Ga0307377, IMG submission 202535) | Soil microbial communities from Risofladan, Vaasa, Finland - TR-3 | ecosystem: Environmental > Terrestrial > Soil > Coastal area > Acid sulfate soil | place: Finland: Risofladan, Vaasa | collected... | reverse complement strand
ACGCTCTTGCACTACCAGTTCCTTTGGAATACGACGCAGATGGGACACTGGGCAACCTCCTGGTTGTGTGTTGCCCTACTGTACCTCATTTTCGCTTTTCAAGGTGCGGTTTTTACGTTAGAGCGTTATAATATGGCCGGAACCAGGCTGCCCCGCCGTACAGCAGGGGTGCCTGTGTACCGGAGAGATCGTATGAGCAACGTCGCCACCCGCCTCCTGTCGCTGATCTTGCTGCTCCAATCGCGCTCCAGTTGGAAGGCCGCGGAACTGGCAAGCGAACTGAACGTCTCGGAGCGCACGGTCCACCGCTACATGCTCATGCTCGACGAGATGGGCATCCCGCTCTACTCGGAGCGCGGGCCGTACGGCGGCTTTTCGCTCGTGCGGGGGTACAAGTTGCCCCCCCTCCTCTTCACCGCCGAGGAGGCGACCGTGCTCTACATGGGGGCCAACCTGGTCAGAGAGGTGTGGGGCCGGACGTACGAAGACGCGGTCACCGCCGTCACCGCCAAACTCGACAACGTCCTGCCCGATGACCTGCGCCAGGAGGTGGCCCGCGCCCGGCAAAGCCTGGTCGTCGGCGATCTCACCGCCAGGGACTACCGCCCCTGGGAAGCCACGATCCACAAACTACGCCAGTGCATCGGGGATCGGCGCTGCGCCCTCCTCTCCTACCGGGCCTTCGCCCGCCAGGACGACACGGATCGTGTCGTCGAGCCCTACGCGCTCACACTCCAGTGGGGGCTGTGGTATCTGGTGGGTTTCTGCCACCTGCGGCAGGCTCTGCGCACCTTCCGCGTGGACCGCATCCAGGAGATCAGGCCGCTGGAGGAGCACTTTAGCATGCCCCGCGACTTCTCAGTGCGCGAGTACCTGGAGCGCACCATGTTCGAGCCGAACTACCGGGTCGTGGTGCACCTGGAGCCCGGCGCGGCCTCCGAGGTGCGGGAACGCCACGGGCACTGGATGGACGTCATCGGCCACGCCGATGGTTCGATCACGACCCGCTTCGGCGTCGCCAGCCTGGATTGGGCCACCGGCTGGGTGCTGAGCTACGGTGCGCAAGCCAAAGCCCTCGAGCCACCGGAACTGGTCACCCGAGTGCGGGAAGCGGCGGAAGGCGCACTGAGCCGCTACAAAGAACCCACGCTTCGCTTGGCATGACACGCCATCTCAAACAACTCCACCGCCTGCCTCATCCGCACCGCCACGTCCACCCCGCACGGGCAGCGCATCACGAGTTGAGAACCCTCTGTACAACGGCTCGCCGGCGCTCGTGGAATGGATCGCTATCCGCCGGGCGCTTCAGGGCTCGCTCACAGGCGGGCCTGGCATACCGCATCTCCTCCACCGCCAGGGGCAGGCCGGTTTCAGACAGCGCCAACAGGGTATAGTAGAACGGGAAACCCCGCCACCGGCCTTTGCCGTCGCGGCGCTGAGACAGCGCCACGATGTGCGCGTTCAACCGCCGCTCCGCCTCTCCGCTTCCCCCGGCTGCCAGGTAGCGCATCAGGCCCACGGTAGAATGCGCGCATTCGCCGGCGACGCAACCGCAAGAGAAGCACTGTTCCAGCAGCCAACGGCCTGCGCGCTCACGGGTGCCCTGTACATCGTCAGGTGCTACGTCCAGGAGCACGAGCGCCCTGACCGCCTCCGCCGTGAGCACATTCCTGGCCGCCAACCGGGTCCTGAGCCGCTCCCCGGTAAAGAGCCGCACCCCCTCCTGGTAGTCGTACTCGGCCGGCGCGAAACTGCCGGCCCACGCACCCGATTTGACCTGTCGCCCGGCGATCCGCCTGGCCACCTCTCCCGCCTGAGCCCCGGACAGCGGGCGGCCGTAGAAAAACGCCTCATTGAGCGCATCAAGCGTTCCAGCCAGACTGTTGGGACAGACCATCTCCCTCCTCCTCTCAAAGTCAAAGGCGGTAGCCACCCTTCTCCAGCCTCCGCTGTATCCTTTCCTTGATATCCTCGTAACCCGGAGGCGGATAGTCCGTAACTCCGGCGTTGATACACTCGCCGTCTATGAACAGGGCGTTCTCAATCCCCCATTCGAGCAGAACCTCTCGCTCGGACGTGTCTATCTCCTGAAGCACCACCCGGTCTCCGAACTCGGCCGCGACGCGCCGGGCGACCTCAGATACCTCGCACGCCGAAGGGCACCAGCCGTTGACGAACGCGGTCACCGTCACCTTGCCCGGCGTGACGTCGGGCGCTTTTCTGGGCCGCATCCACCTGGGAGCAGCCGCGACCTTGGAGAACGGCTTCCACACCAGCACGTCCACTTCCCTGCGGTCCACCTCGACGTAGCCGTGCTTCTGGTACCACGCGGCGGGCATCCAGTGGGGGAAGGCCAGCCCCCAGGCGGCCATCCCCCTGGCTCCCAGCGCCTGCGCATCCTGCTCGGCAGCCTGGAGCAAGGCCTGGCCGATGCCCCGGCCTTGCACGTTGCCCAGCCCCTAGTCGTATCCGTGCACCCAGATGCACTGGACAAAGTACAGATCGTGGCCCTCGGCGCGCGAAAGCTCGATCGGCACGTACTGAATCATCCCGTTCGCCTGTCCGGCATCGTCCAGGGCTATCTTGACGCGCAGGCCCTGATGCTTCATCTTGTTGTACCAGCGCTCTTTGTGGCAACTCCGCGCCACATCCTTGTCCCAATCCTTGAGACAACCAAAAAACGCCGGTTCGTACTCTGGTGTCAGGTCAACGACTCTCACGAGGCTCCTCCGCGCTGCCTGTAGGGGACAGTCGCCCTGGGGAGTTGGGCCTGGACGCCGAAGCGGCGATCCGCTTCTCGAAGAGGATCCCCCCGTGGCCATCCTTCCCCATCTCCACGAACCCCACCTTCTTGTAAAAGTGGCGCGTGCGCCGGTTCCAGGCCGGCGTGCCCAGCGTCCATCGCTTCGCCAGCGGGAACTCCTCCCCCAAGAACTCCATGGCCTTGGCGCCTACCCCCTGGTTCTGGAAGTCGGGATCCACAAAGATGCGGCCCAGCTCGTACTCCTGCGGAGCCTTGCGGAAGACGATTAACCCGCCGGCGAGGCGGCCGTCCACCAGGATCTTGTAATACTGCCCGATCCGCATCATCCGGGCCTGCCACTGCGCAGACTTGTAGCCAGGGGGGCCACCCGGTCCCGGTGCGCCGCAGTCAACGTCGCTATCGAACGCACGCCCCGAAATCTCTGCCAGCGTCTCTGCGTCCCCAGATCTGGCCTTCTTGCACGCGACCATAGACTTACTCATCAATCAGGCTCCTATGATCCGTAAATCCTGCGCATCCGTGTCAGGAGTTCTTGCACGTGACCACACCTCACTCCTTCATCAGGCTCCTACGATCCGTAAATCCTGCGCATCCGTGTTAGGAGTTCTTGCACACGACCAATCTTCACTCCTTGATCAACCCGCCGTGGTAGACCAGTTCGTACACCTTGATGCCGTCCCGTTCGATCCACTCGCGGCCCGTGAACGAGGCCACGTCCCCCACACTCGTGTCCACGTAGACCCCGTTGGCGGTCGCGTGCTCAAAGCCGCCCAGGAAGCGCCCCTCCTCGTACATCTCGGACAGGCTCTCCTGGATGATGCGCCCGGCCTCGGCCGCCGCGATCAACAAGGGTTCCAGGATACGGCCGTAGTAGTTCATGGCCCACACGGGCTTGCCCTCGTAGTAGACCACCTCCTGGCCCAGAAAGTCGGAGCCGCCAAAGTAGCAGTCCAGGTACGAGAAAGCACCCTCGTGGAACTGGAGGTCGTGGGAGCCGGGCCGGTACGAAAGGCTCTTCGCCCCGCCGCCGACGTAGGTGACCGCCTTGGCCCGCACGATGAAGGCGTTGAGTTGATCGAGTGTGAAATCGGCCATTGGTGACCTTTCCCTCCTGTGGCTGTGTCACCCCGAGTGAAGCTGAGATTCCTCGCTTCGCTCGGAATGACAGACAAGGTCGTCATTCCGAACGCAGTGAGGAATCTCGGACGCTTACAGGCTGCTACGAACCTCATCCAGCACCGCGCGCGCGGCCGGCACGAAGCCGAAGAAGCGCTCGATCTTCTCGCAGCCGTAGTCGGGGCAATAGGCGCAATTGACCACTTGCCGCTCCACCCCGCAGGCGCGGATGTCACACTCGGCACAATGGCCCCACTTGCGCACGTCGTCGGCCACACACCCCGCGCAAATCACCGACTCGACGGTGATGCCGGGCGCGTTATATTCCTCCCGCCACTGCGCGGCCACCCGCTCCAGCGCGGCCCGGTCGTTCGCCATGGTGGCGACGTAGGCCGGGCAATCGCTGCATACCAAACCACAGTAAGCCACAATGCGACCCATAAGAGTCCTCCTTTCAATGCTCGAACAATTCAACTGCCTGTCTCATCTTCGAGACCGCGTCCACACCAAAGGGACAACGCTCCATGCACACGCCGCACTCGGTACAGGCCGAAGCCTGCACCGGCAGCGCGTCGTACGCCGCCTGCAACTCCTCCGCAACCGGCAACTCGGCCACGTCAACCAGGCGGCTGACCTGCCCGATGTCAATGACGGCCGGGCAGGGCAAACAGTGGTTGCAGTACACACAGTCCCCTTCCGCATAGCGGCCAAAATCCGCCACGATCTGGCCAAAGTCGCGCTCCGCCTCGCTCGCCTCCACCGTGTGCAACGCCGCCGCCAGTTCGTCGTTGTTCTTGACGCCGGCGACGGCCATCGAAACGCCGACCTGCGCCAGCACGTAACTGAGGCACAGCACCGGGGTGATGCCGGGCGTGACCCTGGCCTTGAAGCTTTCGCCGCCGGTCTGGTAGCGCGCGGCGCGAAACGTGCCCTTGTGCTGCAAGAGTTTCCCACCACCATACGGCTTCATCGCCACCAGCCCCACCCCGCGCCTGGCGCATAGGCTCAGTAGTTCCTTGCGGCCAGGCATCGCGTTCCCAATCAGGTTGACCGGCAGCATCACGACGTCAATCTGCTCGCTCTCGATCGCCCTGGACGCCACGGCGATGTCGTGCAGGCTGATCCCGATAAAGCGCGCCTTCCCCTCCCGCCGGAGACGGTGGGCCAGGTCCAGCAGCCCCTTCGGCCTCATCACGACGTCCAAGTCCTTGACCGTGTTAAAGTTGTGCAGGAGCAGCACGTCCACGTGGTCGGTCTCCAGCCTCGTCAGGCAGTCGTGGAAGAACGCTTCGCTTTTCGTCGCGTTCCGCGTCTTGCAGTACTGCCCATCCTTGACCGTGGAACCCAGGTGTCCGGTCAGGAGCACGCGCTCCCGCAGTCCGCGCAACGCCGCCCCAAAGTTGTCCCGATACTCCGGGAACGCCAGGGGCATGTCAATGTAGTTCACGCCGTGCTCGAGCGCCTGGTGGACCACAGACACCACGGTCTCGCGCGGCTGCCCGTGCAGGTAGTCCCCACCCAGCCCGATCACGCTGACGTCGAGGCCGGTCCGGCCGAGTTTACGATATTCCATAGATTGTCTCCTTGGTCCTTATATGGAAGCCCCCGCCACAGGCGGGGGTCTGGTCACGGCTTCCCCACGCCTGGGCTGGCTGTCACGAAACCCCCCGCTGCGCAGGGGGCTTGCATCTCCTATCGAAGCCCCCGCCGCAGGCGGGGGTCTGGTCACGGCTTCCCCACACCTGGGCTGGCTGTCACGGAACCCCCCGCTACGCAGGGGGCTTGCATACTACGCAGGGGGCTTGCCTGCCTGAGCCAGGGCCCGCTCAATGTGGTCGGCGGCCTCAGCGTCCCTGTCCCGCGCCTGGAGAATGACGGGCACGATCTGGCGACGCATGCCCGGCTCGGCCAGTTTCAGATACGCTTCGGGGTTGTCAATCCCGCCCACCAGGTTCCAGACCTGCCACATCAGGTCGTGCTCCGCCGCGTAACAGGCCGCCGCCATCAACAACTCCTCCGCCATGGCGGGTTCCTGCCCTGCCACCTGGGCCAGGAACAGCGACCCATACCAGCGCCCCTCCGCCACCTCCCCCACAGCGTTATGGTGGACCGAGTGGCGCTCGCGCAGCAGCGCATCGTCGCCGGCGGGGAACTCGTCGTCGTGCGTCAGTTGCTCGGCCCAGGCCGCATAGGCCGCCAGCCCGTTGTGGCGGTCACCCCACGTCACCGGCGTCCGCACCACCTGGAGCGCCCACCGCAGCGCCTCGCGATACACTGCGCCCAGGGGAGGGCGCTCCTGCTTGTCGCCGATGACGATCAGACTGTCGTCCGTGCCTATGAACCAGTCGCGCTTGCGAAAATAGCCCGACGGCTCGAACTCGACGCCCGCATTGAACTCGGGGGATTCCTGAAAAAAGTTCCAACCGATCAGGACGTCGCCCCCCTCGTCGTAGCCCGTGACGAGGCAGCACTCGGGTGGGCCGATGATGCCAAAGGCCAGCACCGGCCGCCCTTTGTCGCGGATGCTCTCCACGATACGCTGGCAAAAGTAGGCTTTGTTGTCGCGCCCCTCCTCGTCCTCGATGATCTCGTACGCGTAGCCGACGGACTCGAAGGCGCGGCGAAAGGGGGCGGCCGGGTCGTCGGACATGGTCATGATCTCGACGTTGTCGAGGTGCCAGCCCGGCCTCCACGACAGGCGGAACGCGCAGCACGACGTGCCCAGAAGGTAGGCGTAGGCGCAACTGCACTGCCAGGCCACGTCGTGCATGGCAATGTGCTGGCAGCCGATGTGCTCGCCCAGGTACTCCAGGGACGCCCGCAGGCACGATGGGAAGGCGACGTCTTCCGGGCAGCGCGGCCCGCCGCGATAGAACCCCACCCACGGCACTCCCTCCAGCACGACGCGAGCAGGGTCACCGGTTGATAAAAGCTGGTCCGTCATGGGCTCTTCCTCGTCAGAAGGGATAACCCTTGACCCCCTGGCACCCCTTCAAGGCCGAGATCTCGCCGCAGTGAGAATTGACGTGCCAGATCACGAACGTCTCCAGCATGTGGCCGAGGTTGAGTTTGCCGATGGGAGTCTCCAGTTCACGCTCCAGGTCCTCCGGGCTGAGCGAGTCTACCCACTCCCCAATCGCCTTGGCCACCACCCCGGCGTACTCGTGGAGCGCCGGGACGTTCACGCGGATCGCCCGCATGTAGGCCAGTTGATCTCCTTCGCGCCCAGGCTCAGGCACCGAGACGGCCAACACCTTCTCCCGCCACCCATCCTTCTGGTGGAGCGGCGCCTGCCCTCTGCACCAGCCAAATACGACCTCGTCCACGCCCGAGATCGTGTGCCAGTAGGTGGCGCCGATGGGATTGGCGATGCCCGAGGGCATCCAATCGGCCTGTTCCTGCGTCAGATCGGCCGTGACCTGTCCCAGGATGCCAAAGGCGTTGTCCAGTGCGTACCGGGTTAATTCAACGGTGTTCATTTTTCCTCCTGACCTCCGTGGTATCTGTCCGGAAAAACATGGGCACCCTTCTGCATGCCCTCGTCTCCCTATCCCCTCATCCCCTCATCCCCTCGTCCCCTTGTCTCCCCCTCTCCTTGTCTCCTTGTCTCCTCGTCTCCTATAGCACCCCCTTCAAGAACTGCCCTGTATAACTCCCGGGTATCCGCGTTACCGCCTCGGGTGTCCCCTCCGCGACGATGTAGCCGCCGTCATCGCCCCCCTCCGGCCCCAGGTCCACGATCCAGTCGGCCGTCTTGATCACGTCCAGGTTGTGCTCGATGACGATGACCGTGTTGCCGGCGTCGGTCAGCCGGTGGAGCACGTCCAACAACTTCTGGATGTCGGCAAAGTGCAAGCCCGTGGTCGGCTCGTCCAGGATGTAGACCGTGTCGCCGGTCGAGACGCGCGCCAGTTCCTTGGCCAACTTGACCCGCTGCGCCTCGCCGCCGGAAAGCGTGGTCGCGCTCTGGCCCAACTTGACGTACCCCAACCCCACGTCGGCCAGCGTTTGCAGGATGCGCCTGATCGCCGGCACGTGGGCGAAGAACTCTAACGCCTCGTCCACGTCCATGTCCAGCACGTCGGCGATGTTCTTGCCCTTGTAGCGCATCTGCAACGTCTCCCGGTTGAAGCGCATACCGTGGCACACGTTGCACGTCACCCATACGTCGGGCAAAAAGTGCATCTCGACGCACTTTTTGCCGTGGCCCTGGCAGGCCTCACAGCGGCCTCCCTTGACGTTGAAACTAAAGCGCGCCGGCTGGTAGCCGCGCGCCCGCGCCTCCGGCACCTGCGCGAACAAACCCCGGATGGGGGTCAGCACCTGCACGTAGGTCGCCGGGTTCGAGCGGGGCGTGCGCCCGATGGGGTCCTGGGTGATGTTGATCACCTTGTCCACCAGGTCCAGCCCCTCGATGGCATCGTGCTCGCCCGACTTGTCCGACGCTCCGTGCAGAGTGGCGGCCAGCGCCGGGTAGAGCGTCTGCGCCACCAACGACGACTTGCCGCTGCCGGAGACGCCGGTGACGCAGGTGAACAGCCCCAGCGGAAAGCGCACGGTCAGGTCCTTGAGGTTGTGCTGCCGCGCGCCGGCGACCGCGAGCCATTTGCCGTTCGTCGGGCGCCGCTTGCCGTTGGGCGAGCTCACCTGCACCTCCTTGCGCAGGTAGCGCCCGGTCAGCGACTCGGCGTGCTCCATGATCGCCTGCGGTGGCCCCGACGCGATCACGTACCCCCCGTTGACGCCCGCTCCCGGCCCCAGGTCCAAGATCCAGTCGGCGGTGCGCATCGTCTCTTCGTCGTGCTCGACCACGATGACCGTGTTGCCCATGTCGCGCAACTGCTCCAGCGTGTTCAACAGCCGGCGGTTGTCCCGCTGGTGCAGCCCGATGCTGGGCTCGTCCAGGATGTAGAGCACCCCCACCAGCCCGCAGCCGATCTGGCTGGCCAGGCGGATGCGCTGCCCTTCGCCGCCGGAGAGGGTCGGCGCGGGCCGGTCCAACGTCAGGTAGTGCAGCCCCACGTTCATCAAGAACTGCAGCCGGTCGTGGATCTCTTTCAGCACTTCGCCGGCGATCTCCATCTCCTGAGCCGACAACTGCGCCCCCAACCGTTCCACCCACTCCAGCGTCTCCCGGATGCTCCACCCCGTCACCTGGTTGATCGTCTGGCCGGCGACGGTGACCGCTGCGCTTTCGGGGCGCAGCCGCTGGCCGTGGCAGGTCTCACAGGGCTGCTGGCTCATGAAGGTGATGTACCAGCGCCGCATGCCGTCGGACTTGGTCTGGTGGAAGCAGCGCCGCACCCAGTTGAAGGTGCCCTCGAACTCCGACTCGTGCTGCCCCGAGGAGCGCTCGTTTTCCCAGCGCCAGGTCACCTTGACGCCGCCGTACAGGATGGCGTGCTGGCACTCCTCCGACAGGTCGCGCCAGGGGGTGTCCAGAGTGTGCCCGAACATCTCCGCGATCTGCTGCGCCGCCTTGTACGTGCCGCCCGACTTCTTCTTGCGCAGTTCCCCCCACGTGCGCACGCCCCCCTCCGCCAGCGACTTGTCGGGGTCCACGAAGCGCTCGGGGTCGAACTCCAGGCGGGTGCCCAACCCATTGCAGGTGGGGCACATGCCCAGCGGCGAGTTGAAACTGAACATGGCCGGCGTCAGGGCGGGGAAACTCAACCCACACACCGGGCAGGCGTTCTGCTCGGAGAGGAGCCAGGTGTCACGGATGTAGCGGACGGGGGTACGTCCGTCATCCGCCCCATCCCCCCGGTCAATGCCCACCAGCCCATCCCCCACCCGCAAGGCAGTTTCGATCGAGTCGGTGAGGCGGGCGCGGAAAGAATCGAGGGAATTGGATGAGGAAGGAGTAGATGAGGAAGGGATTATCAAGCGGTCCACCACCAACTCAATGTCGTGCTTCTTCTTCTTATCGAGCGGGATCTCTTCGTCCAGGGCTTTCACCTCGCCATCCACCCGCACGCGGGAGAAGCCGTCGGCGCGGGCCTGGGCGAAGGCGTCCTGGAAAGTGCCCTTGCGATTGCGGGCCAGGGGGGCCAGCACCTGGAAGCGCGTGCCCGCCTCCAGCCCCAGCACCTGCTCGACGATCTCCTGGGCCGACTGGGCGTGCACCTCGCGGCCACACTCGGGGCAGTGGGGCGTGCCGACGCGGGCAAACAGCACCCGCAGGTAATCGTAAATCTCGGTCACCGTGGCCACCGTCGAGCGGGGGTTCTTGCTCACCGCCTTCTGCTCGATGGCGATGGCCGGGCTGAGGCCGCCGATAAAATCCACCTTCGGCTTTTCCATCTGGGCGATGAACTGGCGAGCGTAGGCGGAGAGCGACTCGACGTAGCGGCGCTGCCCCTCGGCGTAGAGGGTGTCGAAGGCCAGCGACGACTTGCCGCTGCCGGAGACCCCGGTGATCACCACCAACTTGAAGCGGGGCAACACGACGTCAACGTTCTTCAGGTTGTGTTCCTTGGCCCCGCGGATGACGATCTTGTCGTGGTACGTGGCGGACATACTGCACCTCTTACAAATGACTCAGCACCTGACATCCAACACTCGGCTCAGTATACCACCAGTACATGTCAGATCACGTCATATTTGTGGAGGGAAACGACACGAAATTAGAAAATATGTTCGAGACGGAGCAAGTTGGCTCCCGCTGCTCGCTCAAAGATGTGCTCTCCGGTAGAAGGCTCGCTTGGCGATCTCGTTGGCGACGACGTACAGCAGCGTGATGGCGACCAGCAGCAGCAACGTAAGCGGCGGCAGAGGCACAAAGCCCAGCACCCCGGCAAAAGGCAAATAGGGGATGGCGAGCGTGACGAGGCCGACCAACAGCGTGCTGACCCACAGATAACGGCCCGGCCTGCTTGAACAGCGGCCGGTGCGTGCGCACGACCAGCAGGATGAACACCAAGGGGCTTTTGAACTGTTCAAGCAAGAGCCGCAGGGCAGTGACCTTTTCCCTGGCCCGTAACAGGTTGGGGCCGTACTCTGCGAGGCGTCGGGTGGCCGCGGCGGCGCTCAACCCGACTGGGGAACTCGGCAGCGCCGCAAAGAGCGCTTCGAGTGGCTGGTTCCAGTAGGTACTTGCGGGGTCATTGTTCATTAGCAGATATAGCCTTCTCCCTTCAAGTAACTGGCCGTTCCGAGGTAAAGTGGACTTCCAGTGGCTTGCCATCGGGGCGACAGTTGGGGAAGCCAGCGTGTCAGGCACCTGCTGCAACTGCCCGCGCATCGGTAGTGGCCAACGAGAACAAGGCCTGCTCTGCTGCTCGGGGCAACGCTATGGGAACAAAGAGGTCCGCCGGGTAGAGATAGTCTTCTCCAGATTCATCAACCACCCGAATATAACCATCTTGAGCAGCGGACTCGTCTGTCAAGACTTGATAGACCTTGCCTACCTCCAAGTCTTCGCAGCCCTCATTCTGGACGCAAATCACAAATCGTAGTCTTGTCTTCTGTTGTCCCATGCCTAATCCAAGAATCGTTTGATTTTCAGCCGCTTCTTGCCGATACCATGTGCCTCGTACCAATGCACTTCCGCCTGGCGTACCCTGCCATTCGAGAGACGGACCGCAGCAATTCCTTTAAGTTTACGCCAGCGCCCAGTGCCATAACGTTTCCGTAACCGTGCGATATCTCGAATCCCACTCCCCACAGCGATGGTTTCGATGTCGGTTGTCTCTCCGATGACTTCAAAGTACATCTTTTTTCGCCTGTGCGGTCAGAGACTACTGGGGGCCCAGACAAACAGGATAATACCACATCACGTACGAAAAATCAACTGGTGTAGGACCATGTTCCAACACGCCAATTCAGCGCGCCAGCCTGGTCCTACGGGCCGGTCACATTGACCACCCGCAGGACGACGCTGTCATCCGATGTCTCGGCCACGGGGAGGCGCATGCCGGTCTCAGCGACGTACATCCCCACCTCCAGCCGGTGAGGGCCTGGGGCAGCGTCGGCGCGCACGGGGATCACGTAGACGTCGGTGACGACTTCCCCCGCCAGCCACAGGCTGGTCGGGTAGGTTCCGCCGGCCGGCGGGTTGTCCTGTTGCCCGGCCACCGCGCCCTCGGCAGTCAAAAGATGCGTGAAGACGGTATAGTCCTCGTCCATCTCTGCCAGCGCCCGCCAATACAGCGTCAGCGTGAGCGCGTCCCCCGGCCGTACCACATGCCCCGAGAGGTCGTAGCCCAGGAGTTGCACCCGGCTGCCGAGCATGGCGCTGAGCGGGTGGGAGATGGGAGGCACCTCGAAGACGCGCTCCGTAGCCTGCACGGTGACGACGCCCAGGTCGAGCGGCGGGCCCTGTGCCACGCCCGTCGCCGGGTCCTCCAGGCGCAACCGCAAGGGCCAGTCGCCCGGGGGCATCTCCTGCGGCAGGCGTGCATCGTAGCGGTCCGCAACGACCTCGCCGGTGCTCCAGGCGGAGGTCGGATACGTGTCGTGGACAGGAGCGCCTGCGTAGAGGGTCGTCTCGCCTACCGTGAGGTGGACCTCGGTGTCCGGTAGAGGAGCCTCGCCGGCCCGCCAGAACAGGGTCAGGCAGACCCGCTCGCCTGGCCGGGCGCTGGCCGTATCCAAGTTGGCTCCCAGTAGGGTGAGCCTACCCATGCGCGCGTCCAGCCGGGTGCGCATGGACAGGTCGTCGAGCGCCGGCGGCGCAGCGGCGCGGGCCAGGTACACGGGGAAGGCAACGCTCGTGCCCGCGTAGCGGCCGCCATCGTCGAGCACCGAGAGCAGCGAGTTGGCCGAAGCGGAATACAGGCTAAAGCGCACCTGATAGTCGCCAGGGGGCGCGCCCAGCGCGACCGGAATCGTGAGGTGCTCCACCACCACTTCGCCCGGCGTCCACTGGTCGGAGGGGTAACGGAAAGGCTCCGTTTCCCCCCACACCCCTCCCCACCTATCGGCCAGGCGGGCGATGGGGCCGTAATCTCCCGCGGCGGGCACGTTCAGCACCCGCCACCAGACGGCCACCTCGGCGCTCTCGCCGGAGCGAGGCTCCCCAATCACGTCGTAGCCCATCACGAGCGCGACGTTGGCCAGGTTGGCCGTCAGGACCTGCGTCGGGGCCAGGCCAGGCTCAGGGCCGGTGCGGTAGGCGCGCAAGGCCGGGTTCCCGTCGGGGCCAGGAGGGGCCGCGACGAGCGCATCCTCCGGCAGCACCGACTGCACCCACGCCATATCCTTCGACGCCGAGCGGGGAAAGATCAGGAGCGCATCCCCTTTCGCCGGGAAGACGACCGTCTTTCCGCCGGTGAGCCAGCGGATCGCTTTGTACTCCCTGGCCAGGAAGGCCAGCGTCGGATGGCGGTAGTGGACACTGGCCACGTAGGGGGTAGTAGCAGTCAGGTCGGCCTGGTTGAGGTACCGGGCGACGTCAACCATGTCCCCATCCGCGGCCTCGTACAGCGCCACAGAAGGTGCCCAATCACGGAAGTAGGCAATGGCAGCAATAGTGGTGAGGAAGGCCAGGATCAGAATGAAGAATGAAGAATGGAGAAAGAACGATGGCGAATGGCGAACGGCGAATGGCGAACGGCGGGTAGCGAAGGGCGATTTGCGATCCGCAATTTGCGATTTGCGATTTGCGATTTGCCGATTCGCCAACTTGCTGATCTGCCGTGCGATGACGGAGAGGGCCAGGGCGGGAAAGACGTAAATGAACGGCAAGAGCCCGACGGTCCGCAGGTTGCTGGGCGTGATCTCTCCCGTGGCGAGAACACTCGGGAGGAGCATGACCAGGAGATTGGCCAGCAGGAAGACGCGGGCAGCGAGGAGGAGATTGCGGACTGGGGATTGGGGATTGCGGATTGGGGATTGCGGATTGCGGATATGCGATTTGCGATTTGCGATTTGCGATGTGCACGCTGCGATCACACCTAGCAGGAACAGGGCGGCGGTGAGGGGGTCGAAGAGGGGGCGATAGGGCAGGTTGAAGCGGATGTAGGGGTCGCCCCGCAGGAAGAACATCCCCAGGCAGGCACGCATGCCGGCCCAGACGTCAGCCCAACTGGTGGCAGCCACCTGCTGCGTGCGGGTCAGGAAACTGCCGGGATGGGTTAGCCAGTAGTAACCCATCGGCACGATGGTCAGCGCGGTGACGGCAACGAAGAGGGCCAGTTGGCCCAGTCGCGCGCGACGATGGCCCTGGTCGGCGACGAGGAGCGTCAATAGCGCCACCGCCAGGGGGATTGGGAAGGCGCGGCCTGCCAGGTAGGTGTAGGCCACGGTCAGGCCACACAGGAAGCCGGCCAGGCAGAGCCAGGGCAGGCCCCTCAACCCCTCCCCCAACCCCTCCCCTTCCCCCCACAGCCGGGGGGAAGGGGAGGGGGGAGGAGACTCTTCCTCCCCCAACCCCTCCCCTTCCTCCCACAGCCGAGGGGAAGGGGAGGGGGGAGGAGACTCTTCCTCCCCCAACCC
>Ga0307377_10004997_pt1 | contig 14323 bp, 19 predicted proteins | sample TR3MG_FD_202535 | JGI IMG/M metagenome (GOLD analysis project Ga0307377, IMG submission 202535) | Soil microbial communities from Risofladan, Vaasa, Finland - TR-3 | ecosystem: Environmental > Terrestrial > Soil > Coastal area > Acid sulfate soil | place: Finland: Risofladan, Vaasa | collected... | reverse complement strand
CTGTTGATGTAACATTGGGTGGAACCGGTGCTACAACATTAACCGATCATGGCGTATTAGTTGGATCTGGAACGGGAGCTATAACTCCATTAGCAGTGGCAACAAACGGACAACTTATTATTGGGGCAACAGGAGCCGATCCAGCTTTCGCTTCATTGACTTCTACTGATGGGACTATAATTGTTACTGAAGGAGCAAATACTCTTGATGTTGCGACAAGTCCTGGTATGGCAACTGATACAGGATTTGCAGCATGGGACGGCGGAGGTCCTTATTTTGATGATACAACACTTGGACAGTTTGAGGTTTCAGAAAGCGGCTACGGCTATATAAATGGCAAACGTATTGATTGGGCAGCCCCACAAACTGTCTCTGGTATGACAGCTGGAAACACTTACCTTATCTACATTGATAATACTGGAACAATACAGAAGGCAACTGCATATACGTTAGCTTTATTTCAAAATAATATTGTATTGTTCGAATGTTTACGTGATTCAACAGCAGGAACAAATAATCAGGTTACCGTAAAAGAGAACCATCCTTACGATTTCCAGCCAGCAGCTTCATATTGGGCGCATGAAACCGTTGGTGTAATTATAGAAAATCATGCTAACGGGGCTAATATAACGCTTAACGGAACTCAGAAGATACAGATTAATGGCGCAGATGAATTATCTGACCATGGTTTATATACAGATATACCTGATAGCGGTGGTGTAGCTGAAGTCTTTAATCAGTACTTCACGCTTGGTTCAGGCAAATGGGCTCGTCATGCCCAATCGGATACTTTTGATGGTGCTTGGGATAATGCTGGTACAGTAACTGCACTCGGCGCGAACAAGTATTCAGTTTCACGGCTATATGTCTCTAAAGATAATATTACAGTAACAACCCCAGTTTATTTTTCTGTTCTTGGGGATGCACAATATAACAATCTAGTCTTAGCACAAACAGCTGTTGCTAATGGTGACATTCCAGTCGCTTCTGGAGAACTTGCGCACTTAGAAATAGCACAACTTGGGTATATAATCTTTTCAGAAAGCTCTACCTCGATTGTTGATGTTATTATTGCTAAAGAAACATTAACGAGCACAATAACTATTGGCGGCACCAATCAGGCATCTCTTGTTTTAACAAATACTGCTAACTTTGATCATATTCTTAGCGCTGCTGACACGAACGTACAAGCTGCCTTAGAAACGATTGATGATCTTATCTTGAGAGGCGATGCAGCATCAGATGCTCAGGCGTCTTCTGCAGTATTTACGATAGCTGGTGGCACTGGAATTACTACTACTGGTGCTGGTTCAACCATGACTATAGCTCTTGATTCACCCGTTACAGTAACTAATGGCGGAACCGGCATAGCCGATCCGACTGACCATGCAATCATTGTTGGTTCTGGAGCGGCCGCTATGACAGAATTAGCTGTCGGTGCAACGAACCAAGTTCTTCTCGGCAACACAGGCGCAGATCCATCATGGGGCGCAGTCGATCTTACTACTGATATTACTGGCATATTGCCTGTAACAAACGGTGGCACAGGTGTAGCTGATCCTACCGATCACAGTATTCTTATTGGGTCCGGTGCGGCTGCAATGACAGAGCTCGGCGTAGCTACTAATGGTCAACTAGTTATTGGTTCTACAGGAGCGGATCCAGTATTGGCCGTACCTACCAATGGAACAAATATTACATGGACTGCAGGCGCTGGAACATTGCAAGCTGATTTAACAGCGACAATAGCAGTAACATTAGGCGGTACCGGCGTTGTCTCTCCAACTGATCATGCATTACTTATAGGTAGTGGCGCTGCTGCAATGACAGAATTAGCAGTGGGGGCAACAAATCAAGTGTTGCTTGGCAATACAGGTGCAGATCCAAGTTGGGGCCAAGTTGATCTTACGACAGATATAACCGGAATTCTTCCCGTTACTAATGGGGGAACAGGTGTAGCTGATCCAACAGATCACGCTTTAGTAGTCGGTTCAGGCGCAGCTGCAATGACAGAGCTCGCAGTTGGAGCAACTAACCAGGTATTACTTGGAAACACAGGCGCAGACCCTTCATGGGGCGCGGTTGATCTCACTACGGATATTACTGGAACATTACCAGTCGCTAATGGTGGTACTGGATTTGCGACAACAACAGCTTATGCAGTTTTGTGTGGTGGAACTACAGCAACCAATCAATTTCAGCCTATTGCTAGCGTTGGGACTGCAGCTCAAGTATTAACGTCTAATGGCGCTGGCGCTTTACCAACATTCCAAGATGCTGGTGGCGGAGGGATTACGTGGAGTGTTATTACGGATAACCAATCGATTGTTGTTGATGAAGCTTACGTCTGTAACAAAGCTGGGGTGCTCGCATTAGCATTGCCAGGAACTGCTGCAGTTGGAACCGTATTTAGAGTTACTGGGATGAATACTGATCTTGGTTGGTCTGTGACACAGGGAGCTAACCAACAAATACATTTTGGAGATGTTTCTACTACGTCTGGTGCTGGTGGCTCATTAGCTTCAACACTTAAGCGCGATAGCATTGAATGCGTTTGCGTTGTGGCAGATTTAGAATGGAATATCGTGAGCAGTCTAGGAAACGTTACGATTGTCTAGCACTGGCATTATTACTGATCTTTGATATAATTATAATGAAAGGAAAATTATGAGAATATGCAAAGACTGTAAAAATGAAAAAGACTTAACTGAGTTTCACAAGCAAGGGAAATGGTATAGGTGGAGATGTAAGAAATGCCATAATTTGAAATATCAGCCACCAACAGGAAAGCCAAATGTCGGGCGTTTTAAGAAAGGACATATTTCAGTTCCTGGTCTTAATGTAGGAAGAATACCTTGGAACAAGGGAAAGGCAGCATCCGAAGAAATGAAGAAAATGTTGCTAGCAAATGTAAAAGGTAGAAAGCATAGCCCAGAAGAGATTGAAAAGCGTAGACAAAGTTTAATAAAAATATGGGAAAATAAAGCTGGTAGAAAAAGACACTCTAGTATTTTGCGTAGATTTAGTAGAGAGATTAGAGAGCGTGATAATTTTACCTGTAAAGAATGTTTGGCTACTGATAAAAAATTACATGTACACCATATTGTTCCATGGGATAATGAAAAAGATTTAAGATTTGATGAGTCTAATGCTATAACATTATGTATAAGTTGCCATATGAAGCTACATAGCGCTGAAAGGTTGGCTACAGGTTGGACTCCGTGGCCAAAAGGAAAAAAGATGAGCAAAGAACATAGAAAAAAAATGAGTGAGTCCCATAAGGGTCAAAAGGCGTGGAATAAAGGCAAACGGATGAACGTGACCGTTGTATAGGAAATGTTACCATCGTATAGGAGTAAGAGATGGCAAAACAGAATAGCATAAATAATAAGTCTCAGAATATTACCTTGGATCCAGGTGCCAGTAGAGACAGTTTTCTCCAGTTTGATATCAATGGTACTGGTGAGTTTCGTATTGGTGTAGATGATGCAGACGCTGATTCATTTAAAATTTCGCAAGGATCATCTCTCGGAACGAATGATACGTTTAAAATGACGGCTGCTGGCGAGCGAACTATGCCTTTACACCCAGCATTTCAAGCTTATTTGTCGTCGAACCAAAGTAATGTAACTGGAGATAATACTGGTTACACTGTTATCTGCGATACAGAAGTTTTTGATCAAGGTGGTGATTATAACAATGGGACAGGAATTTTTACGGCGCCGATAGATGGACGCTACTTCTTTGTTGGTCAAATTAGCCTTGATGATTTGACTACTTCTCATACTAGGGCCGTCCATCGTCTTCATTCGACTACTTCATGGATATATCTTCTTGATGCTAACTTTGGGGCTATGATGAATCCAACTACTAATTTAAAGTTGTCAGGCAGTATATTTATGGATTTGGATGCGGCTGATGAAGTATATCTGCAGTCTACAGCGCTTAATGGAGCAAAAGTTGTTGATGTTCTTTCAGGAGATACCAGGTTTTCTGGTTATTTAATTTGTTAATTGTGTAGGGGTAAATAATGGCAACAAAAAACAGCATAAATAATAAATCTCAAGAGCTTACTCTTGATCCTGGAGCCAGTGGAGATTCATTTGTTCAGTTTGATATTAATGGCACCGGTGAGTTTAGGATCGGCGTAGATGATACAGATGATTCATTTAGGATATCGCAAGGTTCTGCTTTAGGGACTAATGATACATTTATAATGACAGATGCTGGTGAACGAACAATGCCTCTTCAACCAGCATTTCACGCTTATTTGTCGTCGAACCAAAATAATGTAACTGGAGACGGTACTTCTTTCGATCCTATCTGCGATACAGAAGTTTTTGATCAAGGTGGTGATTATAACAATGGGACAGGAGTTTTTACGGCGCCGATAGATGGACGATATTTATTTAGTATTGGTCTTGCCCTCAGTGGATTGGGTGCGGCTAATACTAGAGGAACTTTTAGCCTTGTAACATCTGATGCAACTTTTTATGCCATTGACGCTGATTTTGGAAATATGAGGCAGTCAATTGATGAATTAAGGATGACACAATATTCAATTATTGCTGATATGGATTCAGCAGATACAGCATATATTAACACTGTTGTTTATAATGGAACAAAAATTGTTATTGTCAGTGGAGTTTATACTATTTTTGCATGTTGTTTAATTTGCTAATTATTTAGGAAAATTTATGAAGATTTTTATAAATGATAAAGAGATTTTATCTTTAAGTGAGACTCAAAAGAAAGTTATCAAAAATGAAATTAATTCTGATATCTTTGATGAAGATATGGAGAGAAGATTAAAATATATATTAATACATAAATATGAACGCTGTTTTGATAGATTGAAAAAAACGTGGGAACCTAAATTAGCTGCAGACGGAGCTAAAAGTTTCCCTATAGATAAAGATGCTTTTGCTGAATTAGTGTTTGCCCGAGAAGATTATAAAGATAGAAAAGCTTTAGATTCAGAAAATGAAATAATTTAAGGAGAATTTGTCGTGGCAAATAAATCTTCATTATCATATTTAGGTGTTCTTGCGCCTTCTCCACCTGATTTTATTCGAGTTAAGAGGCCTCCAACAACTAGAGATATATCTAATTATAATATTGGAGATTTATGGTTAGATGAAAGCCCCTTAAAGGTTGGCGACGAACTAACGGTTAATAATTTATATATGCTAATGAGCAAGATTGCTGGTGAAGCTAGCTGGTCTAATTTCACAAATGCAGGCCTTGGTTTCTTAACCGGAGACGTGGGAGGAGCTGTCGGCCCAGACGGTGCTCAAAACATAAACATATTAGGGACTGTTGATTTAATTTCAGTTACCGGTAATCCCGGAACAAATACACTTACATTAGACTTAGACGACTCAGTAGTGAATTTATTCTCTACTTCATCTGGAAGCGCTATTTCGAACAATCATGAACTTGAATTTGTTGATGGAACCGGTATTAGTATGTCTGGCGTAGGCAATGATATAACAGTTAGCACTACTGCTGATATCGCAACAACGTATGCTGCAGATGCAGGTACGGCGACTCCTGCAGCTCATACGTTAAACGTTTTGGGCGGCACAAACGTTGACACTTCAGCTGCAGGCTCAACGGTAACAGTAAATTTAACTGGTGATGTTACAACGCAATTTATCACTGATGCTGGAACAGCTGTTCCAGTCAATAATGAAATAAGTATTATTGGTGCTACAAATATTGATACTGCAGGAGCAGGCAATACTGTAACTATAAATTCTACTGGAACAGGAACAGCTCATTTTACTGCTGATCTTAGCGCAGCAGTTCCGAATGTTACTGGTGCTGGAACAATATATACTATTTTATTTAATAGAATAATAGATAGCCTTGGTGGTGGTTTTGATATTACAACCGGAATATATACTGCGCCAAGTGCTGGATTATATGTTTTTTATAGTACTGTTGAAGTGAGCAATGTATCAGCTGCTATGACGTTGGGTAAGCTTTCATTTGTTGCTGCTGGAACTGGAGTATCAGTTGGAGAATGGGCTCTTTTTGAGAACAATGCCGGAATTGTTCGCGCAGCAGGACTTAACGTTTGGAGATTTAATGGAAGTTTTCTTGCAAATTTGAATACGGGAGATCAAGTTTCTGTGATTACTCAGTTTTCTAACGGAGCAGGGAATACAGCAGGTATTGGAATTGGATCAGGCGTTCCACCATCTAGGACATGGTTTTCTGGTGTTAAAGTTACATAGGGATTAATAATGGTTAAAACAAGAAGGTCTCTCTCGTATAAAGGTGTAGCGGCAAGCGATCCTCCACAGTTAGTTAAGAAACGATCGTCACCAGTTGAGGATAATTTTTTAAATTTTGAAGTTGGCACATTCTGGCTTAATACGACTACGCAATATGCCACACCTCCTGTTGCTCCAAGAATATCGGATTTATATGTTTTATTAAATAAATCAACTAATCAAGCAACATGGGATGATTTCCAACTTGAACCATTTTTATCATTAACAGGTGATACTGGGGGAACTATAACCCCTGATGAAGCGGATAATATAAATATATTAGGGACTGTCGATTTAATTTCAGTTACGGGTAATCCCGGAACAAATACACTTACATTAGACCTAGACGACTCAGTAGTGAATTTATTCTCTACTTCATCTGGAAGCGCTATTTCGAACAATCATGAACTTGAATTTGTTGATGGAACCGGTATTAGTATGTCTGGCGTAGGCAATGATATAACGATTAGCACCACTACTGACATCGCAACAACATACGATACCGATGCCGGAACGGCGACACCTGTTGCAAATGTATTAAATATAGATGGTGATGGTGGAAATATAAGTACTTCTGCAATAGGTGATACGCTAACTATTAATTCGAATGAGAGTGAAATATTACGAGAGATTAACACAGAGGCAGGTTTAGCAACTCAAGTCGCAGCCAACTTTAATATACTGGGTACTGCAAATATTATTACAGCAGCAGTGGGAAGCACGATTGTAATTTATGGGGCAAGATTTGGTAGTCATGCATTTACTGCAGGTATTTCCAGCGATCAATTTAACGTAACTGGAGATTCTGGCAGTTACAGAATACCGTTTGATCGTACATATTTTGATAATGGTGGAAATTTCAACACTGCTAATGGACGATACATAGCCCCTGAAGATGGTACTTACATGTTTATGGCTGCTAATACATACGGTAATTTAAGTAGTGGAATGGACGTGGCAAAATTAGGTATGCATTCTACAGACCCATTTGGAGTTATCTATGGAGTTGGTGGTCAAATTATGGACGGATACATTATCCGTTCTAGTCGTAGTCACTTAACAATGGGCGTGAGCGCAGTGCTCCAGTTAACAGCTGGAACCTATGTTCAAGTTAGTTTGCAAATGGAAGGTGGTAGCGGCGATACAGCATCATGCATAGCAGGAACTCTTGAGGCTCCATTGACATGGTTTAGTGGATTTATGCTTTATTAATAATTATAACGAAAGGATGATTATGGCATTTAATACAATTGCATTAATCATTGTTGGAATCGCAGGCGCTATAGGCATTGGCTCACGATTTGTCTTCAAGAAAACAGACAACATCGTAGAAGAAGCTGCTGAAGTTGTTATCAAAGAAATTACAGATGTTGAAGTAGACTTGTCTCCTTTAACCCCAGAGAATAAAAAGAGCTCTCAAACAGTTGAGGAGCTCTACAAATTTGTCATGGAAGATTCTTCCTTAAAAAAGGACTAGCATCCTTTTGTAATAAACCCGCTTGGTGTTAAGACAGAATTAACCGTCCACCAAGCGGGCATTGAATAAGAAAGAGAATACATAAAAGAATAAATGTATCCTGTTAATAAAATAACGTTTCTTAAATTTATTTACCGTCACGCAGCAGCTTTATTTCTCGTATGCGTGTTATTGCAGGCATGTATTTCGCCTTAGGCATATCGGCTAAGGATTGTATTTTAAATCCGTCTAATATTTGTTCAGCAATATCTGAATATTTAGCAAGCTCATATTCGAGTTCTGATAATTGTTCTTTGGTAATGGTCTCATATTTGTTTTCTTTGGGATTGTATTTGAGGTTGAGGGCTGTCCCCTTGGCGTAGAGTTTGCGTTCAGTAGCAACCGCTATTTCCCCATCGTCATCTTCATCTGCTGTGGTGATACCAACAAGACTAGCGTAACTATAACGTCTGAGGTACGTAATATATGAACCCATTGATTGTATATCTGACTTAGGTGGAAGAATCTTCATTTGCGTTGAGATCCATTCCCCTGAAGAATGGCACAAAAGTGTATGGAGGATATTTTGGCCATCTTCATTGGGAAGGATCTGTTGTATGACAGATAGCCCATTTTTACTCAAAGCTGGGCGAGAAGTTTTTATAAGTTCATTGAGATCAGCATACTTAGACTTGAAGTATGGATTCTCACTCGATAACTGAGCAGATTTCATCTCTCCCTGAGCTTTTGCTAGCGCAGTGAAGAGTTCCTTAAGTTCTGTTGACTTTGTTGGCTCAGGAGCCTTTTTGAGGCTTTTAAGCGATTCAACTTGTTGAGACAGTTCTTTTATTTTATCTAAAATTTTAATGAGCTCGAATGATTCCATTATTTAATTTCCTCGATAGCAATGGCGTCAACGGTTATTTCTGGGCACTTCTTAGTTTTTTTAGGAGCCTTTTCTTTAACAGGTTTAGTTTTTGTTTTAGGCTTATTCTTTCGATACACTTCGCGTTGCAATACGCCGAGCTTGTCTTGTATTCTCAAGAGCTCAACTTGTACCATTTCAAATTTTTTCAACGCTTTCTGTACTTGATCAAAATTTGATCCAAGCCGTGCTTGAATACTATTTATTACTTCGGATATAGTATAAAAGCCTCTCACAACAGAGATAGCACCGGCAACCAATAAAACTGTATTAACTATAAGAGTTATATTCATTTAGTATTCCTATCTAAGCTTTTTCTTAATGATGAAATATTGCTAACAATATCATTAAGTCTGATCTCTGTATTTTCTTTCATCTTTTCAACTTCTTTCATGACTTCCTCATGTTCTTCATATCTGCTTCCGCTCCTATAGAAGTTTTCTTGTGACATATCGGACATATCTTTTTGGATTTCTTTTAGCGCATGTATGTAATTACGATCATTCAGTGTCGCCATTCTTGAGCAAGAACCACTACCTCTTAGAATCTTGCACTCCTTGATTACTAAGCCTTTTAATGTGTTATGTAAAAAAGTTAGATACGCCATGATAAATAATGCCATTAATAGCATTGCCATGGAGAACCCTATAATTAAAGCTACGCTCATTAAGATTCCTCTGGGTAAAATATTTTAGGCTCAAAAAAGGGATGACTTTCTTCAGGCTCCTCTTCTTGGTGGTTGCTCTCTATCAATAACATAAAACCCTTATGCAATACATCTTTTATTCTCACTGATTGACTAAATATAGTATATCAAGTAAATTAATATATATCAAGTAAATAAAGAAAATATAGATAGGTATAAAATGTTTGTTACAGGAAAAGAAAAAGAGTTCAGGGATGGATTGCGTGAGTACATTGGTTTGAGATTAGTGACTGAAGAGATGCTTGCGGAAGATATAGGAATAAATACAGCGACGTTAATTCGTTTTTTGGAGGAGAAGCCTATACGGAAGACAACGCTACTTAAGGTAGGACAATTTTTGATTGAGAGAAATAAAACTAATGAAGTGAGTTTATAACAATCCAGTACTAAAAGAACCCGGGAGTTAACATCCGGGCTCTTTCCTCACAGGTATTCTGTTTCTCCATCTTTATGGGTGTAGTAGTATTCATAAAGATATCATCAAAACAAACCACCTTAACTTATTACTAAGGACCATTATCTTACCAGTAGTTAGTCTAAACGTCAAGCTTTAGTTTATTATTAAAACCCGTGACTAGATAGCGATCAGCAGCGTCTTTCCAAGGTACAGCTTTAGAATATTTTAAATTAATGTAATAAAAGCTTGACTTGATGGCTGGTTATTGTAATCTATACATATCTTTTCGCTGTGTTATTTATTTATATATTTATATATAGTGAATGTTCTAGAACTCGGCGAAAAGGTAGTAAATTTGACGATCAGTTGTCTTGCGATATTAGGCTGATCGTTGGATCAAAATAAATTTGGCGATCAGTTGCCTGGCGGCATTAGGCTGATCGTCATTTTTATTGCCCAATTTTCTTGACGGATCATCTTTTCTGTTATAAACCTTATATAAATTGAATATTATGTAATTTTATGCAGCGAGCCGCCAGCGTCATGAAAAGAAGCTCCACTCCCAAATCCCTCAAACAAATCTCCAAGCAAGCGATATATCGCATACGGTTTAGCAATTTAACAGTTGCTCAGGTTGAAGAAGCGATAGCCTCTCTTACCCCTTTTCAGTTAAAGCTCTTTAATCAGTTGGCTCACATGAGCAATTACTTTGCATATAACTTCCAGACTCTTGTCTATATGGCTGAGAAGGTTGGTTGTTGTAGGCAGACTGTTATACGAGCTATCCAACAGTTTGAGTTTCTCGGTTTGGTGATGGTGAAGAGACGGAAGAAATCTGCAAAGAAGAATTATCCCAATGTTTATTTTTTACATGGTTTATTTAAGAAACCAGAGACTCGCTGGTTAGTGGGGAGAATGATCCCAGCTTTTATGGGAATTGCGATGGCGTTCTTGTTCAGCGGTCCTCTTGAAGGATGCTCTAACAGGTACTTTTATAGAAATGTTACCCCAATAAGAGTTAATAGGTATAAATATATAAGAAATGAGCTACAATGTCCGTTGATATTAGATTTTACAGATGAAACGAACAGTCCACCGGATAGTGAAGCAGTAAATTTAGAGGAGAAGGTGATGTTGCGTAGAGAATCGGAGTCTCCATTGACGAGAGCCAAGCAAAAGATTGTACAATTTTTAAACCCAACCCCACGAGCACGGATAGAAGCAGAGCTTTATTCAACCCAGACGCTAGGTTACGCTGCTCGTCGGATAAAGTATCAGTTTGCAGAAGGCAATGACATCTACGATCCATTCTTGTTGCTGTTTAAGTATTGTGAGGATTACTCACGTAAGAATAATATCGTTATCGACAGAGAGAATGTTGATCATTTGAAGCAAGTCTACCAACCAAAGGGTCCCTGGAGTATCTCCGCGCCTGACGTAGAAAGAATAAAATTTGAAGTCTCTGTTCTAAAGAAACAAAAAGAAGGTCAGTGTGTGCAGCGCTCTTACGGAAAAAAGACAGCTCAACCCGCAGGTGAGCCTGGTCCTTCCACTACAGAGCTGCTTAGAGTAGCCAAATTAGCCGCACCTGAAACAAAAGAAGTTCTTCCAGACACTCGCGAGGAAATAGCTACTGCCGTTGCGCAGACTCTAAATTCTGACGGATCTTACTCGAATCCATTTATGGCAATCCTTGCCCAAGGTATTATGGACAAAGCTAACTAACAAATTTGTTTATAATTGCTTGACAGCACACTTACATTCTGTCATACTGTTATTAAGTAAGTTATTAATCAGTAGTTCGAGGAAAGACTATGGAAGAAACGAATAAAGAAAAAATATTTCATGCTAAATTTAATGAGATTTTTGATAGATTTGACAAGGTTATGGCGCCTATTACTAGTGAAAGCAAGTATATTATTTCGTTAGTATCAGAGGGTATTGCTAAAGCAGAAATATTTACGACTGGTAAGGATACTACGAGTTCCATGATTGCTGAAGAAATGGGTCTAGTATTGTTTGAAAAGTTTATAAACTCAGTTAAGGAATCTTCTGAAGAAAGAGGGATAACGTATTTAGGTTTATACCTCTTGATCAACGGAGCTACTAGAACTTGTGATGAGTTTGAAGCTAAAGTGAACTACCTAGAATCTCTTCTTAAAGAAAACAATATCGATGTTCGAGAAAGCAAGGATTAACTATGGAAGAAGATAGATTGATTAACGATCTTTTAAACGATCTTTTAGATGAAGAGTGTGAGAATCCACCAACAGAGGTTGAAGATAAGAATAGATGGCGCAAGATGTCTGAAGAGATGCCAAAGTTGGGTGAGGATGTTTTATGTCTTATTCATTCCAGGTTTGAGGATCCAGTATTTCTACGCAGGATCAAGCCTCGGCCAGTTCCAATTTCATTGCTCCATGGAGCAATGTGCAGTGATATTGAGAATAACTGGAAAAATCAAGAGTATCATGGATGGGTTCCAGGTTGCTGTTTTGAGTTTGTAGCAAGCGATACAAATAAATACTATGAGAAATTTACCGATGAGGATCTTCGTAAATGGTTTCGCCTTGCTAAAGAAGTAGTGTGGTGGATGCCATTTAAGTTTCCTGAGCCTCCTGAGAGTGATTATGATTATAATGCGAGAACTTCCAAAGACCGAAGGCCTCAGAAAAAAAGAGGAAGACCCCGAAAACTAAAGGATTAAGTATGGAAAAGAAGAAAACAACATCAGTCTATTTAAACTCTGACCATAGAGAGAAACTTGATGAGATTGCAATTTTTAGGAAAAGACTAGGGAATAAGCAGTCATATGGTGATATCGTCTCTGAGGGGTTAGATATGATACATGATATGGTAGCTGCAGATTACTTCCAGGAGTATAAAGAAGAGTATCCACGATGGAAGAAACGCTGGGGCAAATAATGGTTAAGAAAAAAGAAATTAATAGCGATGATGAGTTCTTTCGTGAATTAGCTCGTAAGAAATATAATGAATTTTCTGAACTTGCTCGGATAGAACGAGAGAACGCAGCCAGTAATAAACAGACCGCTTGGTATTCTAAATGTACCTTCTGGGTTGTAGCTATTCCAATGGCTATAGTACTCTTGTTGATTGTTATAGAATATGTCATCATGTTTCGGTTATAATTCTCTTGAAAAAATAGTACAGTGGCCCTAGTAAGAAAGGGCCCTATATGCTTTATATACTTAAAGGTGACCCCGTACCTCTCCAACGACCTCGCTTCGGCAGACGGCATGTATGGGATGCACAAAAATCAAAAAGAGTAATAGCTGGTATAGAATTAGGTTATCAACATACCGGACATCCATTATTCTCAAAACCAATCAAAGTAGAATGTATCTTCTATTTCAAGATACCCAAAACAAGAATCAAGAAACTTAAACCACTCACTGAGTACTTCTTCAAACCTGATATAGATAATCTTATTAAGTTTGTCTTAGACTCAGCCAGTAAGGTACTCTACACAGATGACTGTATTGTTGCTGAAATATATTCTAAAAAGTTATATGATACAGTCCCAAGGACGGAAATAACTATAATAGAACTGGAGAGGAATGGTAAAAGCAGCTAAAACCACTAAACGTATCACTTCTAAGAAAAAAACAGCAAAAACTTTGTCTTGGTATGAACAGTACAAGTTTATGGGCTCTTGGAATCACCGTAAAGTCTCAGACGATTTCATAGAAAAATTAACAGAAACAATGATGGATTACTTCGAAGACAGGAAGAATATCTGTGTCTTTAAATTTCTTAATGACCGAGGGATTGTGTATGAAAGCTTTAGAGTATGGACGAAGAGATATAAAGAGCTAGATAGGGCGTATAAACTTGTTAAAGAAAGAATTGGTTCAAGGCGAGAAGAATTATCGATTTTTAAAGACCATAATGCAAATGCTGGATCCCTTGCCTTTACGCTAAGAAAGTACAATCCACACTGGAGGGACTGCTTGGACGAAGAGTCAGCTCTCAAGCTCAAACAGTCAGAGAAGGGCAGCAATGAGGTGAAGGTCGTTGTCATAGAGAAATTTGCTGAGGAGGATAAATGAACAGGATTAACTGTGGAACTGAGATTAAGTTAGTAAAATTAAAATTCTTCGACGATGTCTTGAAGGACTGTGAATATAAGTATGAAGAAGTACTTCCAATAGCTGAGGGATCATTTGAGATAAGCAGCTCAATATACACGAAGGTTCCTGTTGAAAAGCTTACTGTTCCATTACTACTTGATGGTTATGATGGACCTGATGCCTTTGGTGTAGGCCTAAGTCATTCAGCGCATGTTACTTTACTCAACTGTCTAATTAAGCCATTCCTGTTTAGAGAACCCATGGAAGAAGAGTTTAAGAAGCAGAAGCCAGAGCTTTATAAGGAGATAGTAGCAAAGCATAAGAAGTTTATTGAGGAAGAAAAATAGATGTGTTAATAACGAACACACCTTTATGGTCTTAATTGCCACGGATCGCGGAGAAACAGGTAGTTAAGGCCGTTAAAATTATGTACACTGAGCTCGGTAAATTGTATTAATATATCTTTC
>Ga0307377_10004995_pt1 | contig 14325 bp, 19 predicted proteins | sample TR3MG_FD_202535 | JGI IMG/M metagenome (GOLD analysis project Ga0307377, IMG submission 202535) | Soil microbial communities from Risofladan, Vaasa, Finland - TR-3 | ecosystem: Environmental > Terrestrial > Soil > Coastal area > Acid sulfate soil | place: Finland: Risofladan, Vaasa | collected... | reverse complement strand
CAGTGCGTTACAGTCGAGTAGGTGCAAGTATCAAAACAGATACCATTCTGCCTTACGAGACTACCATCATCCGCCTCCGTAGTGTCCCCTGTTACCCATACTTCTTCTATCTGCAACCTTGTTCGGCCAACAGCATAGACACCGTTTGGCCTGCTACCGCCAGCACCGACTCCGGCCGCTAGAATCACCTCTAGGTCTTTAACGGTTATGTCATCCCCTGCCATAACAATACCGTTTGTAACCGCAGCACCACTGAAGGTCAGAGTGGTATTTCCTGCACCTGACCCTCTAAGAGTTACTCCAGCGGAAAGAGAAATATTGACTTGACAATTGTAAGTTCCTGCCGGGAGAAAAACCCCACCACCAATAGCCGGCAGAGCATCAAGGGCTGCCTGTATCTCTACATTATCGGCTACGCCTTTACAGACAAAATCAGCCTGTGCCTTGACATGAGCAGGGGCATTACCGGCAGCTACGACATAGGTGGCGGTTCTTGGTGGGTCGTAATTAAGACCATTTATCATTTTAGAAGGCATTGTATCTCCTAAACCAAATATCCACCAGCAACACAGGATTCATACTCTATGGTAACGGTTAAATCTACAGCCGCTGCCCCGGTTCCGGTGAGTGTAATTACAATGGTCTTGGCAACAGCTAATACCACTCCTCCAAGAGGAGAATTACCTACCTGCTGGTCCGCAGCAGCTATATTTGCTCTTGCACCAGTCACATTGTCAATTAAAGTCACTACCTTGCCTGCACCGGCATAAATTCCTATATTAGTCAAATTTGCTGTGGTAGCTCCATTTGACCTAACATTTACTTTCTTAATAAGAATTTCTTGGGAGGTAACGGTAGCCAATAAAACATCTCCGATATTAGCAGCGGATGCTACAGGCACTCGGATTATCTGTGTTTTGCCTGTGGATGTGACAGATGCTAGGCCCAACAGCCCCTTGATATATCTCATCATGCTATCGGTGGCGGTATAGGCTGTCAGAGCAGTATCGTCTTTTGCTCCCAGCACCTGGGTCATTAGCTCGGTTAATGCGCTATCCGCTACCGGAGCATGAAGTTTTCTTATTTCATCTATTCCGGGCATTTTAGCTCCTTCTAATGTGCATGTGCATGATAAGCTATTTTCATAGCAAGGGTGCTGGTGCCGATACTGTCGGCTAACTGAGCTGTGAAGATACTATTTGCAGGGACTATTGGCCCTTGAACAGGAATTACCACGGACGCTATTTGCACTCCGCCCCTGGTAAGGATAGCGTATGCAAAAAGGGTATCATCGGCCCCGTACGATAATCTTATTGCGAAGCTGGCATTGGCGCTCATGGCGCTGATGCTCAGGCTGTGTAACTGATAATCCGTTCCGATGGTGTTTATCGGTACTATGGTAGTCAGAGCTCCCCATACCCAGGCATCCCCTTCCGCCGGTAAAGCTACTGGACTGTCCAGCAATGGATAGGCGCTTTGCACTTCATGCGCGTGCTCGACCATTAGGCCAACTTCAGCATCTACGACCAAAAGCAGATTGTATAGCCTGCAAAGCTGTCCAATTCCATCTATTCCGGGCATTTCTCACCCCTTATACTCCATGAGCAGCGTGCTCAGCTGCCCAAATCGAGGCCATAGCACCCGCCCCGATATCTCTAACCCAGGCACGATGATGACGCATCATACCCTTCCAATGATTAGAGTCCGTCCATTGCCTGCCGATTAGCAGTCGTTGCCCTCCGGCGGCGGAAACAGGGTCAAGTAAAGTGCCTAGAGTAGTTACCGGCAGGCCGTTCACATAAAATTGACCAGTGTTGCCTTTCCTTGTCACACCCGCCAGAAACCACTCGCCCTTCGCGTAGCAGCCCGCCGCACCTATCCCTGTGCGGCTCCCCAACTGGTTGCAACGGAGGTTGATACTGAGCGTGTCATGGTAAGCGTAGAACTCCCAGCCGCACACGTCTACCTCGCTCTGACACATGATCATGTCAGACGTAGTGGCGGCGAGGTCAACATAACACCATGCCAGAAGGGTAAAATCCTCACTGGTAAAATTAAGAGCTACGCTGTCAGCCGCCGGACATTCCAGATAGTCATTCAAGCCGTCATAGGTCAATGCCTTTAATCTGCTGGCCAACGGCGTCCAGGCCGGTGCTGCAACAAAGTCCATATTGATCTTAGACCTGCTGATATCGAAGGTCTTAACTCCGACCCCTTCACGGTGAGGCAAGTCCAGGACGATGCCCGTATTGATGGGCAGTTTATCGTAGCTCTTTACTCTAGCCATTTACTCTTCATCCAGATATTCCCAGTCGTAGTTGACAAACCCGCCAGCCGTTTGCTGGAGAGTGACTGCGAAGCCCCATCGGTTTTCTTTCAGGATAACGTAAATTACTTTGTTACCGTCAGCCAGGCCGCCATCTGCTCCTGCGTATGTTTGCAGGTCTACCTGCTCCAGATTTCCAGCTGCTGTAATCCGGTCGAAGACTCGTATTATGGTTGTGTCTCCGGCCAACATATTGTCTAAATTGATCTTCACGGTCAGCGGCTTGAATAGCGCGGCTGGCGCGACGTCGGCAGCTACGTTCTGTTCGGCAGCAGTCGATAATAAAGTTCCGCTGTCCTCGGTCAGGACAAGCTGGGCATTGAGCAGGGCCGCTATTGCAGCTATGCTGGTGGCGAGGTCAACCGCTGGGTCACCAAGGATATTCCAGATGCTTCCCAGTACCGAAGTTGAAGCATCGCCAACATCCAACATCAGAGCTTGAACAAGGGCAGTAAGGGCAGCCACCTCGGCGATTGCCGGGGTCTTGGAGAGGATAACAAAGAGAGTACCAGGAGTTATCTGCTGAGCGGCACCGGCGACATTTGAAAAGGCTTCAACAACCGTTACGGTGTCTGTGCCGGCAGGATGAATGGTAGCATCTCGTATCTGTCCTGCAGCGGGTCCAGATAAAATTTTGAGAGCGTGATTGGCATAAGACGGCTCAAGCGCCAGGGCGCCACAGCGTATTGTCGTTCCCCCCACGTTGCCATTGGCGTCGGTCACTCCCCAGTAGGAAATAAGAGCCTGAAGAAGGGGCCACGCCGGGCTGTCTATATGGAGTCCGCTTCCTGGTACTTTCATTGCTGCCATCCTGTGAGCTCATAAAATCTGGCCGCGTAAGCGTTATACAGATTTGTATACGTAGCCTCGTCTATTTGGCCGGTCACGAGCAGCTGCCCGATATACGAGTAATAGACATCCAGCTCCCCTATGGTCCTGGAGGCCATGACCTCATCCGTCGTCGGGATGTTGACAGAGGGCAGGTCCGGAGCCGCCCTTGCCCTGGTGACGAGGGCCACCGCGGCCACCGCCCCCAGTCCCAGTCCCAGTACTGCTATCCCTGCTTTATTGGCCACGGTCTCTACCCCTTGGCACTGAATATCGCCTGTACGAACCAGAAGGCCGTCAGGGGCGTAGCGGAGACCGGTGTCTGTATGACCAGCCTGGCCCAGGCGCTATGCTGCACCCACGGTATGAGCATACTGTGCACCGTTAAAGGCACCCCGGTGGCTGCTTCAATGAGGGGCGCGGTCGGAGCTAAGGCCCCACCTCCGCCGCCAATGGCTGCCCAGTACGTGCCGAGGGCGGGCAGGGGTGCCGGCCAGTACAGGCTGTTGGCCGACGGTATGGGCGACAGCTCGACCCAGCATTGGAGAGCGCCTGGCACGCCGAAGGCAATTATCTCGGTGGCCAGGATATGGATCTGTTTCTCCTGCAGGTGCTCGACCGGGAACTCGATGGAGGTATGCTCGACCAGGTCATTGACCGTCTCTGCCTCGGTGCCCAGAGGGGATAGTACCGGCAGTATAATCGCAGGGATTTTAATTACTGCCATCAGCCACCTCCCAACGGTGGGCGGGGCTCCTGCCGTCCGCCAGAGAGAACCCCCAGGAGGTGAGCCGCCTGCTGCTGGAGCTGCTCTGAGACTTCCGAGGTATGAAGCCGGCGCAGTGCATCGGTTACGGTGACCAGGTCCTGGGGCGAAGGAATAACGACGAAATCGCCGGTAACCTCGGCTCTTTCTGCGAGGGGTGAGATGTTGGTGATTGTCAGGCGGGTTGGCTCCTGCTCGGTCGTCAGGATGAAATACTCAAAGGCGTCATCCCGGGCCCGCTGGGTAAGGATGCCGCTGTAGGGAGTGGTGCCGTGCTGGCTTATGGTGCCGGTAAAGACATTGGGAACCATGTCGGTACCAAACCTAGTGGCGTACCCGAGCCAGGCGGCTGAGCCCTCGAGCGGCCGGATTGTGTAGGGTATTGTTATGCCGGCCGGCACGACGGGCAAGATAACCTGCCATCCCCCGCGGTAGCACACCCAGTTCATCTTACCGGTTTCAGACCCCGGGTATCTGAGGGTAAGCAGATACGCGATTACCTCTGGGAAATACATCAGCCCCTCCTCACTTCAACCCTGGGGTCAGAAGACTCAACCTTAACGTCTCCTTTAACCATGAGCAGGATCTTGCCTGGGGAAGGCTGCTGCGTGCCAAACATCGCCCGCTTGGCCGCGGCAATCTGCTCAGCAAGCTGCTTGGCCAGTTCGTCAGCCATGACCCTTTACCTCCTTGGTTAGCTCTTCTCGGCGACTTCCACGGTGATCTGGATCAAGGCTATCGATGCTGCCACGTAAAGGTTTCCATCCCAGCCATTGGGCGCCGCGGTAGAGTTGAGCATGAACTCTGCCGCTGTCAGTTCCTCCTCAAGCAATGCGCCATTCAAGCCGGCGAGGGCATTCTGGAGCGGAAACATCGGCACGAGGGCCGCTGCATTGCTGAGAGTGCCAAATGCCAGTGTCGCGGCGACCCCGGGGTTATACCACATTATCTTGGTAACATAGAAGGAGCGGCCCACAGGCAACGTGTGCAGCAGGCTCAAAACACCAATTGTGATGACCAACCCGGGAATGGCGAACGCTCCGGCCGGACCGCTAACGTTGCCGGCCTTGGCAGTCATGCCGGCATATCTTCCACTTTGAATTAAATAACTCATCTACTCCCTCCTTACCTGCCCTCTGCCGGCAGCCATGTCGTTGGGCCAATGTACTGCGCTACTGTCTCTTTGTCCCCTTCCCCCAGTCTCCTGATGACCTCTTCCCTCTGTTTATCAGTGGTCCCGGCAGGGAGCTGAGGCACAATGGTCTCGATTATGTAGCGAATACCTCGGAACTGGAATCTGGCCTGGAAGAGGGCGATCGGGTTGGGATTAAAGACCTCGAGGTTCATCTCCCTCTGGAATCCCAGGATAAAGAAGGTGCTGCCGGCCAGGTAGGGGTCACGCAGACTGGAAGCCAGGTCAACCCGGGCGGGGGTGTTGCGGCTGATGAACTTGCCGGTGCCCGGCTGCTCATAGACGGCGCCCTCGACATCATCGAGGGGCTCGAACCTGACATGGAGCATCTCTCCGTCAGTGACCTGGAGGAGGGGCACTATCCGCTTGGCGAGGGTGCCATTCGCGGCGATGTTGGCGGCACCGGCGAGAGCCACAATGTCTACCCGGAGCGGGCTGGAACGGGGCCATGGCTCAATGTATTCGACCCGGTAGTGGAACCACTTCTTGGTCGTGTAGATGGAGAGGTTGTCCTTGACCCTGGCAATGGGCGAGATGGGACCATTGTCATAGATATTGGCGACAGTGCCCATGGCGCTTGCCTCCTTGCATCGATTTTTCTAGAGGCTATGGCTTTTTAGGCCAAGCTATTCAATTGTGGGGGAGAGGGACCATTACCCTCCCCCCATTGTTTACCTTTAGACAGGTACTATGGTGGAGTTTGGAGACAGGGCTTCCCATTCTACGGAAAAGCCCACGGTCCCGTCGATAAGAGCGACGCCATACGTCAGGATGAGGTTGGACGGGGTTGCTGTGATGCCGACGAGGCCTGCCGCCTGAGCCAGGGCGGAGGGGCTTGGAGTTCCCTGCGCGGGAGGTACCAGCGCAGCTCCCACGGCCAGGGGCCATGCTACCATTGTGTTGGCACCAGCAAGGGCGGCGAAGAGGGCCGCATCCAACGGAATGGCACCTGCGGTCATGTGCCAGGTTACCCCCGTGGTAATCGCGTTCACTATCCACGCCGAGATCGCGAAGATCTTAACGGAACCCCCTGCTATGGTAAACAGGTTGGTGGGCGTAGCAGCAATCAGCCCGACCGGTCGCCAGGATAGCTGCCGTCTGCCTTCAAAGATTTCACCGACTACGTTATCTAATGCACCCATTTGCTTTTTCTCCTTTCCCCCTTCTCAGGGGTACTTGCCTAGACTAAGCGATTTCGACCTTTATGGTGACGGTACTACGGAAGATTCAGGGGACAGACGTTCCCACTCTATGCAGAAGGATGTGAGCCCATCGATGTTAGCTGCACCGGCAAGATTCAGGGTAATGACGGCCGGGGCTGCCAGTATACTACGGACTTCGGCTGCCGAAGCCAGGACGGATGGGCTTGGCGCTGCCACCGCTGGGGCTATCAGCGCAACATTGGCCAGGGGCACGGCTACTATTGTGCCAGCAGCGCCAATGGCGGCGAAGAGGGCGGCATCCAGAAGAGTGACACCGAGAAGGAAGTGCCAGGTTACCGCCGTGGTAATCGCGCCCTCAAGGTAAGCCGTGAGCGCGTGGATTTTAACAGGGCCCCCGGCTATGGTAAACAGGTTAAAGGGTGTGCCGGCTACAAGATAGAGCGCTGGCGCCCGCCAGGTCTTCTGCCTCTTTGTCAGCCAGACTGCTTCGAGGTATGATTTTATACCCATGTGCTTTTTCTCCTTTCCCCCTTCTCAGGGGTACTTGCCTAGACTAAGCGATTTCGACCTTTCAACCGGATGTTAGGCGATGGTCTGACCGGCACCCTCGTACAGGAAGTTGTGGACATGCACGCGGGTAGCAACGGCGATGGCCCGGCACAGGGCCTGGATGGCGAATATCTCGTTCGGGTCGATAACCACGGGCTCGGAGAAGAAGGCATCCGCCTCCAGTCTTACCCCCATGGGCTCCATGTCGAACTGTGCCAGGATGTTACCGGCTACGCCGCCTCTCCGGAAGGTCAGCCGTGAAACCGGCATCGGGACCACAGCCGACTCGACGGAAACACCGTAGCAGACCATCAGTCTGCCCAGCCCCATCTGGGGACTCACGAGGGCGTTCAAGGCGGTGTAAGCAGTACCGACAGCCGCCAGGGCGGCCGTCAGCCACGAGTCCTGGGCTGCCGCGACAACCAGGTCGGTCGCGGGAGCCAGCTCGCGCTGGTCTATGGTCTTCGGCCATGCGCCGGTCTGGATGTAGCTCGAGATATGCGCTACTCTGCCGGACTTGTTGGCCGCCGGAATGGCCTGCAGGCCGGGGACATCGGCGTTGATATCGCCGATATTGGCATTGTCGCACCTCTCCAGGCCGGCTGCCAGTGCCCTCGTCCGGTACCCCTTCCTGTCACTCAGGGACATGTCGTTGGTCATAACCAGGTAATTTCGTGAAGCCATTGTGTATACCTCCTTTGACTTCCTTTATCTTATGTGCTTTCCAGCTTCATCTAGAAGCTTCAGCTACATGGCATAGGGACCGACTGTCGCGAACTCAGGCTGGTAGCTCCGATCCGTCACCCGCCCGGCGGCCAGCGCCTTCTGGTTGATGATCCGCTGCGCCTCCTGGATTGCAGCCGAACCGGACCGGCTCCTGCCCTCGGAGCCCAAGGACTTGGACAGGTTATAGGTGAACCTTGGCAGATCGTAGAAGAACCCGTGGGACACATGCTCCTGCCATGTTCCCCAGCGCCTCATGAAGCCGAAAACGCTCATCACTGTAGCGGTCAGGCCGACGCCGAGGTAGGTGTAGAAGGAAGCCTTCTTGAAGACATCCTTGGTGCCGATCTTTCCTTCGGTGATGCGCTTGTTGTCCCACCACTCGGCCAGGGTGACAGCCCCGCCGTAGGTGATTTCCCCGAAGTCCTCGATGCGAATCATGGTACTAACCTCCTAAATTCACTCACTCGGCTTGTGCGGAGGGCGAGCACCTCGGCTGAAAAGCAGAGAGGGCGAACTCTCTTGAGACTTTCCAGCCTCAGTGTTCGCCCTCTCTATTGGATTTCCCCTAAATATAGTATGAAAGTCTGCGATTTGTCAAGAGGCGAATATCAAACCTTCTTCTGGTACGTGACGGTCAGCGATTGGAACTTGGCCTCTTCCGCTTCCAGGGTGATGTCATTCAGCGGGCCATACCAGTAAATATCTGCCCCGGGGATGTTGATCATCTTTACATAGACCTCGTAGTCCGCGCCCGGCACGGCGCCGCCGGCGCCACCGATATTGAATATCGGTATTTCAAGCGTCCGAGTGTAGTTGGTCCAGTTAACATCATCATTGATCCCTATGACGTCGAGAGCGTCGATAAAGCCCTGGACCTCTGCGAAGGTTATGCCCTTTTTACCGATGGCTCCGTAGAGTATGGCGCCGTCGAAGGCCTTCCCCTTGTGCTGGAATGTGACATTGAGCACCAGCGTATTTCCGTTTATTAGAGTAATCATATCGGTCCCTCCCTAAGTTCTTTTATACGTGGCGCCCAGGTCGCGGAATTCGGCAGGACCCACTACCCCTGCTACAGCGATGAGCTTGCTGGCGGCATTATCATAGGCCCAGTAGGTAGAAGCCCACCTCTCTACCCAGACGAGGATTGTGACATCCGACCCAGGCATGGTAAAGGATGCGCTATACGTCTTCGATGAGCCGCTGGTAATAACCTCGCTGGTGAAGAAGATGCGGACCGTGCCGGCAAGTATCTCGGTCCTGTAGGAGAAGTTGTACGCTGAGACGTTGACTATCAAAGCTGAGACATTGACCGCCTCGCCTTCTGCAGCGCTAGCGGGGGCGGTTATATTGATTAAACAGGGCACGATAGGTGGCGGCTCAGGCGGCGGTGGCTCAGGCGGTGGCTCTGGCGGAGTATAACCACACGTAGGGGAATTACTCTCAATGAGTACCCACTCTCCCCCCACTCCATAGAACCCCAGATACTCAAAACTTGATACCAGGTCTCTATCCACTATGTCCCAGAGCGATACATATGGCTCATCAGGGACAGCCACATCTCTCACACTACCATCGGTGAATGTCACCCGATACCAATAGTATTTTGTCTCTCGGAACTCATAGAGGTCAAAACCAAAACACTGCCTCTCCCCAGGGGTTGGCATCACTCCTCCTTGTCAGCGCACCGTGATGACATCCGAGCGCACGTCTTTAATAAGGTAGGTAAAGGGATCCATGTCGGGTGTTCGTATCAGCGCCTCGGCCGAGTAGGCTCTAGCCTTTATTGCTTCGGGCAAAGGGCACTCAAGGTCTTCGGAATATTCACCGGGGCCGGGGAGAGCGACTTCTCTCGTCCAGGTCAGCCCCTCGATATGGTTAAAGAAGTCGCCGATGACGATACTGCCGAGCGAGACCTGGATTACAAACGTGCCGGCGTCCCCCAGGTATACAATATTGAAACGGGCCAGGAGCACGTCGCCCGGGTCCAGACCCTTGGGTTTTCTCAAGAAAAGGTAGAGCCCCCCGGCGACTCCAACCGCGCCAACGGCGACAGCCGCGGGTACTACCCAGTCCTTCTTTTGCTCGGTCATGTTCTCCTCGGTAGAATCATAAATCTGGAGGGGCTGGTATGTCAATAGTTACCGCCAGATCACTTCCTTGAGCAGGTCCGAAAACTCTCCTGCAGCTACCAGCTCGACAATGCTGGCGGCTACATACGTCATTGCCTCGGCATGGCCGGGGGTGAGGTCTTCAGCCTGTCCCGTTGCCCTGTACTGGCGGTGGTGTGCCAGCTCGTGAGTCAAGGTGTCGAGCGTGCTGCGACCTCGGGCCAGCTGGTCAAGACTCAGGAAGACCGCCTGGGTCGTGGTGCCGTACATCCCCGCGGTGCGGACCCGGTCGCTGGCCGCGGGAATAATGGCGGCATACACTCCGGAAACCGGACCGAAGGGGAAGGCTCGACGGGCAATCGCCCTCGCCAGATTGAGATGCGCCAGCGCCAGGGGGTCCAGATTATCATCCGGCACGACCTCGGTTTCTCTGAGCCTCTCCTGCGATTGTATTCTGATCATCTCGTCGGTAGGGATCACGCCTGAAAGGGTTTCTCTTACCCCATAGCTGAGGGAGACCGGCTGGTATCCCAGGTGTTTCACGATGTTGTCCAGGTTGTCCTTGGTGCGTATGATGGCGTTCTCCCCCATGACGTCCTTCCAGGCTTCCAACCAGGTTTCCTTATTGTCCTTGACCAGGTCGCTGTAACGCTTGCCCGACACGGGGTCAGTCCCCAGCTCATAGTAGTTCATGTTGACCCGGCGCCCCTCCTCGGCCACAATGATGGGGGGATCCTTCACCATCTGGAGAAAGACCTTCAGGCAATCGGCCCTGTTGACTGTGCTCCAGAGTCGGCCGACATCGATCCAAAGGTCGTTTTCGTTGGCTGGGGCATGCCGGTCCGGAGCCAGGTTGAAACTCCAGAGATTGTAGGAGAAAGGGCTGTTGATCTGCTGCATATAGATGTCACGGGCAAATATTCTTGACTCGTCTTTACCTTGGCCGCCGGGCCAACCGCCGGCCGGCCGTTGGATGAGCTGGTTGTAGCGTTGCACCGGCTCCGTCACGAGACTGGGCCCCTCCCAGAGGATCGCCGACCTGTCGAGGTTGACGGCAAACCCGTCGGCGAACGAATCCCCGGTGTACCCGATGATGTGGAACCTGGTGCCCTTGCTGGTGCCGTCCTCTCGCCAAAGGGCTGCCAGGGTAAGTGCCTTCCCGTTGACTTCCTGCTCGAGGAAAATAATCCAGAGTTCTCGGCCTACCGTCTCGATATGCATCGAGTAGCCATCGCGCAACAAGGCCAGGGCGCCGATCTTCATGCCCTCGCCAAACCGGCCGCGGGCATAGGACGGTTTCAGCTTCGGTGGACCGAGCAGGAAGTCGGCAATCCCGACGCCCCTGCCCTCATCGGCTAACCAGAGGCCCTGGTCGTCGTAGCCCCACTGATAGGCCTCGGCCTCATCGAGGGAATTCTGGACGATGTCTCTAATCGCCTGCCACGGTCCCCAGTCCTGCCGCCAGGTGGCGGTAGGGCCGATGGTGAGGAGCCGCCAGCCCTTAGGCTTCCAGTCCCGCTCATAGTCCTCCATAGTGAGAACGCGCGGGGTGTCAGGTTTGACCCGGACTTTCTTCGGCGGGATAGGCGTCCCTTTGATAGGAGGGATCTCTATCTCAAGCTGTCCAATCTTCCCCCCGATTTTCATCTTCTCGGGCACTTCTCCCCAGGGGAACTGCTTGAGGATCTCCGGATAGGGCTTCGGGTAGACCGCGGGCAGTCGCCGCGATATCTCCATCTCCAAAAGGGGACGGAGGTCTTCAAGATGGATCTTGAGAAGGTTGAGATTGCGCTCGGCTATCGCTTGAAGTGTAGCTTTGGCTTTCTTCAGCAGGTCGGTATTCGCCGGCAGCCCCTCGATGTCCTCCCTTATCTTGACCAGGGCTGAAGTTTCCCGGGGGCTGAGCGGGTCCTTCCAATCCCTGAGATGGAGGTTATTCAAGAGCCGGTGGTACTTCTCAGAAACATAGTGCGGGTCGATAAAGCGTTGCTCTTTGGATGTTTCCCTGATGATATCGCCAGCGGCCTCGAGGCACCAGGCCAGGAACGCCCCAGCGTTGGTGTCTGGTCCCTTGCCGCTGGGGGGGGCGCGCAGGGCGTTATACTCGAGGTGGGCATTCCAGTAATCGGCCGCCTCGATGGGCGCAGTACTGACCATCTAACCCCTCCGGGCTTTGGCTATCGCCGTCTCGAACACCTGGTCCAACTTGTCGCGGTACCCGATATCCTCGATGGTATATGCCAGGAACTCCGGGGAGTCGGAGACAAACTCTATCTCATCTCTCGGGCTCGGGGGAGGAGGCTCTTCGGTCGGGATGACGGCACTGCTTATCCCTCCGGACAGCAGGCCGATATCCTCCAAATGAAGGAGGATCATCTCTTCGAGTTGGTCACGGGTCTGGGCCTTTGAGCCGAAGCGGCTGATGCCCTCTGCATTATCTATCTCAAAGATTTTCTTGCCCGTTTCCTTATTCTCAACCCACAGGTGAGCCTTGTAGGGAGGCAACGATAAATAGACCTCGACATCAGCTCTCGTCAGTTTCCTGGTGGAGGCGACATCCCTCCAGGTCGGGGCAGCTCTCATGTACTCGGGCCGCCCTTTCTCAGGTGCGTGGAAGATGTTGATATCGCCCTGTTTCACGAATTCCCCATCGAGGGCCTGGATGACCTCTCTCCAGATATGGTCAGGTACCCGGAGCGGGTTCCTGCCGGTGAGGCCGCTGTAGATTGGGATCTCGGCGTCACTGAACCTGTTGTACCTCAGAACATACTCGGCGAAGTGATAGGGTTCGAAGGGTTTGAGTGCCGGTATGAACTTCTCGCCGGCAATCTGTGGTTTGTCCAGCTCCTCGAGCATAACCGTGACCACCTTGTGAATTTCCCCCAGGTTCTTCTGGAGCACCTTTTTATCCTGCGCCCAGAGCGCCACATAGGGGAAGGACCGCACGCCGCTATCGAAGCCATAGTGGGCACCGATAGCATAGGCAGCGCTCTCGGCGATGGTTTCCGCATCCCTTCTCGGTATCCCGAAGACACCCTCCGAGAAGTAGTGCCCTTCCTCATGGAGGAGGGTCTTGAGCTGCTGGGCCCTCGGCTCTTCCGGCCGGACCCAGATCTGGTTGGGGGCCTTGAACCATCCCTTCAGCTCCGGAGGCGAGCCAGGTCGTGACTCAAAGCTGACCTCCAGCCCCCGGGCCTTCGCCAGCCCCAGCGCCTTTGCAAAGAGCTCCTCATTGGCCTCGCCGGTGAGGGCCGGCACATCGAACTCCGGCAGCGGCTCGCCCTCGGTCTGGCTGATGTCAAAGACATACACCACCTTGAAGTACATGGGGCGGTCTTCAGGACCCTCCTCTTCCTCCTTCTCCTCCTTCTCCTCCTTCTTCTTCTTGGACGGTATCATCGGCGCCAGGATAGCGATACCCTTCTCCCCCTTCCTGACCCACCGATCAAGTTTCTTCCAGGTAACGAAGCCGGTTACCCTGGTGGCGTCGGGCCGTTGCAGGGTGATGAGGATGAGGTTGCCGATAGAATAATCGTGGAACTTGGACATAGTAGTAAGGAAGAGGCGGAACCGGGAGCTGTCCTGGATGCCCTCGACGCCGTCCTTGAGTTGTCTCAGTACGGTGTCGATCTTCCGCTCCTCCCCCACCGCCGGTTGCACCGCCAGGGAGTACTCCGCCCCCGGGTCACTAAGGAAGCCGATCAGGTCGCGATACTCGGGGGGCACCATCTCGGCTCCCTCTAAATTTTGGGCATGCAGCGGGTGTTCCTCCTGGAGGTGCTGCTGGAGGGCATCGGAACGGGTGGTATTGTTGTACTCCGGTATCTCGATGATAGCACCGCAGATGGGGCAGGCGACAGTCACTGCAGGCTTGGTCTGGGGGAGCCGCTTGGCTTTCCCGTCCTCCCGGACTTCTCCCGTTGCCGGAGTCTCTTTGAGCTTCCTTACGCGCTCGTTCTCCTTGTTGAAGGTTTCCTCGGAGACGACATCGCCATAGGAGAAGACGGTCTTACCTCCACTGAGGACGGTGACATAACGGGGCTTTCCATGGTTAGCCGTCAAGTACGTATCAGCTGCTACTTGACGGCGGCCGCTTTTTTTGCCTGAGTTGCTCCCTTTGTTGAAGGCAGGAGTTTTCGTACCCCTCCGGCCTCGATAAGCTTCTCTGCCGGCCTTCTGACCATGGCAATTATGATAACCAGCCCGCCCACCGTAACGAGCACCAGGGGCAGCAGGGCCCTGCCTATCGACTCAATTTTGCCGAGACCGAAGGCTATCAGCCCCATCGTGCCCAGCGGAATCAGAAGCGGAATGAGCATCGTCCACGCTGGCGACCCCTTCCGCAGGACAAACTCGGTAGTGGGAACCCCCTCGACCATCCTCGCAGTGGGCTGAGAGACATGGCACCCGCCGGCAACCATGTCCAGGTAGAGATTATCGAGCAGGCCTTCCGGTGGCAGGGATTCGGTGCAGAGAGTGACCCTGGCCGATTTGCCAAGGTCGATACTGGCCTCCATGGCCGTTAGGGCGGTGGCCAGCTCCTCCATCGAATGCCCGATGACCTCCCTCAACTCGACGTCGTTCTGATCGAATTGAATCATTGTGGCCCTCCCCTGGGTCGTTGCAACCCTAATGGCTCTCAGGATGCTGTCGATAACGACTCCCAT
>Ga0307377_10004994_pt1 | contig 14329 bp, 6 predicted proteins | sample TR3MG_FD_202535 | JGI IMG/M metagenome (GOLD analysis project Ga0307377, IMG submission 202535) | Soil microbial communities from Risofladan, Vaasa, Finland - TR-3 | ecosystem: Environmental > Terrestrial > Soil > Coastal area > Acid sulfate soil | place: Finland: Risofladan, Vaasa | collected... | reverse complement strand
CTGGTAGGCATCAAACTTTCCGTTAAAATATTTCCACGGAAAGTTTGATGCCTACCAGCGGACTTATATCATTAAACCCCGTGACGCTGAGCTACTAACAACAAAATTTCTTTACTATGCTTTACGGCCAAAGCTTTCAGAGTTCCGCAGCTTTTCAACTGGTGCGGCGACTAAGTTTTTGACGCTCACAATACTTAACGAAACGGCGATTGAAGTTCCATCTGTTGATGCGCAACGCCGCATCGCAAGCATCCTTTCTTCATACGATGAGCTGATCGAAAACAACCAGCGGCGCATTCGCATACTGGAAGACATGGCGCGCAGCCTCTACAGCGAATGGTTCGTCCACTTCCGCTACCCCGGCCACGAATCCGTTCCGTTCGTCGATTCACCGCTTGGGAATATTCCGCAGGGGTGGGAGGTGATGAAGCTAGGTGAGGTTTGCCGTTCAATTCTGGATGGCGATTGGATTGAAACAAAGGATCAAGGTGGTAATGACTACCGATTGCTTCAGATTTCAAATATTGGTGTCGGAGAATTTATCGAGACTGGCAACTATCGGTTCATAACACAAGAGACATTTGATCGGCTGCACTGCAATGAAATCGCGCCAGGCGATTTGCTTGTGGCGCGCATGCCGACGCCAATTGGCCGTGGTTGGCTCGCTACAAGCATGCCCTGGAAAATGATTACAGCTGTTGATGTCGCAATCATACGAGTAAAACCAGAATTGCTGCACCCACTCTTCTTGGTTCAGGTGTGGAACGAGCAAAATAACTTGCAGAGAATCGCGGCTCAAGCATCTGGTACAACTCGTTTGAGAATAACAAGGCGAGAGCTTGCCACCCTTGATTTCGTTATACCCCCAATTGCGATTCAGCAACGATTTGCAGAGATTACGACACCACAAGCAGAGTTGATTCAGGCGTTACGTCTGAAAACTCAAAATCTCCGCCTTACCCGCGACCTGCTGCTACCGCGCTTGCTGTCGGGGCAGGTCAGCCTCGGGGAGAATTGAGCCGTGATTCGCCGTATCCAGCACATTAAATCCTTTGGGGTGTTTGAGGATTTTCAATGGCCTGCTAGCCTCCCGGAATTCAAGCAGTTCAATCTGATTTACGGATGGAACTATTCTGGCAAGACAACTTTGTCACGCGCATTTCGATGTTTTGAACAGAAGCAGACACATATGGATTTCGCAGGTGCGCAAGTGCAGCTCAAAGATCAAGACGGAAAGACTCACTATCTATCTGTTCCGGATACTGCGCCAGTATTCCGGGTTTTTAACAGCGATTTTGTCCGAGAAAATCTAAGCTTCGACTCAGGGAGCGCGACGCCTGTTTTGGTCTTGGGCGCAGAGGACATTGAGAAGCAGGGAGCACTGAAAGCAAAAGCTGCTGAGCGGAAGGAGCTTTCTTTGAGCATGGAGGCAAACAAGAGAATCCGGGAAGATAGGCGGTCAGCTATTGAGAAGGCACTCCGAGACTATGCGCGTGACTTTATAAAGAACCCGCTCTCTGTGCCAAATTACGACAAGACTCGCTTCGAGCCGAAGGTCATCGAGTGCAAGATCGCCCCAGAAAAATTTCTGTTGGAGGATGATGCATTGACTGAATGCCTTGCGGTTTATCGTTCGACTGATAAGAAACCAGCTCTATCTGCCAAAGTACTGGCGCTCTCTCCAGTAGCAGATTTGACGAAAAAGGCAACATCCATTCTGGCAAGGGTCGTTACTTCCAATAATCAAATTTCCCGACTCAAGGAAAATCCAGCAGTTGAGAAATGGATCAAGGATGGCCGGCCACTGCACGATGGAAAGGATGACTGTCAGTTCTGCGGCCAACCGCTACCTGCCGATTTGATGACCCATCTCGCCGGGCACTTTTCTGCCGATTATGACGACTTGATGTCAGAGTTAAAATCCGTGGCTAAGAGCATTCAAGCCGCTCAAATGGAGGCGATTGCTCTCGACCACAAATCCGATTTCTATTCGGAGTTGTCAGAGCGATTTGTCGCAGAAAAAAGCCAATTGGATGAATTGCTAGAAGCCCGCAGGGCTGCGTTGAAAAGCCTTGATGACGCCATGGCCGCCAAACAGGCTAAGGCGTTTACGAGCCTTGAATGTCCGGCGGTTGACGATTCGGCCCCTCAAATCGCCAGCGCGGTTCAAGCTATCAACAAAATCATCGCAGAGCACAACGACCGGACGGCAGAATTCGACAGAAATCGCCAGGAAGCTTTCACCAAGCTTGAAAAACACTATGCAGTGTTATTTGTACGCGACCAGAAATACAACGAACAACTTCTGCAAATTGAAGGCCTGAACACTACAATTGCCGGACAGGCAAAAAGAATAAACGAACTGGATGTCGAAATTCGCACACTTGAACAGGCTCTCTCTGAGGCCTCGAAGGGAGCGGAGCGAATTAACGAATTGCTCGCCGCATACTTTGGCAAGAATGATTTGCGGATCAAGGTATCGGCAGACAAGCGTTTTCAAATTGTCCGAGGTGGTGCCATCGCCAAGAATATGAGCGAAGGAGAGAAAACGGCAATTGCCTTCGCCCATTTCATTACCCGCGTTCAGGATGGGCGGCATCCGCTGGCTGACACAAGGGTTGTTATTGATGACCCGATTTCCAGCTTGGATACGAATCATCTTTTCAATACCTACGCCCTGATTAAGACCCAGTTGGCTGATTGCCGCCAGCTATTCATTTCGACGCATAGTTTCGAGTTCTACAATCTCATCCGTGAGTGGGTTGGCGATGATGAGAAAGATACGAAGAAACCCCAGACCGACTGGAAAAAGTGGAGCATATTTCTCGTTAAACGGACTGACTCTGGGAAGTCTGTATTGGAGGAAATACCTAAAGTACTTTTAAAGTTTAAATCCGAATACCACTATCTTTTCTCGACTCTCTACCATTTCGAGAAAAACGGAGTAGATGATTTTGACAGCCTTCTTAGTCTGCCCAATGTTGTTCGGCGATTCATGGAGGCCTTTGGCGGAATAATGATCCCATTGTCGACGGGGCTCAGGGGCAAGATGGAGCGTCTTTTCTCCGATCCGGTGGAGCGCGAGCGTGTTTGGAAGTTTATTAACTACTATTCGCACAACACCACAATTACACGTTCGCTCACGATTCCAGATACAAGCGAATGTAAGGCAGTTGTTCATGCTTGTCTAAAAGCGGTCAGCGAATGGAATGCGCAGTATTACGCAGACCTTGAATCGGAGATTGGCTGAAAGCTAACCCAACATGCTCCCCTCATTCCTATACCGAAGACCGATCCTTCATTCAGTGCTTCCCTTTTTTCGATGGGAAAAGTAGTATGTTTTCCCATCAAAACTGCTTGCACAATGTTTATGCAATCTATTAATAAAAAAGCGATTTCAAGAATCTACGGACGCGGTAGGGGTTGGGCGTTCTCCCCGAATGATTTTGTCGAGGATTTTAGCCGAGATCAGATTGAAAACGCTCTGGCTGGATTGTGCCGCGAGGGGAAGATCCGCCGCGTCTGCCGGGGGATTTATGACTATCCGAAATACAGCGAGTTGTTGCGGCAGGACCTGAGTCCGGATTTCGACCAAGTGGCGCAGGCGTTCGCGCGCAAGTTCAACTGGCGCATTCAGCCTGCGGGCGATGCGGCGCTGAATCTGCTGGGGCTTTCCTCCCAGGTGCCCGGTCGGCTGGTGTATCTCTCCGACGGGCCGAACCGTCAGTACGACATCGGCAATTACACGCTGGAATTCAAGAAGTCGGCGCTGAAGGACGTTGGCTTCAAGCATCGCGAGAGCGGGCTGGTCGTGCAGGCGCTGAAGGCGCTGGGGCAGGAGCGGGTGGATGAGGCGGTGATCGCCACGCTGCGCAAACAACTGGATGAAACGGCGTGCAAGCGGGTGCTGAAAGATACGGTGACTGCCACCGGCTGGGTGTATGAGTCGATCAAGCGGGTTTGCGGGGAGCGTAGCTGATGGAGTCGGTCGCGCGCCTTTCCTCCGCTGAGCGCCGTGAGCTATTCACCGAAACGGCGGCGCGCAAGGGCATGACGCCGGCCATCGCGGAGAAAGACTTTTGGGTGTGCTGGACGCTGGGCAGGCTGTTTGCGCATCCCGATCTGTCGCGCTTGCTGATGTTCAAGGGCGGCACGAGTTTGTCCAAAGTGTTCCATCTGATCGAGCGCTTCTCCGAAGATATTGACCTGATCCTGGATTGGCGCGTGGTGATTGGCGAAGCCGATCCGCTGGCCGTTCGCTCAAAAAGCAAACAGGAAGAACTGAACAAGACGATCGAGGCCAAGGCAATTGATTACATCGGAGGTGAATTGCTGGCGATGATTGCACGGGCGGTTGATCCAGTTTGCCGCTGTGAACTGGCCGCCGATGATCTGCATGCCTTGAATGTGATTTATCCAGCTTCCTTCTCCGACAAATACCTGCGGCCAGAAGTGCGCCTTGAGATCGGGCCGCTCGCTGCCTGGATGCCCTACGACCATTATCGGATCAAGCCCTATGCCGCTGAGGCATTTCCGCAGCTTTTCAAGCAAAACGCGGATTGCGCGGTGCAGGCCTTACGTGCAGAGCGCACCTTTTGGGAGAAGGCGACGATTCTGCACCATGAGGCCAACCGCCCAGAAGGGAATGAGCAGCCGATGCGCTATTCTCGCCATTACTACGATTTGGCCATGATGGCCACCTCTCCGGTAAAAGATGCGGCGCTGAGAGACCTCGCGTTACTTGAGGATGTGGTGGCATTCAAGCAGCGCTTTTATCCACGCGGATGGGCACAGTACGAAAAGGCGAAACCGGGAACATTCAGGCTGGTGCCTTCGGGGGATGTATTGGAGGCGGTCGAGAAGGACTATGTGCAGATGCGCAACATGATTTTCGGTCGCTATCCTAGCTTTGACGAGATCATGAAGACGTTACAGAAGCTGGAGGCGGAGATCAATGGGCTACACCGAGGATAGTCTGGTCGAGCAACCCGCGATCCAGCTCTTTTCCGAGCTGGGCTGGGAGACATTGTCCGCTTCTGAAGAGGTGATGGGGGCGAGCGGCACGCTCGGACGCGAGACGAAATCCGAAGTGGTGCTGGCCGTGCGCTTGCGCGCTGTGCTGGCTCGGTTGAATCCTGCCCTGCCGCCCGAAGCAATTAACGCTGCCGTGGATGAGTTGTCGCGCGACCGTTCCGCAATGACGCCCCCTGCTGCAAACCGCGAGTTGTGGACGTTGATGCGCGACGGTGTGAAGGTGTCAGTGCCTGATCTGGTCAGGGGCGGAGTGAAAGACGAGCGGGTGAGGGTAGTGGCTTGGGATGATCCTGGCGCTAACGACTTCCTGCTGGTAAGCCAGATGACTATCGTCGGCCAGCTCTACACTTGCCGTCCGGATTTGATTGGTTTCGTGAATGGCATGCCGTGGGTGGTGATCGAACTCAAGAAACCGGGTGTGCCGGCCAAGCAAGCTTTCGACGGCAATCTCACCAGTTACAAGCATGCGCAGAACGGTGTTCCCGCCTTGTTCTGGTCGAATGCCTTGCTCATTGCTTCCAACGGAACGGATAGCCGCGTCGGTTCGCTGACCGCAGATTGGGAGCGATTCTTCGAATGGAAGCGCATCGAGAGCGAGGATGAGCCGCGCCGGGTGTCGCTGGAGGTGATGCTGCGTGGGCTGTGCGAACCATCGCGCCTGCTCGATTTGGCAGAGAACTACACGCTGTTTTCCGAGCACAAGAGCGGGCTGACCAAGATCATTGGGCAGAACCATCAGTTCATCGGTGTGAACAACGCCATCCGCGCCATGCTAAAGGCACGCGAGGAAGGCCACGGACGCGGCGGTGTGTTCTGGCAGACGCAGGGTTCCGGCAAGAGCTTTTCGATGGTGTTCTTTGCGCAGAAGGTGCTACGCAAGATTCCGGGTAACTGGACTTTTGTGGTCGTGACCGACCGGGTTGAACTGGACGAGCAGATCGCCAAGACCTTTGCAGCTTGTGGCGCTGTGTCAAAGGATGCCGATTGCCACGCACAGAGCGGCGCACAGTTACGCGAATTACTGTGCGGTAATAATCGCTACGTATTCACCCTGATCCACAAGTTTCAGACGGCCGAAATGCTGTGTGACCGGCGCGACGTGATTGTGCTGACCGATGAAGCTCACCGCAGCCAGTACGACACGCTGGCATTGAACATGCGCGCAGCACTGCCGAATGCGATGTTCGTTGCGTTTACCGGTACACCGCTGATTGCGGGCGAGGAGCGCACCCGCGAGGTATTTGGTGACTACGTATCCATCTATGACTTCCAGCAGTCGGTTGAGGACGGTGCGACGGTGCCGTTGTTCTATGAGAACCGCACACCGGAACTGCATCTCGACAATCCAGACCTGAACGACGACATCTACGATCTGATCGAGAATGCCGATTTATCGGATGACGCCGAGAAGAAGCTGGAGCGCGAGCTTGGGCGGCAGTATCACCTCATCACCCGTGATGACAGGCTGGATACGGTGGCGCAGGACATCGTGAAGCATTTCCTCGGGCGCGGATTCCAGGGCAAGGCGATGGTGGTATCCATCGACAAGGCCACAGCACTTCGCATGTACGACAAGGTGCGCAAGTATTGGCCGAAGGACGATAAGACCGATATGGCAGTGGTTGTGTCGGCAGGGCAGAACGAGATTGAGCAGATGGCGAAGCTGGGCATCGACATCGTGCCGCACCGCAAGCGTATAAACGATGAAAAGCTGGACGATAAGTTCAAAGACCCCAACGATCCGCTACGCCTGGTGTTTGTCTGCGCAATGTGGCTGACGGGATTCGATGCGCCGAATTGTTCGACGGTGTATCTCGACAAGCCGATGCGTAACCATACGCTGATGCAGACCATCGCCCGTGCTAACCGAGTGTATCCCGGCAAGCAGAGCGGTTTGATCGTGGACTATGCCAACGTATTTGCCTCATTGGAAAAAGCGCTGGCAATCTACGGCAAGGGTGGCGGTGGCGAAATGCCCGTGCGGGATAAAAAGGCGCTGGCTGATGAGCTGCGTTATGCCGTGAACGACGCCAATGTCTACTGCCAGGAACATGGCGTTGCCTTGGCGGAAATCGAGAATAAGCCAACGGCCAATTTTGCTCAGGCCGGCGCAATCCAAGCCGCTGCCGATCGCCTGATGGCGCCAGAGACGATCAAGCGTGATTTTCTTGCGCTGGAGGCATTGGTCAGTAGCTTGTTCCGCGCCGTGAAGCCTGACCCGGTGGCGGTTGAGTTCTCACAGCGCTGCGGCTGCCTGGCTGCAATTGCCGAGTGCATTCGCACCGTGACCGATCCCCCGGATATTTCGCACATCATGCAGGGCATTCAGGATTTGTTAGATGAGTCTATCGCTGCCGAGCCGTTCAAAATTCGGCAAACCACATCAGCCTATGGGCAGATTGATTTGTCGAAGATCAATTTCGAGACGTTGCGCAAACGCTTCGAAAACAAGAAGCCGAGCAATACGGATGTCGAACGACTGAAGGCGGCGGTACGTGCCCAACTGGAGCGCATGGTGCGCCTCAACCCAACCCGTGCCGACTATCTGGCGAAATTCCAGGAGCTCATTGAAGGCTACAACTCCGGCAGCCGAAACATCGAGGAGATATTCAAAGAACTGCTGGCGCTCTCCCAAGTGCTGACCGAAGAGCAGACCCGCCATGTGCGCGAACACCTGTCCGAAGAAGAACTGACCATCTTCGATATCCTGACTCGTCCTGCGCCGGAGCTGACCACCGAAGAACGTGAAGAGGTGAAGAAGATCGCGCACCAGATACTGGAGAAGCTGAACAAACTGCTGGTGCTCGGCTGGAGACAAAAGGTTTCCACACGTGCTCGTGTGAAGATCGAGATTGAGAACGCCTTGGATGAAAGTTTGCCGCGCGCCTATTCCAAGGAACTCTATGAGGCCAAATGCTCAGCGGTGTTTGATCATGTGTACCAAAGCTATCAGGGCGAAGGGCAGAGCGTTTATGCTGCCTAATCAATTCGGACAGTTAAATTAAATTAAATGACCTCCGGCAAAGCTATCGCCTTCCACGTGCCTTTCCGGAAGTCAGGGAACTCCGTTGGAATTTCAACGGTTGCGTCCTTATTGGTAACCACTGCTCGCAGACGCTTCATAGCAAAATGATTCATCGGTGTGTCCAAAATTTCTGGCACAAACCAAAATCCAGCAGTGCCAAGCAGCACAGTGCAAGCAGCAGCGAGGTTCGGTTGGGATGTTGAAAGCAGGGCGATCTTCCCAGAGATTAATCCAAATAGGATTGCAGCAGTCCAGCGGCTGACTCTATAACGGAAGACGCCGGCATTTAATCCATCCTGGAGTATTCTGGATTTGCGCGCTGCCTCCACCTCAGCTTGGGCGGCTAAAGTGTTACGAAGTGCTTCGTTCTGGGCACTGACATCTTGATTTTGTTGTTGATGCTGTAATATTTCCAACTGAGCGGCCCGAGCTTTAGCATCTAAAATGGCCTGTGCAGCGGCAGCCTCGCTCTTCAATCGTTCGACCTCTTCTTCGTGTGCTTTATGGATTTCCGCCTCACGTTGCGCACTCTCCTTGCGAACAGCATCTGCGGCGAAATCGCCGGCAGCGAGTTTTACTTGCTCAAGAATGAAAGGTAGGCGTTCACGGGTGACATCTTCTGGATCACCTTTGGTGACGCGCATTAGCGCTCTTGCGCCTTCTCTGTCTTCCAGTAGTGCTTGCAAGTCTTCTGCTTCTTGACTTCCACTTAATTCCAAAACCAAATTGTATGCCCGAGCCTTTACGTCCGCTCTCGGTCGTACCGCCGACGAGCAGTGTGCGAGAAGTCTGGCACGCGACATTGATCCATCACTTCCGCCAGTTCTTGCCCAGAGATAACCGGCAAATTGCTTGTCGGACATTGAAATTGGAGACCAATTTTCTATATGAGTTTTACTATGTTTCGTAGATCCCTTGAGCCAAGTTAACCATGCATCATTAGCAATTCCAACGAGAGGTGTATTTCGTGTAAGTAGAAGGCTTTGGGAATCGCAGATGCGCGGACAGGGTGTGGAAGTGCTCCTGATAGAGAGCATAGCCCATACGGATTTTCTGTCGTATTCCTTTGCATCTTCATTGCGCCAGGCTTGCATTCGTTGTGTCATTTCTGCTTCGATGTCACCAACAGTGGCTGGCGATTTTCGATGAAGACTTACATCTGGATCACGATGAATTTCGATTCCTAGACGCTGTTCTGCTCTTTCGCCAAGATTTCCAACCAGAGCAGAAAGTAAGCCCGGTTTCGTTGACGTTCCCCAATTAGTCGAGGTTTGATTGATCCCAGAACGCAAGTAGTTCAGTTGTGCATGGATTGCCGCTTCAGCTTCGGCGATGCAGTGATCAAATACTGCAGCTTTAGCTCCACTTGCCTTTATGGAGGCTAACAATTCCAATCCGTAGTCTGTGTACTCCTCGTTCACACCAAGCATATCTAGAAGCAATGGGGAGTCGAGATAAACGGTTAAATCATTTAAAGGTCTATTCTCGGCAGGTGGCTCAAGAAAACAGGAGATAGCCTCTGCTGCCATATTTGCAAATGCAACGTTCGATACACGTTCGAAAGCTGCATGGTTATTGTCTCTCAATTCAAGCAGGAACTGTGATACCAAGAAATCAATATGAAGTTCATCTCTGTCATGTTGCTCGTTTGGATTCGCCGGGGTCGTGATGACCAAAGTTTTGGCGGTTTTTTTTGCAGCGATTGAAGCTTCTCTTCTGACTAAGAGACGCATTGAATCGACATTTAGCAATCTGTCCAAAAATGCGGCTTGCAACGCCGCGTCGCTCTTGGTTTGCAATCTGTTGTCTGTTCGGCAATGAGTTACAAAAGATTGTAGTACAGCTTCGATTTCTCCCTCAGTAACTGGATTCTCCGAAGATGCATCAACGGTTTCGCTCTGTTTTGTGTATCGATAGACAGCTACGGATGAGTAATTCGAGACAGGTTCGAGGAGACCATTGCGCGCAAGTTGATCAGTAAGTCCAAGAGCTGCTAATCGTGGAATACGAATTCCGTAGCGTTCAGCTACTGCGTCTGAAAATTTTGACGCATCGAATAAATCTCCGGAAAACTGCCGGCATGCTTCCGCCAAGAAAGGCGTCAATGCCTGCATCCTTCCAACTCCTGGAGTTCGGAGCCTTTCTGCAAGTACACAATAAGCAATTAACGCACTCTTGGGTTTCGAACTAGCAACCATTAACAACCTCCACTTGTTAGCTGATACTTGGCTGATACACATCAATTTTGTAAGTATACTCTGCTTGAGCTTTGGGCAAAGAAGCCAAACTCAACTTAAATTCAGATATGGAGCTTCTCCCCAATGACAATCTCCCGCTGTGCGCGTGAAGTTCTGAATTATGGGACAATTATTAATGAGTTTGCCGTGCAAAAGAATTAGACAGGGAGCATGGATTGGATAAAGCACACGAGTTACTTCACCGACTGCTTGATTACATAGGTGAGCAGGCTAAAGATGTCGATCCACGCGGGTACCGTCTTGGTAATCTAAAAGGCTTCATTAGACGACGCGAATCCGTTACAGGTCTTCCTGGTGCAGAGTTCGATTTAAAGGTTGAGGGTGACCACATCTGGTTACGGATTCCACGTCTTGAGGCTGTCCATCCTCCATCATTGCCGGACAAACAAAAAGGCATGTTCGTGATTAGCGCCGATCCTGATGGCGCAAAACCATCACTGGATGAAGCAGCGTTCAAACACCGATTGACTCAGGCGATTGATGGCAAGTCCAATGTCGAAGCTGCAGAAATTGAAAAAACCTGGCGTGCAGCCGGGGATCGTGCTCTAAATGCATATTCCTCGCTTTGGGCGGCTTGGGCAGAAGGCGAAAGTCCCCGCCGCAAGACGATTGCACTTTATGGTGACCTGTTTGCGCTCAAGCATCAGATGGAGGCAGAAGAAACTGCCAAACCGCAAGAACTGGTCTGGGGTGTTGGCATCAGCACATGGCAGATTTCGTTGCAAGGCGCTCATCTGTCCTTTGAATATCCACTTCTTACTCAGACCGTGGAAATCACGCTTGACGAGAAAACAATGGCACTCGAAATTCGCCCACGGGCGACCGACACACGGGTTGAGATGGACGCCTTTGTTGCTTGCCAGATTGCTGGTTCTTCAGATGTTGAGCGCACTATTCGTGACCACCTGCAAAAACACAAGGATCGTCCAGTAACGCCGTTTGACTCGTCGAGTTACTCCGATGTGCTCAAACTTGCAGCAACAAATTTGGACAGCCATGGCAGTTACCGTGAAGTTATGTCCAAAGAGGGGCTGGTACCCGTTCCAGGTGAGAACCTCGTTGTGACCGACGCTTGGGTGCTCATCGCCCGGCCACGGTCTAACAACTACCTATTCGAGGATCTGAAGCGACTGCAAGCAAATCTCAAATCTGGTTGCGACATTCCAGCCGGGCCGTTGTCACTCGTAATGCCCCCGGCAGACGAAGCCGTTGAATATGACACAGTACGTTTTCGCGGCCTATCAAGCCGGGATGGCTCGGGAGCCGGCCAAGTTAAAGAGCTTTATTTCCCGCTCCCCTACAACGATGAACAAGTCACTATCGTCCAGCGCCTAGAGAAAGCCCCCGGCGTTGCTGTGCAGGGGCCACCCGGAACTGGCAAGACGCACACCATCGCCAACATCATCTGCCACTATCTAGCTACCGGACGCAGAATCTTGGTGACATCCCGGGGCGAGTCCGCCCTGCAGGTTTTGAAGGCGAAAATCCCCGAGGAAGTTCAGCCTCTCACGGTGGCGCTATTGTCCAGCGACCGCGAAGGTGTACGCGAATTTCAAGCGTCGATTGACGCCATTCAGCACCGAGTTTCCCAGTTGAACCCAGAGCAGACCGTGCATGAAATCGAGTTGCTTAACGCGGCCATTAATCGTGCTCACTCGGAATTGGCGAGCATAGACCAGCGCGTTGATGAGATTGCTGTAGGCCAGCTCTCCGAAGTTGAGGTCGATGGTGCGCCGATGCGCGCGCAGAAGATTGCCGAACTCGTCGTTTCCGGTCACGAAAAACACAGTTGGTTGGAAGACCCTTTGAGTCTCGCACCCGAGCATGTCCCGCCGCTATCCGAGGACGAGGCGGGGCGGCTTCGCGAGGCGCGCCGTAAGCTTGGCTCTGATCTGGTTTATGCACACACGAGAATTCCCTCAGCGGATGATCTGTTATCTGTTGCCGTCGTCAGTGAGTTGCACGAAGTTCTATCCCGCATGAAAACCATTGAGGGCGAGGTTGCCCGAGGTGATGTATTGGCACTCAAAGCGGTCACGCCGGATACCCTACGGGCCGCGCGCGAGCTTCTGACGAACATCGAAGACGCTTTGGGTCTCGTGAAAGAACTTGAAGCTGCCGGGGAAAAATGGCCCTTCGAGCTACGGAATAAATGTCTTCTGCCATCATTTGCTTCGGAGCGGAAAGCACTTGAAGTCCTCCTTGCTGACGTTGCCTTCCTCATCAATGCTCGCGCCGAATTTTTGCAGCGTCCAGTTGAGTTTCCTGAATCAGGCTTCGCTTGCACAAAGACACGGGAGGCGGTGGAGCGAGGAGCGGCGCACGGTAAACCTTTTGGATTTGTTTCTCTCGGTAACGGCGAAGCCAAAGAGCACATCGCTCAGGTGCGAGTGGATGGGCAGCCGCCGGCGACAGAGGAAGACTGGGCGCATGTCCATCGTTATATCGAACTTCACGGCCAAGTCATTTCATTCCAAGCACGATGGAATCATATCGCCGCTGACCTTTCGGTTCCGCACCTTGAAGGCGGGGTGACATCCCTTCGCAAGATTGAACTTGTGGCAGTTATGGCACGGAAGGCACACCGCATGGCAACCCACTTCGACACGCTGTTGCCCAAGAAGGCCGAGACCGTTTTTGACAAGCCACCCACAAAAGAGCTGGCTGGGACGGCTGCAAATCTCATGCACATACGTGAGGACTTGAGGCGGCATTTGACCCGAGCGGATCTATCGCGTTCGGCAACCCAGCTTGCCATTCTTCAAGAAAAATTAGCAGGTACTGCTGGGCCGGTTGCCAATAGACTACGCTCTTTCGTGGAATCTGAACTAGGAAATCCCGATTTACCGGTAGAACGAGCTGTAGCTCGTTATGCCGAATTGCTCGCAGAATTGCGCCGTATCGCTGGGCTATCGGTAGAACTCACCTGCGTGCGTGACTTTTCAACGCGATTTGAAGCCAGCGGTGCGCCTAAATTCGCTGCGCGAATTCGAACGGAACCGGTGGACGCATCTGGAGAGGACTTGGCGTTCCCTACTACTTGGCGGCAGGCCTGGAACTGGGCACGCATGCGGTCGTATCTCGACAGCATCGAAGCGCGTGATGAACTTGTTACTTTGTCCGCGCGTCGTCGTGACGTAGAAGGGGGACTCGCACGGTTGTACAAAGATATGGTCGCCAAGGCTGCGTGGCTCGCGACCAAGCGCAATGCGACCCCCAAGGTATTACAAGCATTAGCCGGGTACGCGACGGCCATTCGCAAGATTGGTCAGGGTACTGGAACCAATGCCATGATGCATCGACGGGATGCCCGAGACTCCATGTTCGACGCTGCCGGCGCCGTGCCGTGCTGGATTATGAGCCATGCCCGAATCTCTGAAGCCATGCCCGCAGAGATTGGCGCGTTCGATCTGGTTATCGTGGATGAGGCGAGCCAGTCGGACTTGTGGGCACTGCCGGCCATCCTGCGCGGGAAAAAGATACTAGTCGTCGGCGACGATAAGCAGGTGTCGCCTGATGCCGGATTTATCTCTGCACAAAAGATTCAAGATCTGCGCGTACGCTTCTTGGCTGATCAGCCCTATGAAGCGGCGATGACCCCGACAAGCTCGCTCTATGACTTGGCGGCTCGCGTGTTTGCTGCCTACCAAGTCATGCTGCGCGAGCACTTCCGGTGTGTCCCGCCTATTATCGCGTACTCCAATCGTGTGTTCTATAAAGACGGCATTCAGCCACTTCGCATTCCAAAGGCCTCAGAGCGGCTTGACCCGCCGTTGGTTGATATTCGCGTAACAGAGGGATGGCGGAATACTCACGACTGCAATGAATATGAGGCGCACGCAATTGCAGATGAAATCGAGGCACTCCTGAAGGACGAGCATTTCGCCAGTCGCTCTTTGGGTGTGGTTTCCCTTCTGGGGATGGATCAGGCTAAGCACATCGATGCTATCGTTCGCCAACGTTGTAGTGCCGCCGAGCTGCTTCACCGACGCTTCGAGTGCGGGGACGCGCG
>Ga0307377_10004993_pt1 | contig 14330 bp, 15 predicted proteins | sample TR3MG_FD_202535 | JGI IMG/M metagenome (GOLD analysis project Ga0307377, IMG submission 202535) | Soil microbial communities from Risofladan, Vaasa, Finland - TR-3 | ecosystem: Environmental > Terrestrial > Soil > Coastal area > Acid sulfate soil | place: Finland: Risofladan, Vaasa | collected... | reverse complement strand
GCAGAGTAGCGCCGGCGCCGGCGACCCCAGGTCCCGTAGTCTTGTCCGCAGCATTCTACGATGTTCAATCCGCTGTGATTCCTGTTTTCCATCCGCCTCAGTCCCGTGTATTGGGTCGTTCAAATCGTTCGGTTCGATCAAGGAGAAGCCGGTGAACTGTTCCTTCGTCTGAAGGATGGGTCCGGCTGCAACGATTCAGCAATGATCCAATGCCCATTCTTCACTAACTTCTCATCATCGGAGAGATGCTCCGCGAGCAATCGCCACTCGGACGCTCTTCCTATGGATTGCGCGGTCGGTCTTCCATTTCCAGACGCGCACGTTGTTCTCCAGAGGTCGTAGCCCTATGGCCATGTCTCTACATCGTCGCGTTCGCGTGAATCGACGTGCGAGAATGCCCTTCGGGTTCCGGCACAACAGGGTCCGCAGACCCGCCTTTTCGTCTCCTGGGCTTCTGTGACCCGGAATATGATGCCCTCGGAATCCCATTGAGATCCGACCTCCACATTTCATGCGCGATGTGGCTGTAGTAAACGCTATTCAGAATACCCGAAATCAACATTTCCCATTTCTCCTTGCAACAGGTCGCACCTTCTGACCGGCTGCACCAAGTAGTCGAATTAGTGGCCGAAATTCGACATCAAGGAACGACAAATCGCAAGAAGAAGTCGCCCGGTAATCCCCGCTGTTTTGAGGGCCACCAGTGCCTACTTCGCTTGCAGGGCAGAAACTGCGACCTGCTCCTGAAGGTTCCTCCTCCGGCAACCGCGCGTCCCGCGGATTCCGCTACCCGGAATCAGGAGGCCCACGCTTCGACGGGTCTACATTGTCCGCCGGACATTAACGAAGAGGCGATTGCTTCCGCCAACGCGGTGGTCCTCAACCGCGTGATCAGTGCGGCGCCGCGCTCCTCGTCCTCTCTCGCGCGGCTGAGCGAGTCAATCTTTGCCCGATCGTCGATCGCTTCCTCGCCGTCCTCTGCGCCGATTCGCGACAGAAGATTCGCCAGTGTGAGGTAGATCGTGTTCAACTCCGAGCACAACTTCTCCGATCCGGGCTCTATTTCCGAAAGCTCGAAGAAGAACTCCGCGGTAAAGCGGCGAGACTTCGACCACACCTGGGGGTTCTACCAATTGCCATGACCTGTTTCATGTCCCTGCTTCACCGCATCGATCCACGCAGTGTAGGCGCGAAGTCCGAGACGGAATCCGTCCGTCCCATACCGTTCGGAATCGAGCAGGAGCTGTTCGGCATATGTCAACGCGTCGTTCGCCGCTTCGAGAAGAGGTTTCCTTTGCGCGCTTTGGGAAAGCAGGGGGAAATGCGCCGAGCCTTCCCTGGTGAGGCACTCCATGAGTTCGTAGAATCGCTCCTTCCGCCGGACGTAAGGGCCGCCTGGGGCAAAATCCCGCTGAATGTTGATAAGGAATCCAGGACCCGACAGGCCGAATAGCATCGCTGTAGACAGGCCGTTGTCGAAATAGTTCGATGCGCCCTTCAGGGCGGCCATCAGCGTCTCATTGAGCGGCAGCTGTTTCAGATTTGCGAGTTCCATGATCGAATGAACCTCCCGTAGGGAGCGGATGAAGCGCTTGTACTTGTTGTCAATCTTTACGATCTCCGATGGTGTAGCGCCGAAGTACGTAAGAACAGGAAGTAGCTAAGTTGTCCTGCGAGCTAGAGCCGTATTTGAGGGCGACATCGACAATTCGGCCACCTGCGAGAATCTCTTTTGCCGCTCGGAGTGTCGCAGGTAACATTGAAGACCCTCTGCCGAAAACGGTTCAGCGAGTATCCGGATACTGCCGCGACGTCCTCGGCGGAGATTGGCTCGATCAGATTCTTCTCAATGTAGGTGATCATCTCGGCAACAAGCACTCGGTCGTTCATCATCATTCCTTCCGAGACAGGATAATGCCCATAGTCGAAAGCTTTCCTGTGACAATGCACAATTCCATAAGGAATCCTGAGCCATTGCAACGAAAAGAGGTAGCTCCTCGTATCTCCGTCACTCAGTGTCCCTGCCATGGGAACCTTTGAATCTCTATCACCGATTTAAGGCCGGCGTGTGATCCTTCCGCCTTTCGTGCAGTCGACAGCATAGCGTTTTCCCTGTGACCGCGCTGAATCGTTCCACGAAACGTTGCACGAAAGAGTTCTGCCCTGGGTCTCACGCTCCCTGGTAATCTTGCGGCTATTGTTTATTCAACACGGGTGGGCGCCGGAATGAACAGCAGGAAACAAGCGGACCCTCGAGAAATACGCACCCTGACGAATCGATAGGAAGAGCGGACACCGATTGAATAGCTCATGTGAAACAGGCGTTGGTCGAAGAAACCGGACTTGTTTCCCACACCTCTTTGAGCTTATTTCGATGCATGAATAATTGACCCGCCAGATTCAAAGTGTTATTATTCTGATATGTACAGTAGATACAGAAAAGGCCTTTGCAGGGAATGGGTGCTGTGCGAATAATCATAAGAAACACGTCCGGCAAACCCATATATGAACAGATTAAGGAACAGATAAAAGAAGCGATACTGGGCGGAGAACTTCGCGAGGGGGAAGCGCTTCCATCGATACGGCAGCTTGCCAGAGACCTGAAGATCAGCGTTATCACCACGACACGGGCGTACAGCGACCTCGAAGAGGAGGGCTACGTCGCGAACGTCCAGGGCAAGGGCTGCTTCGTTGCTCCGAAGAATAATGAGCTATTCCACGAGCAAATCCTCCTCAGGATCGAAGAGAACCTTGCCGCAGCGATAGACGCGGCCAGACTGGCGGAAATACCGAGGGACGAGCTTATGAAGATGCTAGATCTCCTCATTGAGGACCGCAACCATGAATATGGCCATCGAAATCACTGAACTGAGAAAGGAGTTCAAAGGGTTCACGCTCGAGAATGTGACATTCTCGCTTCCGACGGGCTACATAATGGGCTTCGTCGGCAAGAACGGCGCTGGCAAGACCACGACCATACGCCTGATCCTCAACATGCTTGAGCGTAGCGGCGGTGTTGTGAAGATATTCGGCCTGGACAACAGAACGGATGAACAGAGGATCAAGCAGGATACCGCGGTTGTGTTTGATGATATATTCTTCGTCGGGACATGGAGTGTCTCGGAGGTAGAACGAGCTGTAAGGGGCTTCTACCGCCGATGGAACACCGCGCTTTTCAATGAATACTTGCGCAGGTTTGAGCTTCCCGCAGACAAGAAGGTGAACGACCTGTCGCGCGGAATGAAGATGAAGCTCATGCTCGCCGTAGCGATGTCGCACGAGGCGAAGATTCTGATCCTCGACGAGCCGACCAGCGGCCTCGACCCTGTGGCGCGGGATGAGTTGCTGGACCTATTGACCGAATACATCTCCGACGGGGAGAAGACGATACTCTTCTCCACGCATATTACTGCGGACCTTGAAAAGGTCGCCGACTACATCACGCTGATAGACAACGGAAGGATCGTATATACCGGAACGAAGGACGACCTGCTCGAGGGGTATTTCATTGTCAAGGGCGGACCTGACGATTTGAGCGCATCGCTTCGGGAGAAGATCATCGGTGTGGTCATGAGCAGAACGGGCTTTTCCGGTCTGATAGCGGCTTCAGAGACCAGCCACCTGTCCAGGGAGTATGTGCTCGAAAGGCCAACGATAGATGACATTCTCGTCCACATCAGCAAGGCGGGCACAGACAATGAGTAATATCCTAAAATCGGTAAAGCTCGACCACGACATCATGAAGTCCCGCTATCTGTTTTTTCTCATTGACGGTATCGGGGTTCTCCTGGCCTGGATTACAAAAGTACCGATGTTCGGTGCACTCGTTATCCTGGTCGTCTCGGCGCCGATTATCGGTCAGTATTTTGCGGTATATGACAAGAACAACCTTGAAAAGCTCTACGGTATTTTACCGCTCAAGAAATCCGAAGTCGTCATCGGCAGATACCTGTTTGCCCTTTGCATCATCGTAATAAACGGTATCATCGCGGCGATAGTTGCCTTTGTCGTCTCCCGACTCACCCACAGACCAACGGGCCTCGCTGAATCGCTGACCTATCTGTCCGTCGGATTCGCATATGCCTGTTTCACTGTCGCGGTGATCTTCCCGCTCTATTTCAAGTTCTCGTACTCCAAGGTGTACGTCCTTTCCAATCTCCCGTTCTACGTAATTTTCATAATTGCCTTCGACCTTACCAGGAGGACGAACCTCCTGGCGCAGGCAGATCCGGCGGCCCAGCATCTCGCTTCCAACCTTACGCTACCTGCGATTGGCTTTGGTCTTGGTTTGATCTTTCTGGCTCTCTCGTGCCTCCTGTCCTGCGCACTGGTTGAAGGAGACCAGCAGGCGGGAGCTCGACCTCAAGTGCAGGGAACCGAAAGACGGCTGTACTTTGCCGACAACCTTCGCACGTGGATGGTGATCCTCGTCGTGCTGCAACACGTGGCTCTCCTCTATAACACATTGTACCTGTTCATGATGCTGAATCAGGCGTATTTCATGGGCCTGCTCTTCCTGCTCTCAGGCTATTTCACACCCGGTTCGTTCAAACACAAGGGGCCTCGCAAGTTCCTTACGGACAGGCTGCTCCGGCTCGGCATTCCCACGCTGGTGTACGTATTCATGCTCAATCCGATTGCGTCCTGGGGCTATCGAACAATGCATTCATCCGCCACGAAAGCGGAAGTCGGCCACTTTGCCCTGGGACCAATGTGGTTCCTCGTAATGCTGCTCCTGTTCGACCTTGGATACCTGGCCTTGCGGACGTTGGTGAAGAACAAGCCGGAGCGTCAGGCGCGTCCAGACAGCACGAAGGGACTCTCTTTCTCTGCGGTTGCGCTCTTTATGCTTGCGTTGGCGGCAGCCACCTATCTGCTGCGGATCGGTGTTCCGTACGGAATACCGGTCCTGGACTTCCCATCGCTCGGATACGCTGCACAATACCTGAGTTTCTTTGTGATCGGAATACTTGCCAACCGCTTGGGCCGGCTCGGGGCGATACCTGGCTCACTCGGAAAGCTTGGCTTTGTGGTGGCCATACTTGCGTCTGTAACACTGTTCCCTGTGGCAATTGTCGGTTCGCACAGTGCGTCGCTCTGGATTGGCTATGGCAGCTGGCAGTCTGCCGTATTTGCGCTGTGGGACGCTATCTTCGCCGTCGGGATGAGTCTTGCCCTGATCACTTTCTTCCGCCGATTCTTCGACGGCGGAAAAAGACCAGGCCGGTTTATGTCCGGACATTCTTACATCGTGTACGTGATCCACGTGCCCATCATCATTCTCCTGACTCTGGCGCTGTCCGGCCTGCATTTGCAGGTATCGCTGAAGTTCTCCATGGCAGCAGTGATCGGTGTGCCGATCTGCTTCGGCATAGGTTGGCTTATTCGGAAGATACCGTATGTGAGAACAATAATCTGACAGCGCTTCCGGGTGTATCGCTAAGGTCGAGTCCGTGCTCAGCTCAGCGCAGCGCTAAGCGAACCGGGAGTCTGACCAATTCGCGAATTGAACAGTATGAGAAGAAACTGCAGGCGGCGCATCAATGTCGGGCAGTCAGATGTGCTGCAACGATGGGCATTATCGCAGCTGGATACATCGTGCGCCGAATGAGGCAGAAGAGGAGATAAACGCAAAGATTTGTGGGAAACCAGTCCGGTTTCTTCGACAAACGCCTGCTTCACATGAGCTTTCCTCCCGGTCTTCGCTTTTCCTGTAGATGCGACCGGGTGGGTATCTCGGGAGGCCTCGCTCGTTTCCTGCTGTTTATTTTGGCGCCCACTCATGCGGAATAGTCGATAGCCGCAGGATTGCCCGGGCGTTCGGACAACGGGCTGACGCGAGTTGCGTGCAGCCGGTGCCCGAACCGGTGCATCAGACCTCCGAGGTGGTGGACAGCCAACTGTCGTATTTTGGAGGCTCGGGTGAATATCGCACTTCCCGTCCTCTTTGATTCAGTTCTGACCCACCACCTTCTCCGGCCGCGCCCGGTATTCAGAATTCTTCGAAGTCGTCGGAGAAGGAATCGTCGGCCGGCGTCTCCTCAATCAACTTGAGGCCGGTGTTCGATTTCTTCTCGGTTGCGGATGTAGCCGGCCGGGATTCCTTGGTGGCGGCCACCTGCCGGGCGCGCGACAGGTGATCTGCTGCCCGGGAGTCAGCGGTATGCCCGACTGGGACAGACGAATTGATTTCGGCCGTTTCTCCGGTCTTGAAGAACGACATAGCCGTCTTAAGGCGTTCCGCCTGGTCGGCGAGCTCTTCTGCGGTTGCCGCAGACTCTTCGGCAGTGGCGGCGTTCTGCTGAATCACTTTGTCGAGTTGGAGAATTGCCGAGTTTATCTGGTCTGCGCCGCTCGCCTGCTCCCCCGAAGAGGCCGAAATCTCCTGCACGAGCTCCGCGGTGTGCCGTATGTCAGGAACGAGCCTCTCGAGCATTTTCCCGGCGATATCGGCTGCATCAAAGGTGGTTCTTGAAAGCTCGGAAATCTCCTTGGCTGCTGACTCGCTGCCTCTATTGCTGCGTTGAGCGCGAGCAGATTGGTCTGACGTGCAATCTCGCCCACGATCGCGATCTTCTCGGCGATAGAGGACATCGCCTTTACCGCAGTCGACACTGCGCTTCCGCTCTCCTCTGCATCCTGTGCAGCTTTCGACGCGATCTTTTCGGTCTGAAGGGCATTGTCTGAGTTCTGTTTGATATTGGCACCCATCTGTTCCATCGAGGCGGAGACCTCCTCCGCCGAGGAGGCCTGTTCGGTGGCACCCTGGGAAAGCCGTTGGGCGGCGACATTTGTCTGGTTGCTTCCGACCGAAACGTGCTCGGCGGCGGATTTGACCTCGGTAACGACCCGTTTCAGATGAATGAGCATGTTCTCGATCGCACCCAGAAGTCTCCCTGTTTCGTCGTTTCGTTTTATGCCGACCGACGCATCAAGCTGGCCCTGCGCCAATCCATTTACCAGAGACTCTGCGTTCCTCAGTGGCATCAGCCTCTTTACCATGAACAGGGAAACGAGAAGAATCGCCGCGAGCGCGCTTGCCGCTCCCACGATCACAAGAATCAGCGCCAGGCGATTCGAGCTCTCCATAGTTTCAGAGACTGGTAACGTGGCCGCCGCGTGAAACGGAAACCGATCCGATCCCGCAACCGCGGTCATCTTCTGGCCACCGAAGTCGTAGGTGATGATCGTATCCTTCGCCGCGGCGAAGATCTGCTTCCCCCAGTCGAACTTCTCAATATCGGTCTGCAGTATCTGTGAGGCGTCCGGGTGCGCGAAGATGGTTCCATTGTTCGCGACAAGCCAAACGTAACCTGACTTTCCCACCGTAATGTTCTCGACGACCCTTTTGCTGAAGCTTCCCACGTCCACCGCAATTGCCGCGAGCGCAACCGGTTTACCGTCCACCCTTATCGGTGAGGAGAAGATCACTACCGGTTTTCCCGAAACTGGCGACTTGTAGGGGTTGCCGATCCACGGAGTTCCCGCAATCGCTTTGACGATATTCGGGGAGAAGTTTGCACTGAGTGGCTTCAGGAGAGATTTGCCCTGTACGCCGTCTGCCGACGCCATGGTGCCGACCACTGCAGGTGCGATAAGCACGTTCTCGGCAAAAAACTCGTTGTTCTGGGCGATTTCCGTTATTAGCTTCGTTGCCATTTCGAAGTTGTGCGTTTTCACCGCTTCGACTATCACCGGGTCATTCGCGAGGTAATCCGTGAGGGCTGCGTGACTCGCGTAGAAGTTCTCTGTTTCATCGGCAAAGATTTTTGCCGCAGTCATTAGCTGGTTTCTTTGCACCGACTCCAGCGCGTTGTGGCCCGAAACGTAGGCGATCGAGGCCACGGTCGTTGCGAGCACGACGATGATAGCGGCGACAAGCACCGCGAGTCCGCGGGCAAGGCTGCCATTTTTGCGCTCTCCAGTCTTCATTATTTTGCTCCTATCTTGAGTATTGGTGGGCCCGGCGATCAGTTCCGACCGGTCACTCTAATCTTAGCAACAACCGGGCCAATCGCTTAAAACGGGATAAACATATATATTGGAGGAAAATACAGGATTGTCGATTACGCGGGATACTGTAAAGAAACATTACACCAAACCCTCATCAATTGGTGAAGTAAAACTTAACTCCTTTATCTCTAATCACTTCGGGGAGTTGTAAAGAAAGTTGCTTGTAAAAAAAGTTGACACTAAGGGCATCCCGGGGGAGAACGGCTTCTTGTCGCTCCGTTTCCATCCGTGGTATAAGCAGCTTTGTAGCATGAGGGGCACTTGCCGGTCTGGTCGGCAGTCCCGGGAGCAGGCAAATTCCCGGTCTGCGGTTTCGCGTATACTTCGTTCTCATCCTCTTTCTTCTCGCCGGTGCGACGCTCTATTTCATCCGGGCCTCACATGGTATAGCCGCCGTTGTGATACTTGCCGCTCTATGGAGTGCGATATTTGCCGGCTACCTGTTACTGGCGGAACGCAAAATCCGGCAGGGATTCGCTATTTTCATCGAGGTGGCGACACGGCTCGTGCAAGGTGATCTCACGGCGCGTACCGGCATCACCAGCGGTCCTCCGGAGCTTGTCCAGGTTTCGAAGAAGCTCGATGAGATACTCGCAGGGGCGGCTGCGCATCGCGATCAGATCAGCGCGCTGCAGGAAAGCCTCGCCGAAAGTGAACGGAGATACCGGAGCCTGTTCGAGGAGTCGCCGATATCGCTCTGGTTTCTCGACCTCTCGGGGATTAGGCGTGTGCTCGACCGTGATGCGATCCCGCCCGGGAAGACGCTCCGGCGATTGCTTTCGGACGACCCGGATGTGGCTCAGAAACTCTACCTTCACCTTCGGATCATCGAGGTCAATAGGGCGACGCTCCAGATGGTCGGGGCCTCCTCGAAGGAGGAATTAAGATTGCAGTTTGAGCACTACCTCGGGAGCCGCCCGACGCAGAATTGCATAGATACGGTGCTCGCGGTTGCCGACGGAACCCGTTCGTGGGAGAGTGCGGTTACGCGGTACAAGCTGAGTGGTGAGCCGATTCACCTCGTCCTGCATTCCTCGGTCGTTCCCGGCCATGAACAGACCTACGACCAGGTTATAGTGTCCGCAGTCGACGTGTCCGCAAGAACCAAGGCCGAGGAGGAAGCCCGAAGGCAGGAGGCGGAGCTCGCGCGGGCATCGCGACTTGCCTCGCTAGGCGGCCTTGTTTCCGGTGTCGCCCATGAGATCAACAATCCGATAAACTACATTCGTCTCAACGGAGAGAACCTTCGCGAGCTCCACGAACTGCTGACCAAGGTCCTTTTTGACCGGCACCCGCATCTGCTCAGTCTGACCGTAAGTGGCATGCCGGTCCTGCAGGCCTGGGAAACCATGGAGGAGGCACTTACTTCTATCATCGAGGGCTCTGAGAGGATAGAGCAACTGGTGACCGAGCTTCGGGAGTTCTCCCGCACCGGTGATTCGGATCTCTCGCAGGTAGTCGACGTAAATGCCGCAATCGGAACCTCACTGCGAATCCTCGGAGCGCTGCTACGCAAGAGTACGGACCACTTGTCGGTCAGTTATGATTCGCGGACACCACTGGCCATTGGGAATCTTCAGCAGATAGAGCAGTCCATGATAAACGTGATTACCAACGCCTGCCAGTCGCGCTTCCGGACCGGAGCCGTACTCTCACCATCCAGACGGAGCTGCTGGAGCCACAGGAACAGGTGCGAATAACCGTTATCGACGATGGTGTGGGTATCGACGAGAACGATCTTCCGCACATTCTCGAGCCCTTCTATACAACACGCCGCGGAAGTGGCGGCACCGGGCTCGGCCTGACAATCACGCACCGGATCATTACCGCCCATGGCGGCACAATAACCATAGATTCGTGTCCGGTTTCCGGAACCAGGGTAACCATATACCTGCCTGCACTGATTTCGCGAACGGGGGCCTGACATGAGCACTCTTACTAACCCCGAACTGCCGATCCTGATAATCGATGACGAAGAGCATTTCCTGAAGAGCGTGACTGTCCTGCTGCGACTGGCAGGGGTCACCAACGTGCAAACCTGCCCGGATAGCCGCCAGATCGCCTCGATGATCGGGCGCAATCGCTATTCACTCGTGCTTCTCGATCTTCTCATGCCCTATGTATCCGGCTGGGACGTTATTCCACTTATTGCGCAAACGAGCCCGGAGGTTCCTATTGTGGTGCTGACAGCGGCCGACGATATCGACTCGGCAGTTCGCTGCATCAAGGCCGGTGCCTTCCACTATCTTGTCAAGCCGGTCGACAAGGAAAGACTGCTCGCGACGATCGGCGAAGCGCTCGAGCGGTGGGAAGCTCTTCGGGAGCGATACCGCATCTCTGCAGGTGGTAACACCCACGGCTTGCGCCGACCTCAATTGTTCTCCCGGATTGTCACTGGAGACGTTCGCATGTATTCGCTTTTCCAATATGTGGAGGCAGTCGCGCCGACTCGCTTTCCGGTGCTTGTCACCGGCGAGACCGGGACCGGCAAGGAGCTGATGGCGCAGGCCATTCACGATGCAAGCGACTGTACTGGCGAGCTGATTGCGGTCAACGTGGCAGGGCTCGACGACACGCTGTTCTCGGATACGCTCTACGGGCACCGCCGCGGCGCCTTCACCGGCGCGGATGGCGATCGGAAAGGGATGATAGCGAGAGCGGACAGTGGAACGCTGTTCCTCGACGAAATCGGGGATCTTTCAGTGGAATCTCAGATACGACTTCTTCGACTGGTGCAGGAGGGTATGTACTTTCAGCTAGGCAGTGACGAGCCCCACTTTACGAATGCGCGGATTGTTTTTGCCACGAACCATGATCTCGGAAAGAAGACTGAAGCGGGATTATTTCGAAAGGATTTCTACTATCGACTCCAGTCTCATCACATTCACATTCCTCCGCTGCGTGAGCGACCGAAGGACATTCCACTGCTCATCGATCATTTCCTGACAAAGGCCGTCGTTGCAACCGGAAAAGAGGTCAAGCCGAAGGTCCCGGATGAGCTCTACGAGCTGTTGAGAGTCTACGACTTTCCGGGCAACATTCGCGAGCTACAGGGGCTGATAGACGACGCGATGGTGCGACACGATGGTGATACGCTTTCACTCGACCGGTTCCGGACGATGGTGTTTCGAAGGCTGAAAGATTCTGATTTCTCCAATCGGAGAATCGCCACGCTTCGAGCAAATACCGCGGTCACTCCTGATCGGAACAACGGGGCAAATTTGCCCGGGCTGGAGAATGGCGAAGAGCTGCCGACCATACGCATGGCAGAAGAACGGCTCATCGATCTAGCATTGCGAAAGACCGGCGGAAATCAAACCCGCGCGGCCGCCATTCTCGGAATCAGCCGACAGGGACTGCACGCATGGCTGAGAAAGCGGTCACTGCGTGAAGAGGACCGACCCAAGGATCAGTAGTCTGCCGTTGAAATCGTCAGATCAGCGACTTCAACCATTACACAGTTTCGACGAACCCAACGTTTCACGGGCTATCCCACTCAGCAGCGAAAGGCGTTCGGATATACAACGTCCCCCGGGACCGCTTCAATGTTCCTGGTTCTGAATGCAGAGAGATGTCGAAAGCATAGCCTCGGCAGAAGCAGAATCCGTACTCATTGAGTCAGAGGAACTTCGTCTTCGCCTTTCGGGAACGCTATAACCGCCCGGAAGCCGGGAGATGATGTACCGGAGTTTGTTTCGCTTGCAGAGAACTTTCCGTGGATCTGGTAGGTGAGGGATCGAATGAGCGTAAACCCCAGTGATGAGCTGTTTTCTACATCAAACCCGTGCGGCAGTCCGGTGCCCATATCCCGGACTTCCAACTGTCGCGTCTCTCCCATGCAGGAATAACCGACGAAGATGCTCCCTTCCACATCTATCGGGTAGGCGAATTTCAAGGCATTGGTCAGAAGCTCAGTCAGAATAAGCCCCAGTGGCATCGCTACATCCATTGACAGATTATCATCCTCTGCTCGTACTTCTATCGTCAGACGGCTACCGTAGAACTTCGGTACCATGGAAACGATCGACCTTATGTACTCAACTGGATTGATGAGCGTTAAGTCTGTGGAGCCATAAAGAAGTTCATGAAGTTTCGCCATGGATTGAATTCTGATCTGTGTTTCTGTCCGCGGTTCGCTTCGCACTGGACTCGCATGATGTTCTTTCTCAAGGGAGATGAGGCTTGATATTATCTGCAGATTGTTCTTCACGCGATGATGTACTTCTCGAAGAAGCACGTCCTTTTCCCGAAGCGAATTTCGCAGAAGCTTCTCGCGACGTTTGGTCTCAGTGATATCGCGAGCCACAAGGACTGCTTTGTCAGAATCAAGAGGAACAATGCGCCCCTCAAATACCCGGTCGCCTGCACCTGTCTTCCAGTCGAATTCCAGCACGACAAGGCGCTTCTCATCGAGAGCTGTTCTTGTTGCGTTCATCGCGTTGGTCACCAAGTCCGGGGGTAAATTGATCTCTGACAGTCGCTTTCCGAGGAACCTTTCCAGCGGTACGGAAACTATTCCGTCCTGAGAAGTGCGAAACTCAAGGCAACGCCCCTCGCGACTGATAGTTAAGAACACGTCAGGCAACGCGGCGATAAACGCATCGGTCTTTGCGATGTTATGATCCCGTTCGCTGATCTTCTTCGCGAGTTCACGTGTCGCAGCCGCAACTCTTTTCTTCATAAGGAATATGAATCCGGTCAAAACGAGAATTGCGGTGGCTACGATACCGCCGACAGTGAATAGCAGGCGAAAATCAACAAAAGCCGGGACTTCTACGCCAATCCACCTCAGTTCTATCTCGGAGTATACTGACTGAGGTATCTTCGAAAATCCAGCATTCACCTCATCCAGAATGTGACCATTGCCTTTCAGAACCGCCCTGTGAAACTGCCCTCCGGGAATATGAACAGAGGATTTAAACAAGTTGGACAGGCCGAACTTGTACAGGTAATAGAGTGCTGGAGGGCGATCCATAGAAAAGACATTCTCTTTGCCAAGCGCAGCCGCCTGCACAATGCTTGCATAGTCAGGATACGTCGCAAAGTGGGTAATGCCGGCCGCCCTTAGCGTGTCAATGTCCGCGTCACCAGATTTTACCGCAACTCGAAATCCTTTGAGATCAGCCAACTGTGCGATACCGCTGATCTTCCGGTTATAGAAAATACTGGAGACTATTGACACGTATGGCGGCCCGAAGCGAAAGAGTTTTTCACGTTGAGGTGTTTCGAAGATTGTATCGATTACGTCGACTCTTCCAGTCAGCACCTCTGATAGAGCATTGTTCCATGCCATACCCAGAAGGTCTACTTTGCGGCCAGTGACGCGTTCCCACTCACGCCATTGATCAACCGAGATTCCTTGAAGTTTTCCGTCGGCTGAACGAAATGAATACGGGGGATAGGTATCATCAATCGCCACACGAATCGGCAATTGTGTCTGGGCCAACAATGGAATTGGGAAACTTCCACAGGCCAGAACGCTCAAAAAGAGAGCTTTGACGAGACCTCGGCGAACCCCTCCGGTGAGGCTCGGCGAATGAAACCATTGTATGGTGCCCGCGGACATTCGCTGCTCCTTCGGTTGATGCCCATCCATCACGATCCGAGCGAATCCCCCTTGTACTGAATCCCACAGAGGAAAAACAGCCGTACGTCAGGCCTGGCTTTATCCTCAGGATTTGCGCATGAGCGCCAGAAGCACGCGATAACCGATCCCAGAATCGGTGGCGCAACTGTCAGCATTATACAATCGGTTTGCCCATATTCCCTATGCAATTCATCGAAAGCTCGCACATTGCATATAGCTCTTCCTGCTCCATCATTATGGACAAAGTCAGAGCGCTTTCTGCAAGCACGAATTCCTGTTTGGACATTCCTGGTTTGAAATAGGCGAGGTCGCGAAAACGAGCATAATAGATACTCACCTTTTTCTTTGAGGTCTCACGTTTGAATAGTGTATTAGCTCGTTGCATTGCTTCCTCCTGCGGTCAGCGATCTGCTTAGCCGGTGAAGATCGAGGAAGAGGCCTAACTAAATGGCAATAGTGAGTCTTGCGATGCCCAAAAACCTTCCGGGGAAGAGGACAAGTCCTAACAATAGAATGAATTAAGGCCGGGCTGGGCGGAGGAAGCGAAGCGCCCCCGCGAAATCCAGCCGGTTGATTCATATCAACATAAGTCGGGCTGGGCGGATTCGGTCTCCGGAAGCCGACCTCGTGTCGGCTCACTGCGACCCGCCTTCGGGGGCTTCCGCGGCCATCCTGGCCGCTGATCCTCGCTACCGCTCGGCGCGCCCTCCGGTTCGAATCCGCCAGTTAG
>Ga0307377_10004991_pt1 | contig 14333 bp, 10 predicted proteins | sample TR3MG_FD_202535 | JGI IMG/M metagenome (GOLD analysis project Ga0307377, IMG submission 202535) | Soil microbial communities from Risofladan, Vaasa, Finland - TR-3 | ecosystem: Environmental > Terrestrial > Soil > Coastal area > Acid sulfate soil | place: Finland: Risofladan, Vaasa | collected... | reverse complement strand
GCCGGCTGCCGAACTCCCGGTGCTGATCGAACATCGGCAGCAGCGCGGGCACGGAGAGGAAGACGACGGGCACCCTCGCCCGGTCGTGGCAATACCGGAAGACATCGATGTGGTCATACCGCAGCCGATGGGCCGTGTCGAGCAGGATCATCCGCGGCCGCCGGCGCAACGCCTCGGTGATGTCCTCCAGCCGGCCGATGACGTCTCGGGACGACGGGGCGGCCCCCAGAGCACGCTCCAGGAGCCGGAGCGGAGCGGCCGGGGATAGCATGGCCGACCGCGGCGGCAGGTCGATATAGCAGACGTCCCGGTGCTCGGCGGCGAACAGCATGCCCGCCGTTGTCTTGCCGATGCCCGGATCGCCGATGAGGAGCCCCATCCGCTCGGCATCTGCCGAGGGCTTATGCAGCGCCTCCAGCGACCGCAGAATGTTGCGCGTGGGCCGGATGAGGTAGATCGTCTTCCCGTCGACTTTCCTGGTTTGGAGTTGTGTTGCCATAGCGCCCCCTTACTCCAGCTCGAGGCCGTGGACGGTGATGCGATCGTCGTCGTCGGCCTGCAGTGATGTGCTCGCATCGAGAATGTCGATGATCCGGTCGGGATCCGTCTCGTCTGGTTCGGCGGGCCTCCTCGTCACCTGCTCGATGGGGAAGCTCAGGATGCCGGCGTCGCGCCGGGCGGTCTCCATCGCCGCGATTGTCTTCCGGAAGGCCCCCTCGTCCGTCGTCGCGGCGAAGCCCGCGGCGGCGGCGATCGTACGCTTCATCTCCTTCGCCTGGCGCTTCTGCTGTCGGAGCTCCACCAGGTCGGCCGGGTTGTCGACGGAGCGGGTCTCCTGCCGCTCCGCCCAGCAGATAGTCTGCCCGTCGCCGCTGATCACGAGGATCTTGCTGAGGTCGGCGGGATCCCAGCGGATGTCGAGCGTGCTGTCCTCATAGCCTTGCAGGAGCGGATGCCAGAAGCCCATCCCGTTCCAGGTGATGCGACCTCGGCGAATTTGGCGCCGATCTCGCTGCAGAAGAGCGGTGTAGAGATAGCCTGCGTCGGGGATGGTGACGGGTTTGGGGACGTCCATCCGCCAGGCCTCGAGGCGGCTCATGCCGAGCCGGCTGTGGAGCTTCTGGTGATACTCCGTCATGATCCACGTCTGGAGCCCGGCGTTGAGTGATTCGAGCGTCGGGTACTGGCGCCACACGTTGATGCCGCCCGATTTGTCCTTGAAGCACTCGGGCTTCCGCTTTGCGTCGTTGCCACAGTATGCCGCCCCAAGCTGGCTCTCATAGCGGGAATGGACGATCCCGAAGAAGCTCTCGACATGTCCCTGCCCCCAGGGCGAGCGGACCTGCGAATGCCGGATGTCGCCGGCCAGGTCGATGTCTGTGCCGAGGGTGCGGCAGACCTCATCAAGCCAATCACTGGTCTGCACTTTCCCGTTGTCACAGTGCAGATGGAGCGGAGCGCCGCACTGCGGCCAGCGGGCGCTGTCGGCCTTCGGCAGCCAGGCATGCAGCAGGAGCGTCTGGAGAATCGCCGTGTTGGGCGTCTCCTTCGTATAGATGGCAAACATGCAGCTTTGCGTCGCCTCGTCGACGAGCGCCGTGAGGTTCGGCCGGTAGGGCTCAACCCTCGGGTCGCCATTCCAGACGAAGCAGTCGGCGATCGTCATGTCGAAGGTATGGGTATGGTTCGGGTGGGGAACTCCCCAGCTGCCCTGCGGTAGGAAGCGGGCCCGCCATTCGGGATCGCGCATCTGAAGCGCCGCGGGGAGGCTCCGCTCGAGCCGACGCAGCGAGTAGGGTGAGATCTCGACGTCCGGGAACTGCTCGCTCACCCGGTCGATGCTCACCGCCACGGCCTCGTGCCGGGTCATTGGGTCGAGGCGCCGCCGGGTGAAGGCGTCCTGGACCTCCTGCGGCAGCCGGACCATCCCCGCGTCGGTGCGGCGCTTCCGGGTCAGCGCCTGGGCTCCATCATCCCGGAGAGCCTTCAGCCATCGATACACCGTGGACACGCCGACCCCGAGCTCGTCGGCGAGCTCGTCGGCTCGCCGGCCCCGCTCCTTGCCCCCTAGCCCGAGGAGGGGCCGGAGCCTGGGATATAGCTCCTGCGCGCGGCGGTCGAGCAGGGCCGGGGGGCATCCCAGGCTCCGGGGTTCGCCGGCAGAACCCGGGGAAAGCACTGCCGGCTCGGGGATGGGGACAGCCTGTGCAACAGCCATACATTTTCGAGCCCAGGCGTCGGGCCGTTTCAGATCGGGTCGGAGATCCCGCAGGAATCCGCCCCACTTGCCATTGGTGAGCGCCATCAGATCCCGCAGCAGCGCCCCGACTCGGGGTTGCTGCCGTTCGTCCGCGGCGATCGGGCGAAGCTGCGCCAGAATCGCCTCGGGTGAGGCTCTATCCGTCGTTGCCGTCATGTCCTGCGCCCCTTTCGTCGTCGTCGAGAGCGGCAATCGCCGCAGACATCTCGTCCCGCTCTACGAGAAGGTAGAGATAGCCAAGGAAGAAATTCGTGAGAGCGATCGAGGCGAATACATCAGTGAGGTGCATGGCCTGAGCGAGCTTCATGCCCTTCGTCGCGGCGTTGTCGCCGATGATCGATGGGGGAGAGAAAGCCGGCGCCTGGACGTTCTCCCCTCCCGCCGCTCGCTGTTGCTGGCGAAGCACGGCCAGCGCCTGCCGGAGCGTCCTCGTGTCGATCTGCTCGAAATCGCCCCACTTCATCATGTCAGTCGGACCCCTCGCCTTCGCCCAAATGGGCCTCGACCTCATCCACCTGCCGCCGCATCGCCCGGAGCAGCTCGAGCGCCTGGGGCCGGTCGGCGCCGTCGAGCCCGAGGCTCGGGATGAGAGCCGTGACGAGCATCGTCCGCCCGATCGGGTCGAACTTGTTCCACAGGGTGCCGAGAGGCTTCTCCACAACATCCTCGTCGAAGCCGGCGAGGGTGAGCTGGTTGCGGGCGGCGCGGGCGGGCGGCGGCGGGAGCATGCCGAGGTCCTGCTTGAGGAAGGTGATCGCCCGGCGGACGTCGTCGACCGTACGCAGCTCGCCGGACTCGATCCGAGGGAGAATCTGCGCCCGAAGCTCGGGCGGAATGGGCAGGAGCAGCCTTAGTTTGCCCCACGTTAGTTGCCCATGGGCGAGTAAGCTTGCTTGGTTAAACTGCTCGTAGAGCTGGACCGACCTCCAAAGGGTGGTCCTGTCGATGGCGAGATCCGCCTCGAGCTGGGGGATGACGTTCGCCCCCCATTCATCCCTCTGCTCTTGCGGGGCGGCCTTGTCGATGGCCTGGCCGAGGCGCCAGTAGTGATCGAGAGCTGACCGGCGAGCCGACTCCTGGATTTCCCGGCAGTCCGCCAGGAGCTGCTGGTACTGTTGCGACTGTGCGATGTCCCCGTCCGACACTGCTACCAGGTCCCTTTTCACGCTGTCCCTTCCCGTGGATCCAGCTTTTGCGTTCGACCCCTCCGACCAGAGCGGAAGGTAGGAGCCCAGCAACCGGGGCGCTATGGTTGCTGTGCCGCCCCGCTCCGCCCTGGCCGGGGAGGTCGCTCGATCAACACGAGCTTGGTCTGCTGGTCTACCCGGTAACCGCGGCGACGGAGGTGACCTCCGAGCGTCCGATATCCAATCCCCAGCGCAGCGGCGATCTGCCTGATCGTCCGGCCCTTGGCCATCTCGCCCATCACATGAAACTCGATGCCCATACCGAGGCGGGCCTCGATATCGGGCATCCTGGAGGGACGGCCTCTCGATGTCGCTACCGTGCTGGGGTGGTTTGCTTTCGTCATGGCATAGTGATCATACCATATCTCAATCGTGTGTCAATACTTGATACCGACATTTTTCACGCCCCTTGCGGAAAAAGCTCTGATATGCTACCGTAAGCACATCCGGGCGACGCGGTTTTCAGAGTGCGAGCCAACACAGAGCAGTTTGGTGACTGGCTGCGCAAGGCTAGAAGGGCAGCAGGGATGACGCAGCAGGATCTAGCGGAGCGCTGTAGCGTGCGGAAGGGTGCCGTTTCCGGGTGGGAAACCGGCAAGCAATTCCCTTCCGCCGCTCGCCTGCACACGATTCATGAGCTGCTCGGACCCTTCGGGGGACTCCCGGAGCCGCAGGTTTCCGAGGATCCAGCGCCATATGGGGATGCCTCTGTTTTGGTGAGGCTCAGCCCCGAAGAGATGATGATCGTGCGAATCTACCGGCGGCTGATGGGACAGGGTCCGGACTCGGGCTGAAGGGACCGTATATATAAGGAAGAGGGGACGGTGAATCCAACCGCTAAAAAGGGATGTATCGGCTGCCTCGGCTTCATCGTTCTCATCTGGGTCATAGCATCGCTGTTGCCTGAAAACCCAGAGACGAAAGCTCAGGGGCTTGGCGGCGAGGGAGTTGTTCTCATCGAGGGCGGATATCCGGTCGTGCTGGGCGTGACAGAGGCCGACCTGGATGCCTTCACGAAGGCATCGGTGGCGGGGGACAAGGCGGGGGTTAGGGAACTCTATCTGGCAGGCAGAATCATCGACACGCCGAGCAACACCAGGGTAAAGGTCATCGACCGCTCGACGTTCAGGCGGAAAGTCAGGCTGATGGACGGCCCTCGGGCCGGACGGGCCGGCTGGGTGCCCTACGAATGGGTCCAGCCGGAATAGGGGCGCAATCTGACGAGGGAGGGAGATTGTGATGAAGTGGTTGTGGATGATGGTGGCGCTGGTGGTGGTGGTAGGGGCGGCGGAAGCTAATCAACTCGTTTTCCGCTATGGTGACCGCGGCGAGGGTGTCATCGAGAAGGTGCCCGGCGATGAGATCTGGGCGCCGACCCAGGAGCAGCTCCAGGGATGGGTGAACGATGGCATCAACGCCGCGTCTGAGGAGATCGGTCTACTCGACGTGCCGGGCATCGCCGCCTGGACTGCCAGATTTCCCCAGGGCGTCCCCTGCTGGACGGGTCGAGTTCAGGCGGTGATAGCCGTCACCCCCCAGCTCGTCGCCACCGCTGCAGGGTGGAGCGCGGCCTGGGAGCCGGATATCTGGGAGCAGATCATTGCCGACCAGGATGTGGCGGCAGAGGTGATGGCGGGAGCGCTGAGCGGTGGATCATGGGCAAGGGATATGCCGTTTCTGATCGCCATGCGGCGAGATGACCTCTGGGCGCCGATCGAGGCTCGGAGCGCGGTCTGGGCATATAATGAATGGCGAAATGTCAACCTGAACCCGCGGGGATCCCTGTGGAACTGGGTAGACGACTCACCGGGCCGGTTTCATCCGACGCAGCAGTGGGCCGGGAAATACGTGCTCGCATGGTCGATGTACGATGCCGCTCTCTCCGACCCCGGCTCGATTCTCGTGGCCGAAGGGAACTTCATGCGGATCCAGCGCCTCGCTCCCCAGCCCTGGATCGCCGAGCAGGTCAACACCCCGGCGAGTGGATGGCGGCTCGTGGTCGGGAAGCCGGACGAATACGCCTACATCGACTTCTGAGGGATTGTCCCCTCATGGAAGACGCCCCCGCGGCCTACGATCCCGGGGGCGTCTTCCATTCTCATTTACCGCGCACCACGCACTGCGCATGAGGGCCGCACTGCGGCCGCAGCAGGTTCGTAAATAAAACCGCAAAAAACCATCTTTCACTGCGGCCCCGCACTCCATTCTCATTTATCTCTTCCCAAAAACCCGTTCCAGCGCGCGTGTGTTCTCATTTAGCATCCTCCGTCACACCAGCACCATCCCTTCCCACTGACCCGTTTTGGCATCCTTTCCCGACAGGAAGCGAACCCACTCGCGGGAATCTTACCTTGGGATCGAGGCGGTGGCTCCCGAGATTCCTGCAGAGTTGCCTCGGTCACACCGCCGCAGAAAGGGAGTTCGCCATGACGAAGGTCCTGAAGTGCCGGGACCTCGGCCAGGACTGCGAATGGGAAGCCCATGCCCAAAACCTCGTGGAGCTTCTCGCCAAGGCCGCCGAGCACGCCCGCAGAGACCACCACATGACTGCTATCCCTCCCGACATGATGGCGAAGGCCAAGGCCGCCATCAAGGACGAGTAGCCCCCGGAGCAGAGACGAACGAGCTCGGACCCGAATCCGCCGGTGGCGAATTCGGCATTACCTCTTCTGGCAGCCTGTCCGGCTGAGTTCAGCGGACGATCGCCGAAGCACTGGGCGCCGCTCGCGAAAGGGCGAGAGCCACCGGCTCCCGCCCCTAGGGTCACTTCGCCGGCGCCTGCGGGCTACCGCTCGGGCAGCTCCTGTTGGCCCTCCTCCAGCCGCTCCCGCCGGAACTCCAGCCGGTTGAACGGCACCGGCTCCGCCGTCTCCTTGGCGAAAAGCTCCATGTGCACGACCCCTCCGTCGTAGATCAGCGCCGAGCCGACGAGCCCGTCGCCGCTGAGCCGGTAGAGCGTCCCGTTCCCCGGCGTCTTCTTCACCTCTCGCTCGGCGCGGCCAACGCCCTCCAACCACCGGCGCACGCGAACCGCATCCGGGGCGGCGGCGCCGCTGCCGCGGCCCACCGCGTCCACGACGTACGAGTCCAGCAGCCTCGGCCAGAGCTGCATGAAGAGAGCGCGCGAGCCGAACAGATCGGCCGCCACGATCTCGTCGCCTACGCACGCGACCACCCCGCGCGCCTTCCCGATATCCCTCGGGAAATGAGACAGCGCACGCCTGTACGGCCGCATCCTCTCCTGAACCTCTTCGCTGTCCTGGATCGAGCGAAGCGCGCCGCTCTCGCTCGGCGCCTCCAGCCTCTCCTGCTCCGCCGCCACCTGGTTCCACACCGCGCCCTGATCGGCCGCCGCCCTCGCCTTTCGCACTTCGCTCGTCGCCACGAAGGCCGCGCTCTTCAACGAGTCGCTCTTCGCCACCCACCGCCCGTGCTCCACGCAGAACACGGGCACCGTCAGGTCAGCCCCCGGCGGAACGATCATGTCATCGCCCATGATCCGGTCCTGCTTCGCCCCCGTCAACATCTCCCCGCCCATCACGAAGATCGGCTCCTTCGCCGTGCTCACGAGCCGCACCCGGTTCACCTCCGCCGGCTTCAGCTCCCGGATCTCGATCGAGCCCCGATCCATTGCCTCGTCCAGCGTGAGATCGACATCAGGAACCGTCACGTCATCCGCGAAGATCGGATACAGCGTCAGGTGCCCGTGCTTCTTCGGCGGCCCCACTCTGAGCCGACCCGCGAACTCGTCGATCGTTCCCCCCGGCGCGGGAACGCACCTCTCCTCCGGCGCCGCCGGGCCGGGGCGGAGCCCCGCCCCGACCAGCGCCAGCGCCACTGCTATCGTACACATCACCTTTACCGACATGGTCGTCACCTCCCGGAACCAACGCACTATCGCACTTCCAGAGAGACCGGCTCCGCCGTCGCCTCGATCTCCGGATTGTAGTACCGGTACACCCGGGACGCCGGAGTCGCCGCCTTCATCGGAAACTTCGCCCGCAGCCGATACGAGAACTCCAGCGGCTTCTTCGACGCCAGCTTGTCCAAGTACACGATGATCTGCCGCGCCGCCACCGAGTACTTCTCTATCGCCTTCCGCTCCACGAGCTTGTCCAGGTCCTCCGACATCAGCGAGAATCCCGGCGGAAGACCGAGGTCGATCACCACCATGTTCGCCGCGCGCGGATCGTTGTTCACCACCCGCACCGACGCCGTCACGATGTCATCGGTCGCAAGCTGCTTCCGGTCGTAGTCCACATCGATCGTCAGCAGCTCCGCCGCCGGCGGCTTCACCATCTCCCACGGCATGTAGTACTTCGCCACGATCTGATAGAGCGCGCTGCCCTTACCCTTCAGCGTGATCCGGACATCGTTGCCGCCCGGCTGCACGAGATTCCGCGCGTCCACCTGCCGCACCACATCGTAGTCCTCCTGCGTGATCCGGAACGACCCGGCCTCTTCGCCGTTCACCCACACCGTCGCCGTCCCGTCGATCTCCTGCGCCGCCTTCTCCATCGACAGCAGCAGCGTCTTCAGCGCCCACACCGTCGCCTGGGTCGTCTGCCAGGTCCCGAAGCTGTCCTTGCCGCGGATCAGGTAGGTGATCGCCTTGTTCGTCAGGTCCACGTGCCTCCCCGACTTCACCAGCGCATAGGTCGCCAGCGCCGTCGTCTCCAGGTCGGCCGACCCGTCCTGCGCCGACGTGAACGTCGCCCCCGCAGACTTCCAGTAGGCGACGTTGTCGTCGACCACCGCCATCTTCGCCAGCGCATCGAGCACGTCTCGCGTCGTGTCCGTCAGGTACGTGCGCCCGAGGTCCGCCATTCCGCCGCCGCTCAGATAGGCGTTGGCGATCACCGCCAGCGCGTACGGGTCCTTTGCTTCCCGCCAGTGCTTGTCGAGATAGCCGACGGCCCGCTTGACCGAGTCCCCCGGATAGCCCGACTCGGCCAGGGCCCAGGCGATGTACGCGGTCACTCTCAGCGTGTCGGTCTGCCGGTTGATGATCCCCTCGGCGATGCCGCCTTCATCCCGCTCCCACGTGCCGTCCTTCTGCTGGAGGCCGGTGAGCCAGCTCTGCGTCCGGGAGATGACCTGCTCGTCCACCTCGTGCACCCGGCTCATGTCCCGGAACTGCATCAGTCCGTAGGCCGTCAGCACCTTGTGGGCCGGCGGATTGCCGAACCAGGAGAACCCGCCGCCGTTAACCTCGAACGACAGCAGGCGCTGATAGCCCACATTGATGTACTGCTCCGCCTTCATCTGAAGCTCGGGCTTCGCCTGCTTCGCGGTCTTCAGGTAGTCCAGCACCAGCACGTTCGGATAGGTCACCGAGCTCGTCTGCTCGAAACACCCGAACGGCATGCGCAGCATCGCGTCCAGCCCCTCCACCGCCTGGCTGAACAGCCCGGGGTAGATCTTCACGAGGATCGTCGATGCGCCCGGAATCGCCTGCTTCGGAATCGTCACCTTCTGCTCGACCGTGCCGTCGAGGCGGTCGTTCCAGGTGTCCCGGCGCTCCTCGCCGTCCGGCAGCACGTCGATGCTGCGCTTGATAGCATCGCTCAGGTGCGAGCCCTTGGCGTGCACCGTGAGCGAGTGGCTCCCGATCCCCTTCGCCCGAATCCGGTAGTACACCGACTGGATATCTGAGGCCGCTATCTCCAGCGACTTCTCCGCCTCATCTCCCACCAGCTCGAACCAGGGATCGAGTTCGAGGGAGAGCTTCACCGTCTGCGCCTCAGGCAGGTAGTTGTAGACCGCGATGGGGATCGATATCTCGTCGTTCTGCGTCAGCGCCACCGGCAGATCGATGTCGATGAAGAAGTCCTGGAAGACCCGCAGGCCCGTCGTCGTCGATCCGAGCTGGCCCTTCTGTGAAGACGCCAGCGCCTGCATCCGCCAGGTCGTGATCGAGTCCGCCATCTCCACCGTCACCGAAGCGCGGCCGCGCTCATCGGTGATCACGGCCGGGTTCACGTACATCGTCTCCGGGAAGAACTGCCGCAGCCGCACCTGGGGCTGGCCGGCAGCCTCAGTCTCGTGGTCCGCCGGCGCAGCCTGTGGTAGGGCCGCGGCCTTGAGCGCGCCCACAGCATCCATGGCGAAGGCTGCCTCCTCGATCATGGGGCCGCCGCCACCGAGGAACCCGCCGCCGCGCCCCTGCATTCTCCGGCGCAGGCCATCTTTCGCCCACTGGCCAATGCCGCGGATATCGTCCTTCGTATCCCACTTCCCGTCCGGCCCGGCCGACTCCAGCCAGCAATTCGCCCGGTTCCACCGGACCCGATAGGCGTTGTTCCACCGGTCCCGCAGGTCGCTCTTCTTCAGCAGTCCCTCTGCCACAAGTGTCGCGATGTCTTCATCCGACCGCAGATATCGCCCGTGGGATCGTTCGTATTGCCGCAGGGCGCGATCGATCTTCTCGGCATCCCGGCCCATCTCTTTCGCCCATGCTTCCATCGCCTCTTGCACGCGCGTGTCGTACGTGTTGACCGTCAGCGTGTACGGGTCGCGCGTCTGCGAGGCGGCGAACAGCACCGCCGCCGCCCGCTGGCGCTGGGCATCCGCTTCGACAGGCGCCGCGCCCTCGAACGGGAGCTTGCCCCGAATGACGCCCTCCGTGGTGAAGCCGTGGATCTCATAGCGCGGCTGAAGCAGCTCTCGCTCCAGCGCGAAGTAGATCCGCTCCAGCCCCGGCTGCATCTCTTGAAGGGCGAAGACGCTCTCGTCCACGATCGTCACACCCAAAGCGGCCAGCGTCGGCCGGCCTCCCTGATCGCGCACCGAGAAGTTCAGCTCCGCCGAATCACCCGGGCGGTAGGTATCCTGATTCGGTCGCACCTCGACCACCAGGTCGTCGGCCGGCGCCACATAGAGCAAGCGCGTGTCGCGGACGATGTTCTCATCCGGCAGAATCTGGTAGGCGTTGATCTCCAGGGTCCCCTGCAAGTCCTGCGTGAGAGGCAGCTCGAACTCAGAGCGGCCGCCATCCAAGTCCACGGCTCGCGTGAGCACTGTCTGGTTGTCTCGGATCACGTCGATGTAGGTCGTGCCCTTCTGCTTGGTCGAGATGACGGTGAAGTCGACAGAGTCGCCGACCTTGGCGAGGGCGTGGGAGGCGCGGAGAATGAGGGAATGCTCGGCGGACTCGACGGGCAAATCGACAGAGCGAGTCACCTTGCTCTGCGCACGCGGATTGGCCACGGAGATGACGAGCCCACGGAGCACCTTCGCGTCGCATATCGCTGCGTTCAGCAGGATTTCGCCGATCCCCATCTCGTCCGTGCGAAACGCGTCGCCGCTAGCCGGTGCGATCCACTCGGCCCCAGAGCCGACAGGCTCCGGCGGCGCTGCTATCGTGTCCTGCGTGAAGAAGCTAGGCTCGAATGCGGTGGTGACTGGGCTGCCGTCGGGCTGGGCTACCAAGATGTAGATGATGTTGTCCACGCCGGGCTTGACTTGCCCTGACTCTGGCACTACGGTGATGACGAGCGGGTCCTTGGCGATGGGGACGGTTTCAGTGATCTTCTCCGTGTGGTCGGCCTTGTCCGTCACCTCCACGTCCAGCTTCACGAAGGCGTTGCCCTGCTCCAGCGGCAGGCCGGCGAAGTAATCCGGAAGCTCTGCCTCTACGCGAAACGTCCCGTTCTCGTCAGTCTTCCCCTTGATCTCAGCAATCTCGTTGAACCCCACATCGAACGTCGAGACGGTTATCAGAACGTCGGCCTCGGAGGTCGCCTTCCCGAAGAAGTAGTCGCACTGCACCTTGCCCGTCAGCGTCTCGCCGGGTAGATAGTAGGACCTATCGGTCGCCAAGCTCACCTTGAACTTGGGAAGCACGTACCGCTTCACCTCGACCGTCCGCTCCGCCCTCCCATCCTCCATCACCGCCCGGATCGTGTACCGCCCCATGTTGATCTCATCGGCCAGCGTGAACTCCGCCGACACGATCCCGAACTTCGACGCGTCGATCCGCTTCTTGAAAACCTTGTTGCCCTTCCCGTCCTCCACCTCCAGCCAGACCGGATCGCCCGCCGCCGGCGCCATCGTCGGCTTCCGCAGCGCCAGCGCCCGAAGGTGCATCGTCTGTCCGGGCTGGTAGAGCGGCTTGTCCGTCGTGAGGAGAATCTGCGTCTCCCGCGCAATCGTCACCGTGCTCTTCACATCATCGATCCCCAGCCGGGATACCACCCGCACCGACAGCTCGTAGCTCCCGGGCCTCAGATCGGGCACCGAGAACTGCGCCGTCAGCGTCCCCTCCTTGAGCGGCCCGCTGAACAGGTTCAGCTTCCCCATCGCCTGCTCGTCGGTCGGGGTGATCCCGATATGCACCGCCCCGGTCACCGGCGCTCCCGTGTCGTGGTTCGTCACGATCACCCGCAGCGCCGCCGGACCCCCGGCGAGCCATCGCGTCTGCCCCCGCACGATCGTCTGCAGCGGCGAAATCTCGCCCGAGGAGACCGAGGAACTTGCGCCCAGCGTCACCGACAGCGCCACGCCGAGCCCCATGATTGCCGCCAGCCAAATCAGAGAAGCCTTCCTATGTTTCACAGCCAATCTCTCCTCTCACACCAAACCAAGTGTCCCATCGCAGTCATCTCCTTAGACCAGACCCCTCCCGAAAAGGTTCCATCGCCCCTACCATCCCCATGGAAAAAGCGGCGGACTCTCGTCCGCCGCTCCGGTTACTCCACACCAGGTTTCAGTCCTGTGCTAGAATCCGCTCGCAATATGGATCACCCCATCCTCGTACTGGAGCACCATATCGAGCGCATCCCCCAGGAATCGCAGCGGCACGACCGTTCGGTCGCAGCGAATCGCCGCCTGCGTTCCCATCGGGACCGTCACGCCATTTACCGTTCCCATATCGCTGCCGATCACGACCGCGATCTGGGCATTTCGTGCCGTTGCGCGAGCACTTCGTGCCGCCGAATCCCACGTAACGGTCCCTCCAGCCTCTTCTATGACCGAGCGGAACGGCACGATGGCACGACCCTCCACCACCACCGCCGGCGCATCCAGGCGCAGCGGCCGATTGTCGAAATACAGCGGTGTAGACGGGATTTTGAGCGTTTGGCCGGGCTGCAGCATGCTCGGATCGCTCAGATTGTTGGTGCGCGCAATGTCCCTCGCCGGCACGCCCATCTCCGCCGCAACCCGCGCCAGCCAATCCCCGCCCCGCACCACGTACACGACCTCTGAAGGCGCAGGCTCGGCCGCCACCCTCGCCGCCGGCCGCCGCTCTACCGGCCTCGGCGGCAGCATCGCAATCTCTATCTGAGACGCCGTAGCCCCCCCCACAGCCGCAATCTGCGCCTCCGGCGCGGGAGCCGCCTCGACCACTCCCGGTGACGCCGCGACGGCCGCGGGCGGCACGCTCACACGAAGTCCCCCCGGCGTCTCCAGCAGCGCCACCTCCAGCGGCGCCGGGACCGGCTCTCGCCTCTCCGCCGCCATCGACTCTGCTGCGCCCGCAGGCCTCGGAGCGGACACATCGGCCGTTACCATCGGTTCCGAAGCCGTCGCTTTCGCCGCGCCGCTATCGAGCAACGCCACCTCCAGCGGAGCCGGAGCCGGCTCTCTCGCCGCCACCGCGGCCGGCCCCATCGACTCTACCACCGTCAGGGGCGCCGAATCCGCCGTGTGCGCCGGACCGGCCATCATCGGCTCAGCCGCCCGCACCGGACTGCCGGACGTCGGGAGCGCCGCGATCTCGATGGGGGCGCGCCGTGGCGCTTGTCTCGCCATCGCGGGAATCGGCGGCGTGATCAGCTCTCCCGACGGGCTGACGAACGGCGCCGTCCCGGGCACCGCAACCTCCGGCTCATCCAGAGCCATCGGCGGCTGCGCCGGGGTCGGGCTCTCGCTCCGCATCGGCGCCGGCAAAGTCGGCTCGCCCGCCCGGGCGGGCGGCAGCATCGGCGAAGGCGCCACAGCCGCCGCAGTCAACTTCGGCACCCGCATCGCCGTCGCCCCGCTCGGGTTCTCGACATTCACCTGAACCGCCGAGGAGACCGCTTCCCACTCACCGCCCAGATAGGCCTTCGCCTTCAGGCTGTGCCGCCCGTTCAGATAGCGGGTCGTGTCCCACACATAGCTGAAGGGCCGCACATTGCTCATCGCCTTGAAGACGTCATCCACCAGAAAGATCACGTACCGCGCAAGCTTCGGATCCCCCACCTCCACCTGGATCGTCGTCTTGCCTGAAACTGTCTCCCCGTCCGCGGGTGATGCGATTCGCAGCCCGCGATCCAAGCCCGGCTGTCCGCCCTCGAGCCACGCCGAAATCTCGTTGTCGGCAACCTGCCCCTCCGAATCGATGGCGCGGACGCAGATCGTATGCTCGCCGTCCGCGTACTCCCGCGCCACCCAGGTGAAGACCACGCTTCCCCTCGCCTCCCCGGGGTCGAGCGAGTGCGCGTCTACGGTCACGCCGTCGATGACGAGTTCGACCAGCCTGATGACGGCCTCTTCGGGAGCCGAGTAGGCGGCTTCCACAACGACGACCCGGGAGGCGATAGTCAGCCCTGCTTCGGGCGATGTGATGGCGACTTCGGGTGCTGTGGCGGAGGCGGCGGCCGGTGCGGGGATGAATGCCAGACAAACGGCGATGAGGACGAGGCGAAGAGTACCCTTCACGGCGACGCTCCTTTACGGTTGCGTGCGGGGTGTCAGAGGGCCCAGGAGGCGCCAAATCGCCTCCCCAACACCCCCCTTTGGAACCGCCGAATCATAGCACGGGCGCCACCGAACGTCAACGCGCCCCCATGGGTCGTTTCTTGAGTTACCATACATAGGTAACAGGTAGGGAGCAAGCGACGGGAGTGGTGCCAGAGAGCTGCGAAACGAGGAAAGGCACCGGCACCTTCGGTAGAGTGTTG
>Ga0307377_10004989_pt1 | contig 14336 bp, 11 predicted proteins | sample TR3MG_FD_202535 | JGI IMG/M metagenome (GOLD analysis project Ga0307377, IMG submission 202535) | Soil microbial communities from Risofladan, Vaasa, Finland - TR-3 | ecosystem: Environmental > Terrestrial > Soil > Coastal area > Acid sulfate soil | place: Finland: Risofladan, Vaasa | collected... | reverse complement strand
GGCATCGGATACTTCGGATGTTTTACCAGACCTTTCATGCCGTAAACTTTGACGACCTTGTCGCCCTGAACCTGGATCACCATTTGCGGCAATTCGATCTGTCCATGGGGATTGAATGCGATCGGTCCGTACAGGCTGTCGAACTTGATCTTGGCCAGCGCATCACGCACTTTTTGCGGATCAAAACTGTCGGCATCCTCCATGGCCTGCACCAGCGTTTCCACGTCGGCAGCACCGGAGGCGGCGTGATAGTCGGGGTCATATCCAAACTTCGCCTTGTACGCCTTGGCAAACTTCTCGGCATCGCCGAACCAGCGGTCCTTCAGTTCAGCAGACGGCAACCAGGGCGTCATGCCAAACGCATAGTCGGCATCCTTGCCCAGTGCTTTGCGAAAGTCTTCACTCGGCACGCCGACGGTGAACGAGTACATCTTCGGCGCAACCTTCAGGCTCTTGGCCTGGCGCACGAAATTGAGAATCTCGGTTTCGTGTCCGGCCACCAGCACCGCGTCGGCCTTCTTGCTCTTGATCTGGGACAACAGCGAGCTGAAGTCCGTGGCGTTGGTGCTGTAGCGCTCATCCAGCACGATATCCAAACCCGCCGCCTTCAACATCGGCCGTGTGCCGTCCGCCACGGACACATCAAAGGCGTCGTCGGCGTACAGAAGTGCAACGGATTTGGGCTCCGGCTTGAGCACCTTGAACATGCTGATGGTGCTGCCGAAGTAATTGCTTGCCGGTGCCAGCGTGCCGAAAATGTATTTGAAGTTACGCGCAAAGATCTGGTCGGATGCGCCGCCGCCCTCGACCATGGGCACCTTGTACTTCTCGGATATGGCGGAGTCAGCCAGGGCGAAATTGCTGGCGAACGGTCCCAGCAACAGATTGACCTTGTCTTCGGTAACCAGCTGCGTGTACTGGCGCATGCTCAGATTCACGTCGGACTGGTTGTCGTAGAGTTTGAGCTTCAGTTTGTGCATCTGGCCCGCAATTTTTACGCCGCCGGCGGCGTTGATTTTATCGATCGCAAATTCATAGGAATCGCGGTAATAACGTCCGGTATTGGCAACCGGGCCGGTCAATTGCACCGATGCACCCAAAACGATATCCTGGGCTGCGAAAGCTCCCATGGGAGCAGCAAACATCAAAGCCATGAAAAGACGGGAAAGACGGGATAGGAAAAGTGAATGACTGGACGACATGATGTATTTTCTCCCTATTGTTGTTGGTTTAACTGGCTTTGCCATGCTGCAATATTCAAATTCCGATGTCAATCGCTGATACAAGCTGTTACAACCTTGTATATCGGAAGCACAACCTCCGCCCATTCCTTGAAATATCCTATACCCTGAGTGCGGGTGGACATTTCACCGGACGGCGTTTTGTCCGGGGTTGGGACATCGCTGATCGCGCATAGGCTCAAGGGTTTGCCGATACCAATTTGCCATTCTCAAAGCCGGCTCGGCGGTTTCGACAAAAGCATCAATTTTTCGCTTTGCTGGAAATCGTGACGTGCCGCCCGGCACCTACAGGGGTTTAAAAGAAAGAATATGAAAATCGACAGAATTGCCGTCATCCCGGGGGATGGAATCGGAAAGGAAGTCATGCCCGAAGGACTCCGGGTCCTTGACGCGGTCTCGCGCAAGTTCGGGATACCGTTCCAATGGGAAGAATTCGAATGGAGCTGTGACTACTATGCCAGGCACGGCAAGATGATGCCCGACAACTGGAAAGAAATGCTCGAAGGGAAACAGGCCATTTTCTTCGGGGCGGTCGGCTGGCCTGCCACCGTTCCGGATCATGTTTCGCTGTGGGGATCGCTGGTCAAGTTCAGACAGGAATTCGATCAATACGTCAACCTGCGTCCGGCCAGGCTGATGCCCGGCATCAACTCCCCGTTGGCGAATCGAAAAATCGGCGACATCGATTTCTACATCGTCCGCGAAAATACCGAGGGTGAATACTCGGCGGTCGGTGGCCGCATGTTCCCCGGGACCGAGCGCGAATTCGTTGTGCAGCAAAGTGTATTCACCCGAAAGGGTATCGACCGGGTCATGAAGTACGCATTTGAGCTGGCCGCGACCAGGGCAAAAAAGCATGTCACCTCGGCAACCAAATCGAACGGCATTTCGATTTCGATGCCTTACTGGGATGAGCGCTTTGCAGCGATGGCAGCGTCATACCCGGATATCCGCTCGGACAAATATCACATCGATATATTGACCGCACAATTTGTGCTGCACCCGGACTGGTTCGATGTCGTGGTGGCGTCCAATCTGTTTGGCGATATCCTTTCGGACCTGGGGCCGGCGTGCACCGGCACCATCGGCATCGCCCCATCGGCAAACTTGAACCCGGAACGGGTATTCCCGTCGCTGTTCGAACCGGTTCACGGCTCGGCACCGGACATATTCGGCAAGGGAGTCGCCAATCCGATCGGCCAGATCTGGGCGGGTTCCATGATGCTTGAACACCTGGGTTATCGGGATGCGGCAGCGGCTGTCATCCGGGCCATTGAAACCGTGCTCGCGGAAGGTCCGCGCACGCCTGATATGGGCGGCAAGGCGAATACTTCGGACGTCGGCAAAGCGGTGGCTTCAGTTATAGAATCTGCCAACCTATCCATCCGGTCGCTTTGAAGCGCAACCCGCAAAACCCGAAACAGTGTTGGCATTGAAGCTGCGTCCGGTCACAGTTCTGCCGGGCAATCATTACCTTCAAGCTGTTGAAGGAAGCAATCTGGAAATATTCGTCCCCTGAATTTCTTGCATCGGCTGAGTTTTCTGATTCTTTGCCACTAACCCCCATTACACGCAAGGCAGTCCCGACTACCGGGCCAAACCAGGGGATTAATCTGGCAAGAATTCCACCCGCTTCAGCGAATCCTCGAACTGTTCAATCGGTAATGGCTTGCCGAACAAATACCCTTGATAGTGAATGCAGCCCATTTTCAGGAGTAGTTGGCGTTGTGCTTCCGTTTCCACTCCTTCGGCAATGACGCCTATCTCCATGCCGTTTGCCATGGCAATGATAGTGCGCACAATCGTTTTGTCGCTACTATCTGTGGTTATATCCCGCACGAATGACTGATCGATTTTTAGTTGATCGAGTGGCAAGCGCTTGAGATATTGCAGCGATGAAAAGCCGGTCCCGAAGTCGTCCAGGGAAAATTGGACACCGAACTCACTCAACAGATTCATGGTTGCGATGGTATCTTCGATGTTCTCCAGCAACATGCCTTCAGTGAGTTCCAGCTTGAGCCGCTTCGGATTGATGGCATGCCGTTGCACAGCATCCTCAACTTGATACACAAAATCGAACTGACGGAATTGCTTGGCGCTCACGTTCACCGCCAGCACCAGGTCACGGGTGAGCGGATCCTGCTCCCATGCCTTGATCTGGGCACAGGCTCCCTCCAGCACCCAATGGCCTATCGGCAGGATCAGCCCGGTTTCTTCCGCCAACGGAATGAATTGCCCGGGCGACACAATTCCGTGCAAGGGATGTTTCCAGCGGATCAACGTTTCTGCTCCAATTGGCCGATTCGAAGAATCGACCTGCAGCTGGTAATAAAGGTGGAATTGACGATGGTCCAGTGCTTTGCGCAATTCACCTTCCAGAGAAAACCGCAAGGTAGTAATTTCCTGCATTTTCTCATCGAAGAAGCGCGCGGTGTTGCGTCCCGCCTTCTTGGCCTGATACATGGCGATGTCGGCCTGCCTCATCAACACTTCCGGTGCAAGCGAACGGCCGCTGAACAGGGTGGTGCCGATACTGGCGGTACAGTTGTATTCATGCTTATCAAGCACATAGGGCTGGCTGATGGCAGCGAGTATTTTTTCGCTGACGATTTCGGTCTGCGCCGACGCCTCCATGGGCTGCCCGCTCAGGTTTTCCAGCAACACCATGAATTCGTCACCGCCCAGACGGGCTACTGTATCGCCGTTGCGCACGCAAGACTCCAAACGCTGCGCAACCTGCTGCAACAGCAGGTCACCAATGTAATGGCCGAGCGTGTCATTAAGAGTCTTGAAATTGTCCAGGTCGATGAACAACAGCGCATTGGTACTGTCGATACGCCCGGTGGATAAATATGCCTGTTGAAGACGATCCATGAACAAGCGCCGGTTGGGCAGCTGGGTGAGTTCATCATAGAACGCCTGATAATGGATTTTTTCTTCTGCTTGCTTGCGTGCTGTTATATTCCCATGAATACCGACCATCCTGGTCGGCTGCTGCCTTTTATCCCATTCAACGACTTTGCCGATTGTATGGATCCATATCCATTCACCAGATTGACTCAGCCTGCGGTACTCAGCTAAAAACGTTTCGTTGGATACAACACTATCATTGAATTCAGCCAGGGTATCAGCACGGTCATCCGGATGAATACTCACAATCCAGTTCTGGAAAGTTGTCTGAAACAAATCTGGTTGAAACCCCAGCATGTGAACATATTCTGTGCCAATTTGAACCTCGCCAGTCTGAATATTCAGGTCAAACCAGGACTGATTTGCCGTGACAAAGGCCAGATTCAGACGTTCCTTCTGCAGCTCGACATCGGCCAGCTGGGCGCGCATCGGCCGAAAAATCAGTAAATAAAGTGCGGGCGAAACGATCGCGACGAGCAAAATCGGGTCGGCAAATTCAAACAGCGCCTTTACCTCGGGCAAACTCAAATCCGTTAGCAAATAGCGATGGATGCCTTCAAATGCAAAGAAGATCAGCATTTCACCAATCAGTATGAACGCTGCCACCGCAACTACCACAGTCAACGGTTTTCTTGAATACTTCTTCAGTCGACCCATACTGCCAATACCTCATCAATATCTGCGACCATGCCAATACTTTCCCGTGATACCGGAATTGCTGGACAACAGCCGGATACTGTCTAGAGTTGTCGATTGCCGACTACTTGAGCCGGCTGTCCATTACCTGTTTTCCGGTGCACGATCCTCATTCCACAATGTGTCAATTCCCCAATTCCGATCGAAAATGGCGCCATTACCGGCGAATCCGTGCCGCTACCCCTTCACGATCGAGCCCGATATTTCGCGCAAAGGTAGAACAATTTCCGCAGCACCCAACTTGATTGCCTCTTTCGGCATACCGAACACCACGCAACTGTCCTCGTCCTGAGCGATGGTTTTTGCACCGACGTCCAGCATTTCCTTCAGTCCGCGTGCGCCATCGTCTCCCATGCCTGTCATGATTATGCCCAGCGCGTTCTTGCCGGCGAATTTTGCGACCGAGCGAAACAGCACATCCACCGATGGACGATGACGGTTAACCAACGGGCCGTCTATCACTTCAACATGGTATTGAGCCCCGCTACGCTTGAGCAGCATGTGTCTTCCGCCGGGGGCGATCAGCGCGGTGCCGGGCACGACGCGGTCGCCGTTCTTCGCTTCGCGCACTTCTATCCGGCTGATGCTGTTGAGACGATCGGCGAAGGCCCCGGTGAATTTTTCCGGCATGTGCTGCACGATGACGATGCCGGGGCACACTCGCGGCAATGCTGTAAGCACCACTTCCAGCGCCTGGGTACCGCCGGTCGAGGTGCCAATGGCCACGATGCGCTCGGTTGTTTGCGCCATGGCGTGGCCCGCGGACAGTACCGCATCGGCGGATAATTTCGAGGTAGTCTGTATGGTAGCCGGCGGGCTGGCACCCAGGCGCTTGACGTTGGCATGGGCTGCAGATTTCACCGCATGGATCAGGTCTGAAGCCGCGTCCTCCATCTGCTGTCGCCGCGAGCCGATGTCCGGCTTGGGTACCACCGCCACCGCGCCCGCCTCGAACGCCTGTATGGTGGTCGCTGCACCTTCACGCGTGATGGTGGAACAGATCACTACCGGTGTGGGATGTTCTGCCATGATCTTTTTCAGGAAGGTGATGCCGTCCATGCGCGGCATCTCGACATCCAGCACGATAACGTCCGGCCACTGGCGCTTCATTTTTTCCAGGGCGAAAAGCGGATCCGCCGCCGCGCCGATCACGTTGATGCCGGGATCCTCGCCCAGCACCTCGGTTACCACCTGGCGCACCACGGCGGAATCATCAACAACCAGCACATTAATCTTTTTCATGTTCGATGCTCTCCGGTTCGGTAACGCGTTTTACATGACGCATCCAGACATCCCCGCTCCACAGTTCGAACATCACGTTGCGATGCCCGTGCATGCCGACATGCTCGGCCACAACATTGTGCCCGTGATGCCGCAACAGATGGCGCGCCGCCACTACGTTGCGGCAGGGCACGTCTACGCAACCCACCTGTGGTTTCGGCAACTTGAACATGTTGCCGCCACCGAACAGTTTGACCTGGTATTCGCCCGGCTTGGTCCTGGCCGTGCGGATTTCTTTCTGGAACAACAGCATCGCTTCATCGGCATAGCGACCGTCCAGAATGTCGGACGGCCTGACTGCGCGCGCCGGCAGCATGAAGTGGCACATCCCGCCGATATGCAAGCGCGGGTGCCACATGGTGATCGCCACACATGATCCCAGCAGGGTGCGAATGCGTGTCGCCCTGTCGCCGAAATAGAATTCCCCAGGCTGCAGGAAAATATCCAGAACATGTTCCGGCGCAGTCATGGCTTCTGGTAGATCGAAGGCATGATAACTCTCAGTTCGTCCGTCACGCCGTTGAGGCTCTCAGAATGCCCGACAAGGAAATAGCCACCGGGCCGCAGCGCCTGCAACAACCGTTTGACCACCTGCTGTTTGGTTTCCAGTTCGAAATAGATCATCACGTTGCGCAAAAAGATCACGTCAAATTCGCCCAATTTTGGCAGGGCCGAATTCAAATTCACCTGCATGAAGCGTATCCGATCGCGCAGCCTGCGCTCGACCAGAAAGGTCCCTTCCTTTGAACCTGTCCCTTTGAGGCAGTAGCTGGTCAGGTAATCGCGCGGAATATGCTGCGCACGCTCCAGCGCATAATGCCCGCTACGCGCGCGTTCCAGCACGCGCGTGCTGAGATCGGAAGCGACCACTTCCCATGCATTATCGCCCAGCGACGCAGCCAGCATCATGGCGATGCTGTATGGCTCCTCCCCGCTGGAACATGCAGCGCTCCACACCCGGAATTGCGCACCGCGCCGGTGTGCCGGCAGTATCCGCTGTTTCAGGAAATCAAAATGTTTGGTTTCGCGAAAGAAATAAGTCTCGTTGGTAGTCAGCAGGTCAACCACGATCTGCAACTCATCCTGACCGTCATGTCCGCGCAGTTGTTGGTAATACTCGCCGAAGCTTTTGCACTGCCTCTGCTTCAACCGCTTGCTCAGCCGGCTGGTCACCAACGGCTTTTTCGCAGGTGAGAGATGTATGCCCGCAATCTGGTTCAACAGTTGCTGGAAACTTGCAAATTCCTGATCGGTGAGTGGCGAAACTTCCATGATGTTGCCCTATGCGATCGGGGTATTGCCCTGGCCTGCTTCGAATTCGGAAAACCCGTTGATGACGCGTATCACTTCCGCACCCCGGTATATCGCCGCGTGAGTAGGTAGTCTCATTGGCTACGCAGTCAAGCTTGTGCCTGTTGCATGCGTAATATTTGCGAGTTCTTCCACCGACAGCACCTTGTCCACGTTCAGGATGATCACGAACTTGCCGTCAACTTTGCCCATGCCGCCGATGAAATCGGCCCTTATTTTCGCGCCAAAGGAAGGCCCCGGCTCGATCTCGGCCTCCGGAATTTCCAGCACCTCGTTCACCATGTCCACCACCACACCGATGTCCTGCTTCACATCTTCGTTCATCACCTCGATGATCACGATGCACGTGCGCCTGGACACGTCCATGCCCTTGCGCCCGAAGCGCGCCGACAAGTCCACTACCGGCACAACCGCACCTCTCAGGTTGATCACCCCGCGGATGTATTCCGGCATCATCGGCACCGTAGTCAGTGTGCCGTATTCGATGATTTCCTTGATGTGCAATATGCCGATTGCAAAAATCTCGCCGCCCAGCATGAAAGTGAGATATTGCCCCTGTTCCTGCTCCGCCGCTTCACCGGGCAGGCTTTTCTGGTTCGCAATTTCGCCCATTTTCAGCCCCTTAGAATTTGACAAATTCGGATTCATCCTGCGATGCCGTGTGTGCAACAGCTGCCGTCTTGACGCGGGATGCGGCCGGTTTTGCCCCCTTGGCGCGGGAAGGCGCGTTTGCCGGCGTGCCAATACCCGTCCCTACCTTGAAGAACGAGATGGTTTCCTGCAGCTGCCCGGCCTGTCCGCTCATTTCTTCGGCGGTCGCCGCCAATTCTTCTGATGCCGATGCGTTCTGCTGCGTGACCTGGTTCATCTGGGACATCGCAGTGTTGATCTGTGCCACACCGCTGGTTTGCTCTTCCGAGGCGGCAGTTATCTCCTGCACCAGGTCCGAGGTCTTGTTAATCGTTGGCACCATTTCGCCCAGCAGTTTTCCCGCCGTCTCGGCTTTCTGCACGGAGCCGGAAGCCAGTTCGCCTATCTCCTGCGCCGCAACCTGGCTGCGCTCGGCCAGCTTGCGCACTTCCGCCGCGACCACGGCAAAGCCCTTGCCGTGTTCGCCGGCACGTGCCGCTTCGATGGCCGCATTCAGGGCCAGCAGATTGGTCTGGTAGGCAATATCGTCCACGATGCCGATTTTGCCAGCGATCTGTTTCATCGCTGCCACGGTCTCGGTCACCGCAGTTCCCCCTTCGGTTGCCTGTTTTGAAGCCTGCGAAGCCATCGAGTCGGTGACCTTGGCATTCTCGGTATTCTGGGCAATGGAGGCGCTCATCTGTTCCACCGAGGCGGAGGTTTCTTCCACACTCGCCGCCTGTTCACTGGTCGACTGGCTCAGGCTCTGTGCCGTGGCGCTCACTTCTTCCGAAGCAGATGACAGGTTGTCCGACGCACTGCGCACCTCACCGATGATTTGCGACAGCTTATCTACCATGGCTGACATCGCTTTCAGGAGCATGCCGGTCTCGTCATTGGACTGCGCTTCAATCTTCACCGTCAGGTCCCCTTCCGACAAGCGGCCCGCCACATGCACAGCTTCGGCAATAGGCTTTGTGATCGAGCGTGTAACCCAGAATGCAATGCCGCCTGCCAAAGCAAGGGCAAGGGCAGCCAGTACATACATCAGGGTGCGCGCGGCAGCATATTCCAGTCCTGCCTGCTTGCCGGATTCGTCCATTTCATTTTGCTGGAAATCGACCAGGTTCTGCACAGCCTCGATGTATGCGGCCTGATCCTTTTTCATTGCGCCCAGCATCAAGGCGACCGCACTGTCGTGATGGCCTGCCCGCACCATCTTGACGATATCATCCTGGGTTGAAGTGAAGGTGGCGCGTGAATCATCCAGTGTCTTCAGCAAGGCCTTGCCTTTTTCCGAACTGACGGTTGCTGTCAGCTTGTCAAAGTCTTCCTTGATCCTTTTGTCTGTATCAACCATGCGTTCGTATTGACTTTCCACTTTGTCGGGATCCGTTTCCAGCAGCATGTCGCGCATGGAACGGGCGATGACATTGACACTGTCGTGTATATCGTTCGCCAGCACCGTTTTGGGATATTTATCCTTTACCAGATCGTCAATGCTTACATTCAGCATGCTCAGCCGAGTAGTGCCGATCACCGCGATCGTGACCAATAGCAACACCACCAGGCCGAATCCCAGCCCCAGACGGACCCCTATTTTCATATTCTTGAACATGATTGCTCCCTTTCAGATTTCACAAATGTCAGATTGATGCCTATTAAACATTTACAGCCAACTTGCTTTCCACACCGGTTAGTGCACCTTCTTTTTTTGCCGCCTGCTGGATCAGCGACGGCACATCCAGGATCAATGCCACTTCGCCGCTGCCCAGGATGGTGAAACCGCCTATCCCCCTGGTGCCACTGAACACTTTGCCCAGCGGCTTGATCACGGTCTGGTACTCGCCCAGCAATTCATCCACCACCAGGCCGGCCTTCTGTCCGCCGTAGCGCACCACAACGACGTTCTCGCGTCGCCCGGCTTTCCCCTCCACGTCGAACTGATCGCGCAGGCGGACAAATGGCAACACTTCACCGCGCAGGTTCATGTAGTTGTGATCCCGGCTGTCCTGCTGCGCTTCGCCGGCGAGGTCCACGCACTCAAGCACCATATCCAGCGGCACGATATAAGCCGCCCCTCCCACCCCAACCAGGAAGCCGTCTATGATGGCCAGGGTCAGCGGCAGGCGGATGCGCACCGTGGTACCCCGGCCTTCCTCGCTGTCCAGATCCACCGTGCCACGCAGTGATTCAATGTTGCGCCGCACCACGTCCATGCCCACACCCCGTCCGGACAGGTTGGTCACCTGGGCGGCGGTGGAAAAGCCCGGCTCGAATATCAGGTTATAGACTTCGCGGTCGCTCAGAGTTTGCCCGGTTGTCACCAACCCGCGCTCGATGGCCTTGTTCAAAATCCGTTCGCGGTTCAGCCCGCCGCCGTCGTCGCCGACCTCGATGACGATGCTGCCGGAGTCATGGAACGCATTGAGGCGCAGCGTACCCTTGGCGGGCTTGCCTCGCTGCTCGCGCAACTCCTTCGATTCGATGCCGTGATCCATGGAATTGCGCACCAGGTGCATCAGAGGATCGCCTATCTTCTCCACCACGGTTTTGTCCAGCTCGGTGTCGGCACCGTTGATCTCCAGATGGATGTCCTTGCCTAACTCCTTGGAGGTATCGCGGACCACGCGCTGGAATCGATTGAAGGTTTCACCTATCTCGACCATGCGCAGTTTGAGTGCGCCATCCCTTATTTCTTCAACCAGTCCCGAAACCCTCGAAGTCGCTTCCTGCAAGGTGCTGTCCTTGGTGCGCTGTGCGAGCAAATTGGCAGATGCGCCCGCGATCACCAGTTCGCCGACCAGGTTGATCAGGTCATCCAGCTTATCTGCCTGCACGCGGATAAAGCGTCCTTCCTGAACCTTGGCTTCCTTGACCTGCTTTTGTTTATCCAGTGCGGCATCGACTACCGGCCGCTGCACCGTCTGTTGCTCAACCAATATCTCGCCCAGCGGGGCATCCTTGAACCATTGCGACGTCAATCCTTCATCCAGTTCCTTCTGCGTAATCGCACCGATCTTCACCAGGATTCCGCCCAACAGTTCATCCTCCTCGGGCAGGGTGCGGATCAACTCAAGGTATTCCCTGATCTTGCTGCGTGGCGGCAGGATGTGCACCAGGCAATCATCACGAACAAACTCGAACACGTCTTCTATCGTTTTTTTATCCGCATCGCTTTTCAGCGCGATCTCAAATCCCAGGTAGCAGGATTCAGGATCCATGGAATCGGCATCCGGCATCGCATCCAGTATGGTGTGCAGGCTGACGATCTCGCCCAGTGTGGTGAGATAGCGAATGAAGGATAGCGGGTCCATGCCGTTGCGCAGCACGTCCTTGCCAAAACGCAGGGACAAGTGCCAGGTATCGCTGGAAACCTCGCTACCACCGCTGGACTCCAGCCTGTCATCGCGGAGTGCGGGCATTTGTGCCGCGTTTTTTGCGTGGTCGTCAGCATGATTGCCGCCCATCAGTTCGATCAGTTTCGCTGTCAGCACATCTCCGTGATGCTGCTGGTCGGCGTTCAGTTTCCCACCGCCTGCGATGGCATGATCCACCAGCATTTCCATGTGATCACGGCACAGCAACAACTCCGCCACCAGATCCGAGTTGAAATGAAGATGGCCGTCGCGCACCCTGTCCAGCATGTTCTCCACGGTGTGGGTGAAGCTGACGATCTGGTCCAGCCCGAACATCCCGGCCGACCCCTTGATGGTATGGGCCGCGCGGAACATCGCGTTGATCGCCTCACCGTCGTCAGGCGTGTGCTCAAGCTGGAGCAGCAAATCTTCCATCTGCTGCAGCAGTTCGCGGCTTTCCGCAAAAAAGGTCTGTAAGGCTTGATCCATGCTCATGCCATTCTCCCGAGAAAACTAGTTTGTGATGACCACCGGGTCGCCGAAATAGGAGGCCATGTTGTACAAATCCATGATTCCCAAGGTCACCGCCCCATGCGACACCAGCCGCAGGGTCTTGTTGTGGCGCACTGCCTCACGCTTGGCCAGCACCAGCAACTGAAAACCGGCCGTATCCATCTCGGTCACACCGGAAAGATTGATTTCAATTTCGGGCTCGCTGTCACCGCGCATTTCGTCTAGCAGCGCATTCTTGAGCTCTGAAGCCTGGTAGATGGTCATATCTCCCTCCGGATAGAGTTGCACCAGCTTTTTCCCCCGCTTGATACGTATAGGCATGATCTCTCCCGCTATCGTGTATTTGTCACATCACCAGCTTGCCGACCGCTGCCAGCATCTGGGCCGGCTGGAACGGCTTGACTACCCAGGCTTTTGCGCCTGCCGCCTGGCCTTCCTGTTTCTTCGATTCCTGGCCTTCAGTGGTAAGCATGATGACCGGCGTAAACTTGAATTCCGGCAGTTTCTTCATTTCCTTGACGAAGGTAATGCCGTCCATATTGGGCATATTCACGTCACTGATGACCAGATTGACCTTCTGACCCTTCAATTTGGACAGCGCGTCCTGGCCGTCGCATGCTTCGATCACGTCATAGCCCGCACCCTTGAGCGCAATGCTCACAACTTGTCTCAAACTGGCTGAGTCATCCACTACCAATATCGTCTTCGCCATCTTCGTGTCCCTTCTGATTAATTAGAAAAAGGTGATTTCGGATTCTGCATTTGCGCTGTCATTGTTGCCGCCATGGTTGGAGCGCTGTTCGGCAGTGGTGTAGGTGGCATGCAATTGTTTCATCCACGCCACGGTATCTATTGCCGGTTCTATTTTTCCGGTGGCGCCACTTGTTTCGTGGTCCGCCAGCAAAGCGTCAAGTTTGGAAATGTCGCCCTCGATATGCGCCAAGATCTGGCCGACGCGGTCTTGAAATTGCAGCGAAACCAGCACTTCTTCGACCTCGGTGCGTATCCCGCTGCTTTCTCGTTGCAGAATATCCGATGAATCGGTTAATTTGCCGGCCGCCATACCAAATTCATCGAGTACGCCCTGTACCGATGCCCGAGCATTTCCCATCATGTCAACATCCAGTTTCGCTGACTGCTCTGCATCTTGCAGTGTCGCTGTAATGGCGCTATTGATGTTGACAACCAGTTCACCCATACGCTTACCGGATTGACCTGACATGTTAGATAGCTTGCGCACTTCATCTGCGACCACGGCAAAACCGCGGCCCGCTTCTCCTGCCCGGGCGGCCTCGATGGCAGCATTCAGTGCCAACAGGTTGGTCCGATCAGCGATGCTGCCAACCTCGGCAGCCATTCGTTTAAGTTCGTCTATAAACTTCACCAGCTGCGAAATCTCAACCAACAACGCCTTGCGTCCATCCAATGCGGACTCCAGAGAATTGATTACGACACCGAGTTTCTGTTTGCTGCGGTTGAGGATGGCCAGCATTCCATCGCTTCCGCCTATGTCACCCGCAGTCTGCTGCGAAGCATCCACAGCTGAAACAATTTTTTCCTGTATTCCCATGAACCGTTGAGACAGCGCGAAAATGGCAGCTTCGGTTTGCCCCCGCGCCAGACTGATTTGCCGCTCCCAGACCGGCAACACCTGAACGCACAACTTATCCAATCCTTCAACCAGGCTGTTGCCGATATCTTGTTGCTTCGCCTGCATGTCATTGCGTACAGTCTCGACAGCCTGCTCAGTCCGTCGCCGCAACACTGTTTGTGCATGCCAGCCAAGTACGGCGCCCGCAGCCATGATTGCGAAGGCATAAGCAAAGCTGCTTGCAACCAGACCACGCTGCCATATCAGTGCGATTGCCGCACTAGCGGCAAACACCAAAATTGGCAGCCACAAGCCGCGTTCCGATTTTTGTTCAATCACCTTCACCCCCTTCAGGACAGTATCCAGAAACAATGACCACTTTCTTAAACTCGTATAACTTGAAAATAACTGACCAACCGCCTGAGCAACCGATGCCGCGGATAATCCCGGTGTCCCGCGCAAATGACATAGCGGATGCACCCAAGGCTTGCCTCACAATGTATTTGGCCACCCGGTTTGGTTACCGCCAATTTCTTTCATCGAAATTTTCAACCGGCGTGCTTACTAACGCATGCGTAATATTAACTTTAACTTATTTACAAATTGTTACATCCTCAACCTATTGATAAACAGCAATTTTGTGCAACTAATCGCGCGCCAAGAGACTAATTAATGAAGCCCTATGCAATTTTTTACGGCAAACTTGCCTGCAGACTTCACATGGTGCATATCAAATTACAGAAAAATAAAAAGGAGCTAGCTGTCAAGCCAACTCCTTTATTTATTGTCAGGCACGAATGGACT
>Ga0307377_10004988_pt1 | contig 14337 bp, 18 predicted proteins | sample TR3MG_FD_202535 | JGI IMG/M metagenome (GOLD analysis project Ga0307377, IMG submission 202535) | Soil microbial communities from Risofladan, Vaasa, Finland - TR-3 | ecosystem: Environmental > Terrestrial > Soil > Coastal area > Acid sulfate soil | place: Finland: Risofladan, Vaasa | collected... | reverse complement strand
CACTTCCGACGAACAGCCTCTCCAATTGGTAACCGGAGGAGTTCTTGATGGTGTTGGTACCCACGTGTATGACCGAACCGTCGGCAAGGACGACCTCCAAGCCGAGAACGTAATCCCTGGTCGCCCCGTACTTCACCGCCCTCATGCCCGAAGCGTTCGTGGCCACCATGCCGCCGATGGTGCAGGCCTCCCCGCTGCCTGGGGTCGGGGGGAAGAAGAACTTGTATGGTGCCAGCGCCTCGTTCAATCTATCGTAGACCACGCCGGCCTGCGCCACGCAATAGAGATCGTTCACCCGTACCTTCTTGATCTCGTTCATGCGGGTGAGGTCCATGACCATGCCACCCATGATGGGCACCGCCGCTCCGCAAAGGCCGGTCCCTCCTCCACGGGGGACCACTGGAATACCCTCCCTTGCGGCGATCTTGATCAGTTCCGAGACCTCGGACGTGCTCTTAGGACGTACTACGATGTCCGGGTTGTGGTGGTGGATGGAAGAATCAAAACCGTAGGTATAGAGGTCCGCCGCCCTCGTCGAGCAGTTCTCCTTCCCAACGATGGATTCGATCCCCTTGACCAGCCCCTGCTCAATCGTCATATCGAGCCATGATACGTAGCGGGGTCTAGATAATCGTTACTCGACGGAATGATCAACTTCATCTACTCTTCCGTCAAAGTATTACTCCATACGGCAACGGTCGGACGGTAAGATCGTCATTGTTCCGGCCGACCTGTTCATAATATTGTTGGAAAAGGTCGAGACCGGGGAATATTTGCTATTGGACGTACGCGATCCTGATGAATTTAATGCCGAGAGGATCGATGGGGCCAAGAACGTGCCAGTGGTCGACATCCGAAACAAGCTCGATCAGCTGGACCGCGATACTCCTCTGCTCATATACTGCAAGATCGGCAAGCGGAGCGATCGGCCTATGACCAGCTTATTAGAATGGGTTTTCATGATATCGTTGTCCTGGAAGGGGGCATCGAGTCCTTGAAGGCCCATTCAAGAAAAATGATCTAGGCGTCTGAGCTAATGTGATCTTTTTATGAGAACATCGTTTCACATATCCGCTCAAAATTTACTGATCGAATCGGATATGGGTACGAAAAACATCTATTAGATTTTGTTTTCGAATATAGTATTTAATGATTGTTACCTACATCTTATTTTATGAAACAAATAACCACCCAGACCACTTTTGAAATATGCTGGCTAATTTGTATTACGTGTTAATATACCTGGATGGATAATCCATCCATAACAATAGTTTATAACACCAACGACGTTTTGATTTTTACCAAAACTGAATGGTATTGGAGAGGTGTGTAACAAATGCAAGGACAGGAAATTCTGGCAGCATTGGAGAACGCGGTTATCACTGGTAACAAGGCTGATTCGATAAAATTCGCCAAGGAGGCATTGGACAGCGGAGTTAAGGCCTTGGACGCCATAGATAATGGATTGGTCAAGGGGATGACCATAGTTGGTGACAAGTACGCCAAGCACGAATTCTTCCTACCCCAAGTACTACTGGCTGCGGCGTCATTGTACGGCGGATTGGACATTTTGCTACCCCATATTCCAAAGGATGGAACCGCCAAAAGGGTGGTTGGAGTCATTGGGGTCGTCGAGGGTGACGTGCACGACATCGGTAAGAACATCGTGAAGACCATGTTGACCGCGGCCGGGCTAGACATGCATGATTACGGCAGGGATGTGCCGATCGAGAACTTCGTCAACTCGGTAAAGAAGGATGGAGCTAGCATACTGGCTATGAGCACCTTGATGACCCCGACCATGGACGGCATGAAGTCGGTCGTCGACGGATTGATCGAGAGCGGGGACCGCATGAACGTAAAGATCATCATTGGTGGCGCACCCACTTCCCAACCGTTCGCCGACGATATCGGTGCAGACATGCATGCCATCAATGCTCAGGAAGCTGTAAAGAAGGTCAAAGGGGCGATGTAAATGGCTGACACAATGAATCATCAGGAACGGTGCGTGGCGGCGCTGACCAACCAACCGGTGGACAGGCTGCCTGTGTATCCCATCGCCTGCGGTGTCTGCCGCAGGACGGTCGGGGACGGAAAGATGCTATACAGGGACTGGTGCTCGGACCCCAAGAAGTTCGCTCAGGGATTCATCACCGGGCAGAAGTACTTCGACTTCGATTTCACCATAGGTCTGATGGACCTGTCGGTGATGGCCGGAGACCTTGGATCGGGCGTGAGGATGGACGAGCAGAACACACCGTTCGTGGACGACCCGGTGATCAAGGGACCCGAGGACTACGAGAAACTTGTTGTCCCCGACGTCACCAAGGGAAGGTCCAGCGTTCTGATCGAAGGCACCAAGCTCTTCGTCGACGCGTTGAAGAACGAGACCATAACCGCAGGTTTCTTGGAAGGACCATTACTGGTCCTGACCCAGGCGGCGAGCGCGGAGAAGGTCTTCATGGACATGTACAACAACCCGAGCGCTGTCCACAAGGCCCTGGCCACCATCACCGAGTACGACAAGCTGATGATCCAGGGAATGGCAAAGGCCAAACCAGCTGGACTGGTGTGGGATTATCTCTGGGGCAGCTACTCTTGCCTGGGTGACAAGGAATATGATGAGTTCGAGGGCCAGCAAAAGTACGCGGGCTCGCTCAATGAGATGACCGCCAAGGAGGGAATGGCCTTCTGCGTCCACAATTGCGCAGACCTGCCCCATCTGGACACTCAGATCAATAAGATGAAGCCGGCCATCTATTCCATGGCATACTACCCGCTGATACCCGGTTCTCCGTCACCGAAGGAGACCATCGAGAAGGGTTACGCTGATAACTGCCTAGTGGCCGGTCAGATCGACCCCCAAGGTTTCGTCAGGTGGAGCCAAGAGAAGATGCAGAAGACCACCATGAACCTGGTGCAGGAGGTCAAGACCGCCCTGTGCGCCCGTGGCCTGAAATCCAGGTACTGCGTCGCCTCCGGATGCGAGGTACCGCCGTCTGTCACCACCCGCCTTGAGAACATCAAGGAGGTCGTGGACACCGTCAAACAGTATGGTCAGGTAACCAGCAACTGATGGCTTCGGCCATCATCTAAATTTTTTCCTTTTTCTTTTCCAAATATTTTAACAACATATTCATAGTTGGAATCTGATTTCCGGAGATACTGGTGAACTCATGAAGATCGCTCAGGTTGCAGGTTTTCTTGGAAGTGGAAAGACCACGTTCCTCATTGAATTGGCCAAGATCCTGGTGGACCGTGGCCATAAAATCGCCATCATTGTCAATGACGTGGGAGAGATAAACGTCGATGCTAAGTTCATCGAGATGTACGGACTGAAGGCCAAGGAGATCTCCGGCGGATGCATATGCTGTCAGATAGCTGGTAACTTCGCCAACACCATCGCGATCCTCTACAACACGTTCAAACCGGACATCGTCATCGTCGAGCCGTCGGGAGTGGCCATACCCTGGGGGCTTAAACGGGCGGCCGAGTACTCCGAGGAGGAGATGGACGACGTCATCGTCCACGCCCCGGTCATCACCCTGGTCGACTCGCTGAGGATCGAGGAGCTCATGCATGCGGTGCGCCGCCTGGTCGAGACCCAGATCCGTGAGGCCGACGTGATCTTCATCAATAAAGTGGACAGTGCCACCAAGGAAAAGATCGACCTATCGGTGCAGTTAGCCAAAGCCATCAACCCCAACGCTGAGATCATGTTCGGATCCGGTCGCAACAACCAGGGTGTCAAGGAAGTGGCCACTTTGATAGAGACCAGGACCTCCCCCCGTTATGATGAATCGTGTGAGAAGGAATTGCTGAAGAAGAATTATGGAGGGGGCGCCTGATGACCGAACTTGATGAAGATGACGACCTGCATTTGGAAATGCATCGTGCCGTGGATGAGCTGGGTAAGTTCTCCCTTCACATGCAAATGAATTTCGGGAAAGGTGCGCCGGCGAACAAGGCCATCTCCTTTGTGGAGGAGTTGCTCATCCAGGTGACCGATGCCTGCCTTCATCACGGAGCGGACCTGATCGGGCATGTTAAAGCGTTCATGATGGTGGATGAGGGTTCCAACGTAGGATTCTCCCTGATACACCAGAAGATGCAGGTGAACATCACCAGACAACTGAAGAGCGATATCGTCGAGAACGCGGATGTGATCGTGCATGTCATAGTGCATGGAATTTGGGACCCCGAGGTCCGCGAGCTGACCATGGGCGTCCTGGATGGTCTGTCCAAGTCTCGAGAGATTACCTTCCATGTGATCAAGGACTATTATGAGACGGAAAAGAGCGTGGAGCACCACGGAGGTTGACCATGGAAACCTACTATCAATCTATGAAAGCGAAGGGCATCTCCCGGAACAGCGTGGATTCCATTCGCAAGTTCAAATGCCCTAACTGTGGATTTGAATTCTCCATAACCTACGCACGTACCTTCGCCTGCCGCGGCTGCCCAGAGGTAATGAACTCCTGTCCCAAGGTGCGTTGTGGCAAGTGCGATCATGAGTTCTACATACGGGAAACGCCGCATGTTAATGGAAAGATGAGGGAACGAGAGATCTCGGATCATATCTCATCGGTTGTCAGCAGCTACTACCAGGAACAGGGTTGGAAGAAGAGCCGGTGATCAGCGGATCGCTTCTTCCATGGCCTTGACCACGGCCTTCACTTCCTCTTCCGATGGCTCCGGGAAATCAAAGGACGTTGTGAACTGGCATGGAGATAACCCCCGTGCCACGTGATCGTCGATCGTAATGGAACTTCCGATCCCCAACCCGTTCTTTTCCATCATCCGGTCGCAGCAACGGTTGCGGCAGCCGTTGACCGTCACCAGTGAAGACATGTCCACCCCGCCCATCTCCAACATTATTGGACTAAGTCCGACAGTGCAGACCGAGAACTGAATGACCTTGCTCATGTTGTCTTTGGCGAACGCCTCGGTCACTTTCTCCAGCAGGTACCCTCTTTCCCCGTTGGCTCCGCATACGACCACTCCTTTTCTCATCCTCGCATCTCCTTCAGCGTCTGGCGGATGCGTTCTTTCGTTTCATCGATGCCTTTGCGAGTGACGTTGAAATGCTTGTCGATCATGATAATGGAAGAGGGCAGCACTTCAAATCGATTTAACACCAGAAGACCGCACCCTCCCTCGCAACCGTCCACCAACAGTACCTTACGGAATTGAAGCGATCGCATCTCTTCCATAGCTTTCGGCAATTCAGCCAGGGCGGGAGCGACGGTCACCACCCTAATATTTTCTTCCCTGGTCAGCTCCCTCACCGCCGCCCTCAGCACCCTAGCACCAGGACTGTACCCGCTGCATATGGCCACATCAATCTGTTCGCTCATGCTCCACCTCGAAGTACATGCGGGGTTTGCCCACTGCCGTTACTTTCATGTGGATCTCCAGAAGCAAACCTTCACCCCATGATTTTCCAATCTGGCCCATTATCCGTTCGTTCTCCACTATGACCTCGATCTCGTCGGCCCCGGCCATTACGGACCTCTGTCGTACCTTGCTCTCCCCCCAGGACCTGGCATAGTTGGTGGCCTCGCTGATCGTCTCGAACTCCCTCATCTCATCCATGGAGTGCATGGTGCAGGGTGGGTCCTCCATCACTCCCAGCCCAGGCTTGGGCTTGATCAGCACCTCTACCGACTCCATTATACTGCTGGTGATGGCCCCGACGGCGTTCCCCACGTCCGAGTTCACAGGCATGAGCAGTTCGGTGTGCAATCTCTGCGCCACGGACGGGAGATAGGCGGCGATGGGCGCCCCGATGCCTATTATCTTCTTGTGCACTCTGATGTCAGCAGAGAAATCGATGCCTGGACGCTGGGTGGTCATCTTATCAAATAGTACGTTGCAGACATCGCAATGGGCCATCTTACCGCAGTCCTCGTAGACCAGGCGGAAGATTATCTCCTTGGTTATCTTTTGGATGACCGCCTCTTTTACCGTTGCGCAGAACTCCTTGATGTCCACGCCACATAGTTCGGCCCGATAATCAGCGGCCAGGGTCGACGCTTCCGCATCGTATTCGACATACTCCCCGGAGGCGTGCAGGGCGTCTGTGGGGGTAAAGCCAATGCGAGTGATGATGCCCAGTTCCTCAAGCTTGCGAACATTAAAACTGTAGGGATGCACACCAGTGGCTTCGGATAACTCCATCAAGGTCTTCGGCTCATCCTTGATGCTCTCCACCAGGAACTCCTCGTTCTGGGAGAGATCGTATCCCTTGACCGAGCGGGAGAATATGAAGAACTCATCGGCCTGCAGTATGTTCTCCAGGGCGATGTGAGTGGCCTGGGGGGTTGGCTTGAGCCCCTTGACCTTCTTCAGGCTCTCGAGTATTCGAGGGTATTGAACGGATGCTATGCATAGCGGCATGACCCTAAGCGCCCCCAGTAATATGTGGCCGTTGACCACGACCACCCGGCTGTCTCCACCGATACCGGACGTGGATATGTCCGCGGCCTTGACACGGGTGCGCCACCCTCCTATTATTGCCCCTTCGGGATCCAAACGGGGTTTCCCCCCGCGCAGCACGCCAATGTCGGTGGTCGTCCCTCCTATGTCGACCACCACCGCCTCTTCCTCACCGGTCAGATTCTTCGCCCCGATCAGGCTGGCTGCCGGACCGGATAATATGGTCTCCACCGGGCGCTCCTTTCCCAGTTTTTCACTCATTAGCGATCCATCGCCTTTGACGATCATCAAAGGGGCTGATATGGAGTTCTCTTTCAGCACCTTAATGACCGATTGGATGAGGTCGGTCATTATCGGTATCAACTTGGCGTTCAGGACCGCTGTCAGAGTCCTCTCATGGAAGCCCAGCTGAGTGGAAAGCTCATGACCGCAGACCACCGGGATGCCCCAGTTGCTGGATATCATGTCCTTTAAAGCGATCTCGTGCTCAGGATTTCGTACGCTGAAAAAGGTGGAGATCGCGATGGCGTCCACCTGGTTTGCTATGCCCTTCACAAAATCCATGGCTGCGACCAGGTCGATATCGCAGTTGGCCTTCCCACGAATGGTGTGCCCTCCCTGAACCTGGACGACGTGCTCTATAGGGATGCTTTGTTTATACTCCTCTCCGGCGATTATCAGAGCCACCCGGCAACCCTTGCCCTCCACTACAGAATTCGTTGCCAATGTGGAGGATAAAGAGACCAGTCGGATGTCTTTGACCGGTATTGGGCCTAGGTTCTTTATCGAGCCGGAAATGCCGATGCTCAGATCGTTCCTGGTGGTCAATGCCTTGGCCTTGGCTATCACTCTGCCATCGACCAGGTCGACCAATGCTGTGTCAGTGTACGTGCCTCCGGTATCAATTCCCAGTCCTAGGTCCATTTTCATCCCTTCAGACAATTTAAACGATATACATTCGAAATTCCTCGAGCGTTTATAATACAATCGTTAATATCTTCATCTTAGATAGGACACTGGCACATGTTCAATTATTCCTGTACAACAGTGATTTTGACATGATACCGGTGGGCTAAATTATTAATATGATGCATAATCGCCGGAATCAGATCTTTTTCCGCGAAAAGGACCGCTTCCCTGCCGTCGATCATCTTATCCAAACATGCGGTGAGCCCGGGGAGCCGAACGTCGGTGGGCAGGGTCATGGCCAGTAGGTGCTTTGCCTTGGAACCGTAGTACCCCACGGCCTTGCCATTGGATAGCATTTCGTGAACATCCCGTACCGCCGGCACGTGTTCCTGGTCCACTTCACGAATATGTAGATCACCTACCTGTCTCCGGTTCATGCGGCACATCTTCAGCCTCATTTCCGTCATATCCCTGGGCACCGGTTCCCGTTCCATCAGGCCGGAACGGTGCATCTCCTCGTTCATTCGGTAGACCGACGGGGCCTGAAAGCCTAAAAGCTCCAGCAAGGTTCGGTTGGCGAAAAGCTCCTCCGCTGGTCCGGAGTAAAGGAGACGACCTTGGTGGACCACTTTGAAATCGTCCGCCCAGGAATAGGCCACCTCCATCTCATGGGTCGACATGATGAGCGTTATCCCTTTCATATGCAACTCCTCGGTCAATTCCAATACCTCCTGGACCATGTGGGGGTCCAGACCGGCGGTGGGCTCGTCCATGATGAGGACCTTGGGCCTCATGGCCAAAGCGCCTGCCAGAGCTAGTCGCTTCCTCTGGCCAAAGGACAATTGCTGGGAGGGTCGTTCCCTATTGTGCGTTAGGTCTACCAATGACAGGGCCTCGTCCACTCTGGCCTCGACCTCATCCCGAGGGAGTCCCAGGTTCAATGGACCAAAGGCCACATCCTCCTCGACGGTGGCGGAAAATATCTGATCGTCCGGATTCTGCAGTATCACCGCCACCTCCTTGCGTAGCTGGCTCAGTTCCTTGTTACGATATACCAGCGGTGATCCCTGGTACAACATTTGACCGCTCTTGGGTTTGAAAACCCCATTGAAGTGCAGGAACAATGTGGATTTACCGGCACCGTTGGGTCCCAGTATGGCCGTCTTCCTTCCCTCTTCGATCGTCAGGCTGATGTCCCGAAGGGCCATCCCCCGCCCGGGATATTCGAAGCATATGTTCTGACATTCCAGAAGTGGGCCGTCCAATCTTTCACCCCATAAGAATGCCAGATCGGACACAGACATCGTTCAATTGCAGTAGGAGGAGGAAGCTCATCACACAGATGGCGACCCAGGCGTAGCTCATACCTTTCGGCTCCCTAAGCATCCCTATGCTGCCCTGATAGTTGCGGCACTGCATGCCCTGATTGGACCTCTCGGCGGTTTCGATGGACCGAATGAACATACCGGTCATCATCTTGGCATATGTCTTCACGCTGTTCAGACGTCCGAGAAAGCCCAGTCGGCATTGGGCCGCGAGGTGCATCCTACCCGCCTCATCTAACAGCATAAAGGAGTAGCGATAGACCAGTACCATCAGTTCGGTGAACTCCTTCGGTACCCTGAAACGCACCAGCATATCTGCGAAGTGCGGGATGGGAGTGGATGTAGCGAAAAAGAGCATGACGCTTATGCCGGCCAAGGCCCGCAGCGTCACTAGGGATGCGGTACTGACCCCGGTATCCGAGAAGGAAAGAACGAATAGACCCAGGTCGACGCTCCAGATGGTTAGCCCGGGGGTCACCGCAGCGATGACCACTCCGCCTAGAACGATCATCCCCAAAGTTTCCAGAATTATGATACCGATGATCTTTGGGAACCGGAAGCGCATGGAGTATCCAAGCAACAGCACCCCCACCACCAAGACCATCATCGGAACGAGCATGGACTTGGCCAGCAATGAGGAGATGAGCAACGTCAGAACAAATAGGAACTTACCGGTCGGCGACCATTTCAAGGCGGAAGAACGATAAGCAAGCTCGTCCAGTTCGAACATTTCACTTCTCCTGTGAACGGCCTATTCCTTTACGGGCCTTGTTGCTCCCCAGGAAATAACCGATCACAAGGGCGCCGATGGCTGCCTGCAAAGTGAATAGAAGCGTCGCCAGCTCCCCAGAGGGTTCCCATAGACTGTTGAACCAGGGCTGATAGTCCGGATCCGTATCGGAGATGATATCCCCACCACTATCGTCAGTGCCCGAGAAATCCGAATTGGGATTGAGAAGCACCGCCGACACCAGGATCACGGCCATGACGGTAAAACCCAGAATGTAATAGTGCCTATGATTCATCGGTCACCCTCCTGGGGAACACCCTGTCCGTCAGGTCAGGTCTCGCTCTCTGCAGATAATCCACGAAGATTGTGAATAGTATGCCCTCAACGATCCCTAGGGGGATCTGGGTTACGGCGAAGACCGAAAGAAAACTGACCAATGACTCGGAGAATGTGCCGTAGGCCAAAGCCAGCTGTACGGCGGTGGTCACGTAGGTCATGATACCGGCCAAGAACACGGTGATGAAAACAGTGATAGGAGTGCGAATTCCAGCCTTGCTCATTGTTTTGAAGGCCATGTAAGCCACGAACGGGCCGGCCACGCCCATGGAGAACACGTTCGCCCCCATGGTGGTGATCCCCCCGTGCGCCAGAAGCAAAGCCTGGAAGATCAGTACGATGAAGGACATGACCGAGGTCACACCAACGCCGAAGAACATGGTGGAAAACCCAGTTCCGGTAGGATGAGAGGAGGAGCCAGTGACCGACGGTAGCTTGAAGGATGAAAGCACGAATATGAAGGCCCCGGACAAAGCTAACAACGTTTTCTGCGCTGGGTCCTCCCTGATGAGACGGCGGATCGTATAGAAACCATAAACCAGGAAAGGAGCGGATAGCATGGTCCAAAAAAGACACCACCATGGGTCCAGGTACCCTTCCATTATGTGCATTTATCGGCACACTCCTGGCATACGCCCTTGAGACGCAGTTCATATCCGTCCAATGTCAGCCCGGTATCCTTGGCAATTTGGGTCAAGGATAGGTCGTACGGCACACTTTGTAAACGGCCACAGATCCGACATTCCAGATGGGTGTTGGAATAGGGATGGGCAAAGAAGCATTGCATCGATCCGACATTGGTCTCGGATATCAATCCTATGGCCACCAATCGGTTGAGGTTTCGATATACCGTGCCCAGGCTGATGCGGGGAAGTTTCTCTCGGGCCAGTTCATAGATCTGGTCCGCCATGAGCGGTCCCTCGCTATCATAAACAATGTCCACGGTGACCTTCATCTGCCTTGTCCATCTGGTCGGATATGAGTTCATAATAGTAATCATTACTACTAAATCGGATTATTAAATGATTCGCTTTATCACGGAAAAGATATCAGCTTGATGCGCGTTATTTGGTCAAGCCCGTCCCGATGCGCCCTTTGGTCGGAACATGTGGGAAAGGCTTAAGTAACGAACGAGGGAGCTTCTTGGAGTTCGATGAATACGTGATCGATCTTAACGCAAATTGTCCCTGCGGGTGCATGGAGGGCGATCGGTTCCATAACATCTATCGATTTCCAAATAACTATGGGGCTTCTGTAGTGTCTAGTCCCAAGAACGATTCGAAGAGGAAGGGGGGCTATCGCATCATGCTAATTCGATTCGACTCTCCAGCTCCGGAGCACATGTGGACGTTGGACGATGATAATCCCATATCCGATTCCATCATCGATTGCGACGATTGGGGGACCGCATTGGCATATCTCCGGCGCCTGTTCGCCCTTCCCATACATGTGAATGACGGATGATACCATGACCGAGAGCATTCCAGCCAAGAAGGGGCGTTTGGCCATCATTGCCTGCGAGATCCTTAAACCTGAACTTGAGAAGCTGACAGAGGGTTGGGACGAGGTGGTCCACAGAGAATACCTAGAGTTCGCCCTGCACATAAACGCCGATGATCTGAGGGTCAAGGTCCAGGAAAAGGTCAACGCTCTGCAAGGTCAGGTCGACGCCGTGTTCTTGGGATATGCTGTCTGTCAATCACTGTCCGGAATAACTGGTCTTTTGAAGGTGCCAACGGTCATGTTGGAGGGAGATGATTGTATCGCCGCCATCCTGGGGCCAGTGGAGTACGAGCACCAGAAGCGTTTGTGCGGAGGCACCTGGTTCAATACGCCTGGGTGGGCCTTGAGAGGGGTGGAGGGAGCGATCAAGGAGCTACATCTAGATATGCTCATAGACCAGGGATACGAGCCGAAGTACTTTCTAGACATGCTCTTCGAGAACTACGAGAGGTGTGTATACGTCGATACGGATGTGGGCGATGCGGAGCATTACGAAGCATTATCCCGCCAGTTCGCCGAGGACCTGGGGCTGAGGCACGAGAACCGGCCCTGCGGAACAGCCAACCTGGAAAGGTTCCTGGCCAGGGCACTGCATCTGGCTAGAGGTAATGGTCCAGCGGTTAAGCTTCAATAATCCTTTTGAACCAGTATGCCGTTCCAGCGGGCTGAACGAAGATGAACGACGATTTCAAGGTCACACCCTGGGAGGTCACGGGGGAGATCGACTACGATCAGCTCATCACCCGTTTCGGGACCAAGAAGATCGACCGCGAAATGCTGGACCGTTTGTCTGGTTACGGCGAACTGCACCCCATGCTGCGCCGCGGCGTGGTCTATTCACAAAGGGACCTGGGATGGTTGCTGGACCTATACGACAAGGGGCAGAAGTTCTTCCTTTACACCGGCCGCGGTCCTTCCGGGGGCACTCACCTTGGCCACCTCATGCCCTGGATGTTCACCAAGTATCTGCAGGACCTCTTCCATGTCAATTTGTACTTCCAGATGACCGACGATGAGAAGTACCTCTTTAATGAGAATCTGAGTTTGGAAGATACGCGCCGGGCGGCCTATGATAACGCCTTGGACTTCATCGCCCTTGGTTTCGACCCGGAAAAGACCAAGATAGTCATTGACACCGAGCAGATCAAGTTGCTATACCCGTTGGCTTTGAAGGTGGCGAAACGTGTCACATTCTCCACTGCCAAGGCGGTGTTCGGTTTCGACAACAGTAACAACATCGGCAGCATATTCTACACCAGCATGCAGGCGGCGCCCTGCTTCATCGAGGATGCCCTGTACGGAAAGAACACCCCTTGCCTCATTCCTTGTGGCATAGACCAAGATGCTCATTTCAGAGTGGCCAGGGACGTGGCTCCGCTGCTGGGATATCATAAGCCGGCCCTCATTCACAATAAGATGTTCCCCGGTCTGACCGGTAACGACAAGATGTCCTCCTCACAGCCACTGACCACCATATTCACCACGGACAAGCCCAAGGAGGTGAAGAAGAAGATAGGCAACGCCTTCACTGGGGGACAAACCTCAGTGGATGAGCAACGCAAGCTTGGCGGCCGACCGGAGGTCTGTTCGGTCTTCAAGTACCAGTACTTCCTCTTTGAAAAGGACGACAGAGCTTTGGACGATCTGTCGGAAAGATGCCGGAAGGGAGAGATACTTTGCGGAGAGTGCAAGCAACTGCTGACCCAGCGGATAAACGAGTTCCTGGAGGAACATCAGAGGAAGAGGGAGGAGGCCAAGGAGCGTCTCCACGAGTTCATGCTCCCCCCTACCTGTTGACGCCGATAGGGAAGGTCGTTTCAGTGGAGGACGATATCTCAGTGATAGAGGTCCTACCGGAGTATGTCGAAGGGCTGTACCGCATAGAACTGTTGAAGAAACTGGACGTGCTCTTCGTCTTCGACCATAGCCAGGGGTTCGATCTGCACGTGCATCCTCGCGGGGATGCGGAAATTCCTCTGACCGGGGTCTTCGGTACCCGCAGTCCGCGCCGCCCTAACCATATAGGCCTCACGCGGGTACGATTGCTGGAGCGTAAGGGGGATCGCCTTAAGGTCGAAGGACTGGACGCTTTCCTGGACAGCCCCATCCTGGACATTAAAGGAGTGATGAGCAAGGGATTTTCCTGGGACCCTGCTGAATGCCGGAAAACCGTGAAGCGACAGTTCGTGCACCGAGTACATAAATGACTTATATCGAGGACAAAATCCCCCAGAACATGAAGGCCACCGATGTGTTGGAAGGTCTCAGCTATTCCGAGAAGAACGTGCTGGTGACCCTGCAGAGACTTAATGGCAGGGCACCACCGGACAAGGTCTTCGAGGAGGGAGGGTTCCAGCAGCTGGTGGAGGTCATGAACGCCGCCTCCTGGTTGCAATCAAAGGGCGCCCTGGAGATCGAGGAGAGCGCCCGCAAGACCTATTGCCTGAAGGACCGCTCCTTGGTGGAGAAGGGCGTGCCTGAAAGGAGGGCATTGATCGCCATCTCTCAAAATAAAGGGAGCATGGGAGTAAAGGAGCTCGAATCCGTCATGGGGAAGGTCGAATCTTCCATGGCCATCGGCTGGCTTATGAAGAAAAAGCTCGCCAGATTGGATAAATCGGGTCCGGAGCCGATGTTGCACCTTACCCCAGAAGGGGAGGGCTTTCAGGACAAAGAGATGTTGGACGAATCACTGCTTCGGCAGTTGGGCGTCAGGGATCTCGATGAAGGAGAGGTGGACCCGAAGGCGCTGGACCTCCTCAAGGCGCGCAAGGGCGTACTACAGGAGAAGCTGTTAGTGTCCCGCACTCTGCGTCTAAGCAAGCTCGGTACCGAGATATTGTCATTGGGAGTACAGCTGACCGAGGAAGTTGCCCAGCTCACCCCTGAGCTGCTTCAGACCGGAAAATGGAAGGATGTGGATTTCCGCCACTATGATATCAGGACGTTCGCCCCTAGCCAATATCCAGCCAAGAAGCATCCCCTTACCAGAGTGGCCGATGAGGTGCGCCGTATATTCATTCAGATGGGATTCACCGAGATCGATGACGAGTACGTTCAGCCGGCGTTCTGGAACATGGACGCGCTATTCACCCC
>Ga0307377_10004987_pt1 | contig 14343 bp, 10 predicted proteins | sample TR3MG_FD_202535 | JGI IMG/M metagenome (GOLD analysis project Ga0307377, IMG submission 202535) | Soil microbial communities from Risofladan, Vaasa, Finland - TR-3 | ecosystem: Environmental > Terrestrial > Soil > Coastal area > Acid sulfate soil | place: Finland: Risofladan, Vaasa | collected... | reverse complement strand
CAGGTAAAGCCCCAGCGCTGGTCGATTTTGAGCGAGGCTCTAGCCGAGCGCCTCCGATAACTATCCCTTCATCCCCCTCTTTATATTGCCAGTATATGAGCCAACCTGTAAAGATTCTTATCTATCTCTTTTCTATGTTTTGTTGAATAGCCCAAAGGCAGAACTACAACCTTTCCTTCCTTCCATCCCACCATCTTGGCCGATTTCGTTCTCATCAAAACCTTCACTGCCTGATGTCCAAAAAGATTAGCTAAATTTACGCTGCGGGCAGTGGGGGAACCACCACGTTGAATATAACCAATAACGCTTACTCTGACTTCATAGCCTGTAACATCTCTTATTTGATGAGCTATGGCATAGGAAGCTCCTGCTCCTTCAGCCATAACAATAATACTACTCTTCTTACCACTCTTTCTGCCCTTTTCCAATTCCTGAGAGATTTTACTGAGATTATATTTTATTTCGGGCACTAAAATTATCTCAGCCCCGCAAGCCAATCCCACCGCCAGGGAAATAAACCCCCTCTCTCTTCCCATCACCTCGATGATAAAGATTCTCTCGTGAGAAGAAGCGGTATCCCGAATTTTCTGAATAGAGTCTAAGGCTGTATTCACCGCTGTATCGAAACCTATGGTATCTTCTGTGCCAGCGATATCATTGTCAATACTTGCTGGTATACCAACAAGAGGTATTCTACTTGCCCGATAGAGTTCTACTCCCCCTCTAAAAGAACCTTCTCCTCCTATGGTAATCAAACCGTCAATCCTGTTTCTTTTTAAAACCCTTACTGCTTTTTCTATCCCTTTTTTAGTCTTTATCTCTTTACACCTTTTCGTCTTCAATATCGTTCCGCCCCAGCTGATAATTCCGCTAACCGACCTCAAATCCATTCTTCTCTTTTTATCTTCAATCAATCCCCAATACCCTTCTTCAATTCCCACCACCTCTAAGCCATAATAGATCGCTGAGCGAACTATTGCTCTAAGACAAGCATTCATTCCCGGGGCATCACCACCAGCAGTGGTAACAGCAATCTTTCTCATTTTTTTTCTTCTTTTATTTCAGTTTTTTCTTTTCTGCTCGGTTGTACTTCTATAAATTCGCCCAGCAGGCGAAACTTCTGGTACCTTTTTCTCAACAGTTCCTCTACGGGCAAGTTTTTTAATTCGTTCAGGTATCTATTTATCTTTTTTTCCAAGTGCCTCCCTACAAATTCTATATCCCGATGGACGCCACCCAGAGGCTCATCAATAATTTCATCAATCACTTTTAACCCCAATAAATCTTGAGCGGTCAACTTTAGTGCCTTAGCAGCCTCCGGAGCCTTCGCTGCATCCCTCCACAGAATAGAAGCGCAACCTTCAGGAGAGATAACCGAATAGATAGCATTTTCCAACATCAGGACTTTATCGCCAACACCGATTCCCAGCGCTCCCCCACTACCACCTTCTCCCACGATCACAACAATAATGGGAACTTCCAATTCTGACATGGCTTTCAAATTTCGGGCAATTGCTTCGGCTTGCCCTCTCTCTTCTGCCCCGATTCCTGGATAGGCTCCGGGAGTATCTATGAAACTAATAACAGGAATTGAAAATTTCTCAGCCAGCTTCATTATCCTCAACGCCTTGCGATATCCTTCCGGATGGGACATCCCGAAATTTCTCACCATGTTTTCCTGGAGCGTTCGGCCTTTCTGATGACCAATAATTACAACCGGTTCTTCCTTAAATTTAGCCACTCCCGCCACCATGGCTGGGTCATCGGCAAAACCTCTGTCTCCCTGAAGTTCTACAAAATCACTCATAAGTAGATTTATATAGTCTAAAGTATAGGGGCGTTTAGGATGGCGAGCCAGTTGGACCTTTTGCCAGGGAGTGAGATTCCCGAAAATTTCCTTCTTAAGTTTCTCGCATTTTTTCTCCAGACTGGCTATCTCCTGAGAAAAATCGACTTTTTCGTTAACGTCAAGATTTTTCAGTTCTTCAATTTTCTTTTCCAGTTGTACAACCGGTCTTTCAAAATCCAAACCTTCAACTTCAGCCAACACATCCTCCCTTACTACAACATTTAAAAGATAGTCTGTGAAGAGCTATTGGAATTTTAGCCAAAAAACGAGGACAAGTGTTCCTCAAAGGAACACTTCCATAGGGGTTTCACCCCTCTGGCGTTCACCCCGATTCCATCGGGGTTCTCTGTCCTCCGGGGCGCTCACCGTCTCGCGCCCGTCGCTAACACGGAGCTCCTTATTAGTCGCTCCAGCGACCCCTTGGGGGAAATCAGATTATTTCCCCCAAACCCCCTAATCCGCATCCCGATTGAAAATCGGGATGCTTCACTCATCTTCTTTCAAGCAAATCACTGTCTGACGAGCGAAGCGAGGAGTTTTGATTTGCGCCTTGCAGAGTCCGAAGTTTTTTGACGTCAAGAAATTCCTCCTAGCGATGAACAGACTATCTTTTAATTTAAAATCCACTCATATATCCGATGCGAAAGATGCGATCAGATTCATGGGCAATATCTCTTCCGTCTATTTCAACGTTTAAGTTTGGCGTGATGAAATAACGTATGCCTATATTTATCCTAACCTGCTTTCCGCCACCCAAATTATCGAATTCCAACATGGGAATTACATTCTCATATACTTTAGAAAATAGGCTAATGAATCCTCTAACCCTGAATTTATCAAAATCGTAACCATTAATCCCTGTAGAGACTTCCAATCCCGGAATAAAATTCTCTTTGCAGATGACTATAAAGAAACCTTTTTCTCTCTGTTCATACTTTCCATCACTATATTCTCCATAACCTTGATCATCGTAACCAACGCTAATTGCTGGGAAGTACTCGGCTCCACCGAAGAGGTAAAATTTTACAAAGAGTCGAGGACGCCTGAGCTTGACATTATCATTCCCTATGATATTTTCAGTATCAAGATAAACTCCCAGGTTCATATGCTCCAATACTCCAAAGAATAGACCCACCAGAAGTCCGCTAATATTACTGCCTTCCCTGCTTTTCAAGCTATAGAAGCGGAAATTTACATTATATCCCCCCCGTTCAGTAATTTGAGGAGTGGGGGTATCGATCAAATCAACTACTTCCCCTGCAGATAAGACAGAATAAATGCCTGAAAAATAAGTAATAACCAATCCTACTAATAATATTAATGGAAAGGGCTTTTTTTTCATTTTCCTCTCCTTTGTAAATTATTTTTCATCACAATTTCCGTCGTTCAATTATATGTTCATCATCCTAACAAATTTCATTTATCTTGTCAAGTTATCCTCTTTCCCCTCCCCTTTAAACCCGGACTCTGTCTCTTTTAACTTCCTCGTGGCCAATTCGTTTCCAGGATCAACTTTCAAAACTTTTTGGAATTCTTCTCTTGCCAGATTGACCTTTTTCAATTCCAGATAGGCAAGACCGAGATTATTATGAGCCCCAATATTGAATGTGGGAGAGAGTTTGATTATCTTCTCATATTGATTGATTGCTTTTTTCATCTTACCTTGGCTAAAATATATATTACCCAAATAGAGGTTTGCTTTTATGTTTCCAGGAACAAGCTCTACAATCTTCCCGTAAGTCTTTTCTGCTTTATTCCAATCTTTATTGTTTACATATTTTTCCCCCTTCTCAAATAGAAGGTTGATTTCCTGAGTTGGTGCAGGAATAGGGGGTTTCTTTTCCATCTGTGCCTGGACATAGGAAAGATTCCCTTTAACTTTCGAATTTTCGGGTTCAAGCTCTAATATCTCTCGATATTGGTTAGCAGCTTTCTCCCATTCCTTTCTTCCAATATGCACCTGTGCAAGGTAAGAGCGAGTAGGGACGGAGAGAGGATTTATCTCAATCGATTTACTTAGAGCTTCCATGGCCTCTGGTATTCTCTTGGTCTGTCCATACATAATTCCTAAATTTGAATATATCTCGTCGTAACCAGGGTTTGCTTCTATTGCTTTAAGATAAGCCCAAATAGCTTTCTCCTTCTCACCTAAGCGAGCATAAGCGTTCCCCAGTTCATAGTTATTGTCCACGTTTAGAGGATAAATCTTATAGGATAGCTCGCACTCCCTAACTGCGTTTCCCAGCGTAGCGTTATTTTTTGCGTACTTAAAACCCTTAAAATAATGAATCTCTCCCCGGAAATATCTGAGATTAAACAGAACAATTCCAAAAATAATTATTCCCAATGGGTAAACAAGGATTTTTTTAATGGGAATCTTACGTTCTGAGGTTTTCCGTCTCTGACATATTCCCACTACCAATCCCATCCATATCCAGAAGAGAAGGGCAGGTATGGGAAAATGCAAGGAAACATTCAATAAATTGTCGATGAGCATTCCCAAAATGCTTGCCAAAAGCCCCAAAGCAACAATCTTATCATATTCACCAGTAAGCTTTCTGTAACTATCTATTCCCATTTTAAAAAAGAGAATGAATAACCAGATATATATTCCCAGACCCACAATCCCCGTCCCGGAAACTATCTCTAATATCTCATTATGGGCATTATTGGCATGGGTGCGAAAAGGAGAATACTTCTTTATTTTCAGAAATTTCCCTTGATGAAATGGATAGATAATCTCGAAATTTCCCCAGCCGTGGCCTAAAAGCGGACTTTCCTTAAACATAGAATGGGCTGCCTGCCAGATTAAAAATCTCTGAACATAGGCCATCTGTTTAAAATCAGTAACGCTGTTAACCTTCTCCAAAGCTACTTTCACCATCCTGACTTTCTTTCCCCCACCGACCCTCACAGGATAGAACATCATCAGAAACAGAATACCCACCAGAAAAATTAACCATTTTCTATTCCTGAAAATTAGAGAACGCTGGTAAACGAGGAGATAAAAGGCAACGAAAACCAAAGCAACAAAAAGTCCCAGCCAGGCACTGCGCGTGCGGGTTACCAGGAGTCCAAAGAAGTTAACTCCGAAAAGTCCGCCTAAAAAGAGCTTCTTAATGGGAGCCTTTTCATAAACAACCAGAACCGCTATCACAGGCAAGATTAGAATCAGAAAACTTGCCATGAAATTAGGGTTGCCAAAGGTGGAGACGCTGCGAGTGCCAAAAGGGTCTAACTGCATTGGCCATATAGGTTCAATCCCTCCATACTGAAGTAAAGCATACAAAGAGGCAAGCGTTCCCACGGCAAAGGCAATATAGAGTAACCTTTTAAGATTTCTTTCATCGTGAAGGAGATAGACAGTTATGTAAAAGACTGCTATGCAATTGAGAAATAAAAATAATAGTAGACTTCTTCCACCAAAAGAAAGGATAGCCAGTTTAAATCTCGGATGGATATAGAACGAATAAGCGACTGAGAGAAGGGCAACCAAAAAGAAGAGAAAAAGGGGTTTATCCAGGTATGTTTTGGGCAAAATGATTTGGCGTTTAAGATTACTCTTTATCAGCCAGATAGCTAAAATCAAGGATAGACCAATCCCAAACACCACGTTTTGAATTACATAAGGATTACGAGTAGTATCGGTAAGAAAGATTAGAGGGCAAATTAAAAGGATGATAAAAAAAATATATTTTATTATGCGCTCGAAATCCATTTCAAGATAACCCCTTCGGGGTTACTTCCATAGGGTCTTCGCCCCTCTGGCGCTCACCAAATGTCCACCAGACATTTACTTCTCTGTCCTCCGGGGCGCTCACCATCTCGCGCCCGTCGCTAACACGGAGCTCCTTATTCGTCGCCACCGGCGCCCCTTGAGGGAAACCAGATTGTTTCCCTCAAACTCCCTAATCCGCATCCCGATTGTTATCGGGATGTTATATAATAGAAAAAACGCCACTCGCCAGGAAAAGATTAGTCTTTCACTTTCGGCCTTATGACTTTTATCTGTTGAATTATAGATTTTGCCTGTTTATCTTCAGGATTTAATTCCAAAATTTTTCCCCATTCTTTCAGAGCCAAAGCGCGTCTATTCGTATTCGTGTAGAAAGCGGCAAGACTCCTGTGGGCACCAATGTCAGAATCGTTCAGTTCAACTGCTTTCTTATAATACTTTTCAGCCTCTCTTAACTTCCTCTGCATAAAGTAGGCATTGCCTAAATTTATATATGCCTGACCTAATTTGGGATTCCATTCTACAGCCTTCAGGTAAACCTCCTCTGCCTTAGCCCATTCCTTCTTCTGAACATAGCACCAGCCCATCTTGAAGTAGGTGGCAGCATATACAGGGTCAAGAGCTAAATACTTCTGGAAACTCTCTATAGCCTTATCCCATTCTTTTAGTTTAGTATATAAACTTCCTTCCTGGAAGTGAACCTGCACATAGTTGGGAGCCAGCTTCTTTAAATCAGCATACTTCGCCACAGCCCTCTCAGCGTCAGTACGCGGAATCTTCAGGTCTTCCTCCAGGCCATAAAACAATCTATGAATCGAGGGAAAGAAATATTTCTGTTTGAGGTCTACAGAATCCCAGCGAGGGTCGTAAACTTCCTTCATATCCCATCTATCGTTATAGACATTGCCCATAAAGTAGTGAGTCATTGCATAATAAGGGTTATTTTTCAAAACAGTCTGATACTCCTTTAAAGCATTTTCCCACCTTCCTGTTTTGGAGTAAGCAATAGCAATGTTGTGGTGGATATCAGCTATAAAGAATCTCCTGAAGAATAAAACCAGAAACACAGTGAGAATTATGACTATAATCTGGACTATTCTTCGGGAACGCATATTACTTAGAAACTTAGACCTTTTATTATCTTCCAAACTCGGATTAACCTTCTCTTTCTGCCCCACTATCTGACCACCAAGTAGTCCCAGGAAAAGCCAGAAAACAAAACCCGAAGATACAAATCTCATGTTCACACACATAAGATTGTGCGCCAGAAGTCCAAACAGCCCCGAGAGCAGTCCAATGAGTAGATATTGACGCCTAGTCAACTTTTCTAATTGAGAGCCAATCTTGAATTTTGAACCTCTCTTAGTATGGGGATTCAACCGGGAACTCCTGGAAGATGGAGGGGCTTGTGCCGAATAGCCGGTAACTTGCTTTAACCTCTTTATTCCAGTGTAAAAGAATAATGTCATAATCCAGAGAAATATCCCGAATCCAACTATCCCTTCATCGTACCATATCTCGATATATTCATTTTCTGGATGGTCTGTTTCGGTATTATGTTTTCCCTCGATATGGAATATCTCCGGACGCCGGAAAGCAGGATAGACTATTTTGAAAGTGCCAATTCCTGTTCCCAGAAACTTATGAATTAATTCTTTACCGGGCGTTGATTTAATTGTCGTGCCTCCTTCAGGATAATCTCTAATCATTTCCAAAGTGGAAACCCAGGTGAACACCCGGAAACGCACCGAGTCTATCCGCTGTCTTATAAAGAAAGTTACCGCGCCTCCCGTGCCCAGAATGAGGACCGATAGGAAAACTACCAGAAAAGTCTTCTTCTGCTTCTTTGTGGCAGGAACAATAAATAGCGTGGTAATCATGGCAAAGAAAGAGACTCCCGCGGCAAAACCAATATACGCAGCTTTAGTTCTCGTCGTGATGAGATTAATGACCAGGATAAACAGAAAGAGAACCAGAAGCTTTTTCGTCTTCATCTTCACCAAAACCATCAGGCACATGGAAAGGAGAAGTAAAAAGAAGAAAGCGTACGTCTTATTTTCCACAAAGAAGATATAGGCTTGAGTTCCCAGACCTCCCATGCCCATCAGTCCTTCCTTTCCCAAAAATTGCATAAAACAGTAGAGGATACCAATGGTTACCACCAGAACCAAAGAGACAAATGTCTTTTTAGCCTTTTTCAGGTCGGAAAAATCGAAAAATGTTAAAATTAAAGGAGTAACCAGTACCAGGAAGGCGGCAAAGAAATTGGGGTTGCCAAAAGTGGAAAATATTCTATCTCCAAAAGCTCCCTTCCAGATGAAGGGATCTAACTCCATGAATTGAATCAACCCATAGAAAACAGCGATAAAGGTGGCAGCGAGTATCCAGCGGAACATTCTCTTTACTTTTTCCGAACTGTTAAACTCAACGAGAGCGACCAGAAAAATTCCTATATACAGAACTCTCCTGGTAAGCTCTTCAAAACTGGTAAATTTAAATGGGGAAATGGAGAAGGAAATGATACCGGAAAGGAGAAAAAAGAGAGCAGGAATTGCATAGAGACGCTGTTCTCTACTTTCCAGTAGCCTTCCCCTTTCAATTACCTTGACAATCCACGCTGCTATAATAACGGTAGCACCAATATGTAGAAGTGTAATTTTTATCTGACAGGAATCGTAGGTCTTCAGATAAAAAGACAGAGCAATAAGGAAGGCTAAAATTGGCAAGCCGAACTCTATTATTACATTGCAATATCTGATTAGTTTTTTATTCATAATTCGCATAATATTTTAACACAATTTCCCCAAAAATTCAACCCATTTATAAAAATTCGGGGACACAATACTTAATTATCTTAATTGATTCCCTTTCTCCTTTTTTAATTAAGTATTGTGTCCCCGGAACTTTGCTTTATTTATAAGCCGACGGACAGAGTCGAACTGTCGACCTACGGTTTACGAAACCGTTGCTCTACCAACTGAGCTACGTCGGCTTTCTTAAATTTTCTTTTTTGCTTTTATTTTTTGTTTAGCTAAATGGTAAAATTGGCGCAAGCGGTAAAAAATCACTAATCCCAGGATTGAACCAACGAATATGGAAGGGATAATTTTCCCTGCTCCTGTAGCTAATTCAAATAGATAATCAAATATAAATGCCCAGGATATAGCACTTGTAACCATCGCTAAAACTACCACAGAAATTACAACGCCTGTACGCATGCCAATCAACGTTCCGATAATTGAGCCAACCAATGAACCTGTAGAAAACAGGGGAATCCAGACAAAAATTGCTATTCCCAAAGCGCCCCATCTCTCTATTCTCGCCTGATGTTTCTCGGCTGCTTTTTGGGTTGAATCTACGGCTTTCCCGATGAATTTCATTCTTACCAAGTGTTCGTAAAAATAGATGAACAGTGGATAGAGAATAAAGAGATAAGTCAGGTTGAAGATGACCGAAATAAAAATAACCTGGAATTTTGACAGTCCCATTTCCAGGCCAACAGAAATACTGACTCCTCTTCCACCAAGGAGGTCAGCAGCTATGACTGGAAGTAAGCCTTTCTTTATTCCAGGAACGTAGTGAGCAAATATAGTAAATAGAATTACCTGCGTTATTAGTAATAAACATCCGATTAAAAAGATAAGTCCTTCCATGCTTCTAAAAAAAGGGGTGTTGTTTATTTTCGTTTTTCTCCCCACTTGACTCCTTCATTAACCAGGGAGTTCCAAGCAAATCCAAAACCAAAAGCAACACAGAATAGTCTAATCGAGGTTTCTGCTCCTGCCCCTGTTGGTACAAATTCAAACTTTGGGAAGATGAGTAGTGTAGTAATCAAACCCAAGACAAATGAAGCTACTGCCGTAAGCCAGTACCCCTTGTCAAATTTCTTTATCTTGCCGGCTATGATTTTTCTCAGATAGGGAATCATTGTCCTTGCCAGCACGCCTAATAAAATCCCTGAGAGTTTCAGAAAAAGTTCCATCCTCATGTCTCCCTGGCTTTTAATTCTTTCTGTTTAAGGTTATCGGAGCGTTTCATCGGTCTTCTCCAGTTAAAGCCCGAACTCCTTTGTATTAACCCACTCGTTTTTGAGAAGTGACCACCAATCTATTGCCAGCCCTCCGAGGACATACTCGTATGGCAACCAGCCATAACCCTTATCTCCCCATTCTCTGCCCCAGGAGTTTCGTATGAGCAATGCTCCAGTAGTCTCTACTCCGCAAGTCGTGTTTTCAATCTTGATATCATCATTAAATCCCACTGCTACAACCGCATGACCGCCAAGAATTCTCTCTCCACGACAGGGGTAGGGGATTTTTCCGTCGTCATTGGTTTGCTCAATAGAGCTAAAAACACTAAACCCGAACATCGATGGCAGACCAGCAGCTAAGAAAGACTTGATTCGTTTCAAAAGTAAGTCTTTAGGTGTGGATAGAGAGTCGAGTCGAAAGTATTGTATGGCTTGGTAGTCCTGGGCAAAGGCATAACAGAAAGAGGAAGGTTCCTTGTCGAAGTCTGCTATGAGATAGGGCCAGTATTCTTCCGGGGGAACCCCAAAAAGCACCATAGCAGCCATTGTGGTGCGAAGAAATGCTCCTCTATCTCCTGTCCAGTGGAGAAGGTTGCGAGTTGCTTTATAAAGGAATAGCCTTGATGCATCTATGTGTTTGACAAAAGCCCTCCGCTCATAGTATTCTACGAGCCCAACGCCAGCGTTTGCCGTGCAGGAACCGAGAGCACCCTGATTTTCAATAGGGGAACACCATTTTCTTAAGTCCACGGATGTCGGTATACTCACTCTCGCAGGCTGTGCAACCCCCAGTTTTTTGAGCATATCTTTCACCGGCTCTTTTTGTGCTAGCCTTTTGAGCCTGAGAGCAACTTCTTCCCTTTCCACCGTGTAGTCCCGAAAATCGGGATAGTCTGGAAGCCAACCCATTCCTAATTCGAAGCCAACTCTTTCATTTTCTTCAGCCATTTTTGATTACCTCCTAACCGCAGCAAAACGGTGCCTAGTTTGGATGACCAAAATACTTCGTTCATCCTCCCAAATTGGCATGTTTTGTTCCCATAAGCTCGGGATTTGCCTAACTTCAGCAAAATTCTTCTTGTTGAAGCCAGATTATGAAGCGGAGGAAAACAAGGGTATCTTGACAACCTCCGCTTGATTGTTTACAGCCGAATTTCGGTTCTAGATTAAAAAATTATAGTAAATTAAGCCAGTTTATGCAAGAGAGAAATAAAAGGTATGAAGGGGTATCAATTACGGGCATAAAGCCCTACACTACCAAAACCTTATAAAATAAAAAAAGTGCCAAGGCCCAGGATCGAACTGGGGACAACCCGGATTTTCAGTCCGGTGCTCTACCAACTGAGCTACCTTGGCACCTTCAATTTTAAGTAACTTCAATGTTAACAAAATGGGAAAAAATTGTCAAACAAAAATTATTTTCTGCGTAGCCTCCACTCCTTCTCATCAATATTATGGTAAACACCTATTCTATTTTCGGGAAAAATCTTCAAATTAATCATAAACCATATCTCCTCCTCGGAAGGTATCTTTGTCCAGCTGAGGCTTGCTTCCCAGCAGTGGAGGTCTCGATAAATATGAATTCCTCTTTCCATAAGCTTGCGATCATAAATATTGTATCTGGTAGCCAGTCGAGCCCTCCATTTTCCGGTAATCGGAAAATTAAACCCATTTACGATGTCCAGGCGACGGGGATAGTTAGAAGTTCCCTCTAAATAGGTCAACCTGGAATTTATTGACCACTTCCTCTCTCCCGGACCAAATATGGCTTCAGCCTGAAAATTGGATGTCTTTTCCCTGTTCAGGTCGTAGCTATGCTCGAAATAGAAATTCGTTAAACGAGAAGGCCTAAAATCGACCCGGGAGAAAAGATCATCGAATCTAAGATTTTTCTCTCCAATAAAACTATATCCCATGGAGGAGGTCAATTTTAATAGCCAGAGAAGGCGAATCCTTCCCAAAATCGAAAGTTTATTGAGCGTTGTCTTCTTACCCTGTTCTTGCTGGAAACTATGCGTTAAGTCTGTATCGAAAGACCTGGTAATCCGCGTCCGTAAGTTTGCCTTAGTGTGGTATATGTTCTTATATACGTTTTTTCTATTCCAGTTCTCATCCTTATCCTGCCAGGTTTCTTTAAAACCTACTTCTGTATCTACGTTGGCTCTGCGTGATAACCTCATTTTATTAACCAGGTTAAAATAGACGTCGCTCTGATTTAAGCGGTGACCTTCCTGAAATTCTCTGTTAACATAATCGTAAGGTTTAACATAGCGGTTGGAGTAATTCCCTCCTAATCTATAATAGAGCGGCCCTTTCCTGATTCTGAGAAGACTTGTGGCAAATGAGAGGCTGGGAGAATAGCTCTGAATGTTGACGAATCGTTCCCTCTGATAATCCCATACATCCTTTCTTTCTCCGGCTATCCTTAAAGTATAGGTGGGTCTTGAGCGGGTAAGAGCAATATGAGATTTCAGTTCCTCTTTCATTGGAATCCAGTCTTCTTCATTGTAGACTTTATTAAATTTTTGATCGGACATATAGTCCAGCTTCGTCTGAAAATAGAAGTCGCTGCCTAAATTCTGCCAGTGTTCTGCCTCTCCCCGCCATTTCTTTTCCTTGGTATCTTTCTCTTTAATGTAATATCCATACAAGAATCCTTTTGTTTTATCCTGCAAATTATAATCATATCTGCCTCCCCAACCAATTCCTTTTTTGGCCATATAATCGATGAGTAAAGTTCCGTATGTCCTCGGGGTAAAGGCATATCCAAAATTTGCTTTAGCAAAAAAACCTTCCCCACCATTGGAGCCCAACTTCAATCCCCACCTGAATCTTCTCTCGCGCAATGAATGCCAATAATAAGGGAAATAGAAAATGGGGACTTTACCTAAATACATCAGGACGTTGTAAGCGTAAAACTTCTCTCCCAGTAAGACACGAATCTTTTTTGCTTTAAACCGATAATGGGGAGAAGAGAGTTCGCAGGAAGTAATATAACCATTATGTAAAACGATTTCTTTATCGCTTATTCTCTCTATTCTCGGGCCGGAAAAGTACCAGGGGTCTATAAATGATGAAGCATTGTCTATAACTCCCCGTCCTGTTCTCAAATCGTAGATTATTTTACTGCCATGGATAGTAGTTTCCTTATCTTGAAGAATGATTTCGCCTTTTGCTTCCACTTTTTCCTCTTTCAGGTCGAAAATGGCTTCCTCGCATTCTACGACAACATCTCTATCTTCTATCTTAACATTACCACGGGCTAAAACTTTATTTTCTTCTTTCCTGTACTCAATGTAATCGGCTAAAAGAATAATCGGGTTATCCCGGGCGGGACCTAATTCAGGATTTCTTTCCACAACTACGTAGGTACTGGCTCGAGCTATGTACAACTCTTTCCCTTCAGTAAGGTAAGCATTGGCAGAATGAGAAAATAAAAAAATAGCCACGAAGGCTATATAGGAAGGCAAGAACCACTTTACACTTTTCACTTTCTATTTCCTTGCAATGTCAGTAAAGATGCGCCAATTACCCCCAGGTCTGCACCGAACTTTGTGCGAGTAAACTTTACTTTCTCAAAAGGAACCCTGAAAGCACGTTTTCGGATTTCTTTTTTCATTGGTTGGAAAATTAATTCTTCAGCCTTGGCTACTCCACCGCCAAAAACTATGACTCCCGGATTGAGAAGATTAATAACTCCGGATAATGCTATCCCTAAATACTCTCCTGCCTCTTTCCAGATTCTCCTTGCCAGTTTATCACCCTTCAGGGCAGCAGCCTGAATGGTCTGGGAAGTAATTGACTGCAAATTTCCACCAGCGAGCTTCTTTATCAGGCTCCTTTCACCCTTTTTGATTTCCTTAATTGCCTTTCTAACAATATAGGCTGAACCAACATAAGTTTCCAGACAACCATAATTGCCGCAGTTGCACTTTTGACCTTGAGTATTAACAGTTATATGCCCAATCTCACCGGCACTGCCCGAGGCGCCATGATATATCCTTCCATTGAGTATGAGACCACCTCCCACGCCAGTACCCAGGGTTATACAGATTAAGTTTTTTGCCTTTCTTTTAGTTTCTAAAATGTATGTCCCCCAGGCAGCGGCATTAGCATCATTGTCCACAACCACTTTCACATTGAATTTCTTATTTATCAAACGAGCTATAGGCACATTCTTCCAGAATAGATTGGGAGAGAATCGGACAATCCCCCTCTTCTGGTCAATATCCCCGGCTACACCAATGCCTATTCCCTCTATAGATTTCGATTGGAGACCTTTCGTAACTTCATCCAAAGCTTTTACGATGCGTTTAATAATCTTAGTTTTGCCCTCTTCTACCTTGGTGGGAAACTTAATCTTTCTTACGATTTTCCCTTTTTTTGTAACCAGGGCTACAGTTATATTCGTGCCACCAATGTCTATTCCGATAGAATACTTGTTCATCGTTTCAATGCCCTCTTCGCTTCCCCTACAGTGTACAGGGAACCAGTAACACAGATTAAATCATCCGTACTGGCAACCTCAAGAGCCCTCATCAGGGCTTCCCCGACGCCATTCTCTATCCTGACTTTACCTGAAGGGAGATAATTAATAACTTCTCTTTTAAGCAATTTTTTATCCAAACCTCTCTCGGTGCTGGGTGAAGTCACCACTACTTCCTGGCATAAGGGAACAATTTCTGCCACTATCTTTTTTACATCTTTATCTTTCAAAATTCCCAGGAC
>Ga0307377_10004986_pt1 | contig 14346 bp, 22 predicted proteins | sample TR3MG_FD_202535 | JGI IMG/M metagenome (GOLD analysis project Ga0307377, IMG submission 202535) | Soil microbial communities from Risofladan, Vaasa, Finland - TR-3 | ecosystem: Environmental > Terrestrial > Soil > Coastal area > Acid sulfate soil | place: Finland: Risofladan, Vaasa | collected... | reverse complement strand
TGTAGTCTATAACTCTCCAAGAGGACCATTATATCTTTATGATCCATCTACTTATTATAATATTGGACCAGAAGAAGCTTTATTTGTTGATAATAGTGTTTATGTAATGCCAGTAAATCATATAGGTCCTTATGATATTGAGGTTTTTGGATGGGATGGACAGAATAATACTTATAGAAATTTTCTAAGATCTGAATATAATGTATGGACTAAATTCCCAACAATATGGAGTTATATAGATACTTCTTGTGGTCCAGGAGCAAGCATTATAATGTGTCCTAGCGCATTATTAACTCCTGCAGATGTTTCAGCTTTAGTAGCGGCAAATTTATATCCAATTTTTGATAGACAAGTTCCTCTTCAGGGATTAACCCTCGAACAAGATATTAATGGAAAATATTATATCAATATTCCTTCAATCTCTTATTTTATTGATATACCAGATCCCACATCAATTGCCCGATTCTATAATATGACTGAAAGAGTTGTAATTAGAGCAGGAAATATATTCACAGTAGATCCTGATTATCAAAGTTTTAATTTAGGAGATGATGTTAATCTTGTTTTATTTGATAGAGGAAAATATTATTTTATAGACGAAGTATCCGGAAATATCTCGGCAAAATCAGGAAATGACTTAACCATCACAGATATATCAGCAAATTTTGTAACTGATTCGTCAACCGAAGTTTATCTCTTAAATGATACAAGAAGAGGAACTCATAATCCTTATAATGATTTAAATGCAAAAACATTAGATATAGATATTTCAGCTTATGTATTTGGTGTGAACCAATTAGTTGGTATGTTAATTGATGATGTTTGTACAGGATATACTTGGGGAAGCTCATTTAGAGTTCTTGATTCATCTACTGTTGATGGATCTATGGGATTCGGATTCCACCATCAGTTGCAGGGTAATATTCCTGAATTTATACTTGCCGACCCATCAAGATATTCCATAACTGCTAAACATTCATTTAGTACCTTTGCAGATTTCAATATTGATGTAAGTCAAGGATTTGAGATAGATCAAAACTTTAATATTTATTTAGATGATACTTATTATCACCAATACTATTTAGATAATACTTTTGTCTACGTTAATGTTCTTTTTGATCAAGAACTAGTTTTAGATCAGTGGTATAATCCTACAGAACCAGATCCAATAGAATTATTAGCTAACTGGACTAATCACGGATTTTATACTCTTTATACTACTGGTCCTACTATTGATTTAGCTGCTAATTTTAATGGAGCCGGTGATTATTGTCAGTCAAATACATTTAATGTTATTGGAGGAACTTCATTGGATATTAGCATTAATTTTACAAATAATTTTGGACTTCCACTTCCGGTAATACCAAAATTTTATATTCAAGAGCTTGGAGGTAGTGATCCATCTACTGAATACACTATTATTGCTCCTGGTTTCTTTACTCCAACACAAAATAATTTTACTCATGTTCTAGATCCATCTACTACATCAGCATATATACGATTTGTAGATACGTCTCTAAATATGAACTGGGAAGCAGGAACAAGCGTTATAGGAGAAAATGCCGCCGATCCATATTATAATGCTAAGACTTTTTATCCTTATACAACTTCAATAACTATTGAGCCTTCTACTCTTGTTTTCTTAGATACATTCTATGATCCTTCTAATTATATGTTAAATCAGAAAAACATATGGACTGTGAAGGAAAAAGAGAGTAATAATGTGTTATTCAGAGTTTATAATAAAAAAGTCCCTTATATTTTCACCGAGCCTGGCGTATTTGATGTTCAAGTTGAAGCTTATGATTCACATGGAAACTTAAAGCTACAATATTTCGAGGGCTTAATAATAGTAAGAGATGTCTAATGATAATAGATTATACAAGGGATATAAAGTTGTCGAAGGATTAGATATAACAAAATCTTTTGTTCTTGTTGATAGTGTGGATTTTAAAAAACCCTGCACTATAACAATTGAAAAAATTGGTCAATCTATAGAAATTCAGCTTAATGAGGATATTGCAGGAAAGAATGTTTATTCCATGGTATTTTCAGAGCAAGAATCTAATCCTCAACTTCCACCGGATACATTGCCTATTTCATCAAAGACTCATATTTCCGTCGATGAAAACTATTTATATGTTTGGGTTCCTCAATCTTCTCGTTGGAAAAGAATTCCTCTTTCTGAATGGTCTCCGGAATAGTGCGCTTTGCGCGATGGGCCCCTCTTTTTGATTTTTACTTTTTCATAGTTTTTAACGGGCCTTTTAACTCTGTATTTAAGTACTTGAGCTCTTATGCACCCCTATGAAAGTGCTATCTCATACCAGGGACTATCTTTTTCACATTGATGGTGAACATCTCCAATCCAAGAATCTATTGTATCATTAGCAAAGGAAGAACCTGAGTCCCATTCAATATAATAATTTGGATATTTTGTCTCACAATCAAATGGGGGCCTTTCTACTTTAATAAGAGAAACATATCCACCATGCGGGTTAATCCAGGAAGCAAGCCTTCTACTATCATTATTTTTTTCTTTAAACCTTATAGCTGGATTCATCTTTCTGACTTCAGCATCAAGTCTTTGGATAATAATTTTATCCATTCCAATGCCAATAGCTGTTTTAGGATCTAATCCCTTTTCAAAGTTCATAAATTTAATTTTTTAATCACTAAATCCTTAATAGTAATATCTGGTATACCCCAATAATTTAGTTTACAATAATTTTTTGTTGTTATAGGATTTTCCGGACGCCATCCATAATGTGCATACTGACACCTCTCACAAAGCTCTTTATTCCATTCCTTTTTACAAATAGCGGATTGCCCAATATTCATTGCTTTTTTAGGATCTTGCCCTCTCTCAAAGTTCATAAATCTATCCATTTAGGGGCATACACAGTTTCCCCACAATCTACACAAATATAATAAGGCGGAGAAAATCCTCCTGATTGCTTTTGAATCAATTTTACACCTTTACAATTTGTACAAACATAGTTTCTAGGGCCAAATCCATTATCATAAACATATTGACCTATGCCCATTGCGTGTTTTGGATCTATATGTCTTTCAAAATTCATTTCTTATTACATTCAAGAAAATTATAAAAACTAGGTGAAGTTTTTTCCAGAAATATCAAAAAATCTATTTCTGTTTCAAGTAAATGCAAAAACCGACTGAGGATTTCCGGATATTCGATCTTACGATAAATGGAATCATAATGAGTAGGTTCACCAGGAACTGCCGTAATAACATATTTCGGGTAAAGCTCATCTTTCATCCTATCCGGGTCAGAAGGAAATTGAAATAAAGCAATATTTATTTTCTGCTGTTTATACCACCCATCAAGTGCCCAAGAACAATATTTAACATGCCATCCCTTGTCGATTCTCTTGATCCACGGTTCATCAAAATGCAATCCCCGTTTACCAAGGACTCCAAGACCAACAGCTACTTTCGGATCTCTTCCTCTTTCAAAATTCATATTATTCTATTACTAAATGAACTCTAACTCCTTTTCGGGGAATACCATATAAATAAGCATTAAAATTCTGAATTCGATAGCCTTCTTCCTCAATTAAATCAAAAACCTTATCCCAAAAAAGATAATCAGGGCCGGGTAATGAAGAAGGTTCTTCAACCATATTTTTAATTTTTTTACGAATTTTTTTCAACTTACAAGGAACCGTAGCAATAACATAATATTCAGCATAAGTACCCCATTCTCCACATAAATCTTCTTTCCAATTATAATCAATTTTACTCGTATTAGAAAATTTATTTAGATATTCCTCAAATATCTTTTCTAGCTTTTCCTGGATCGTTGGGGGTCTTCCAATCCCCATTGCTCTTTTTGGATCCTGCCCCTTTTCAAAGTTCATGATAAATCTAATTTTTCCTTAATATGATAAATCTTAGTATCAAAATGAATAGTTTTACCCTGTAGTTCCCAAATATTATAAATAGGTATAAGATCACCTTTAGCTTCCATAAGAAAAGTAAGTTCAGTAATACGGCTATAATAATCTTTAATCCTTAAAGATGAAGTAGATAAAAACTTAAGGAGCTGAAGTATTTGAACTCCTTCTAATCTTTGAATCCACCAGCTTCCTTTTCCTTCGTCTCTATTCGTAAACTCTACATCGACAAGTCGTAAAGCAGATGCTGCTCTTCCAATACGCATAGCGTCTTTTGGATCTATATGTCTTTCAAAGTTCATTAGTAGTTAAAATTACTGGCCCAAATTTCCGGATAAAGCCAGGGATCAATTGGTTGATCCCATCCTCTATCGCCCGCGGCCGAATTATAAAAAACTCTTATTGTTCCATTTTCTTCTTCATATAAAGATATGAGGTCCCCCCAACTATTAGCCCAATGCTGAACCCATTTGCATTTATTAGGTTTCCAGAAAAAAGGATCCTTCGGCACATTCTCCCTAGTAAAATTATAAGGCTTACCCAGATCATCAAATTTTTTGATCAGTGCTGCATAGCCAAGTCCCATGGCTTCTTTCGGATCTATTCCGCGCTCGAATTCATTCATACAGCAAATGTACGAATAATTTCTTTAATAAAAAAATTTAAGATATTAAATTTGAGATTTTTGGATTAGAAAGTGTTTCCTCTTCAAACTCCTTAACTTCTTCAGGATCTTCGGGGTTCCAACCATCTTGTTTCATAACTTCCACTCTAGATACCGGTATCTCTAATAGTGTTTTCTCTATTTTTGGCCACCATTCAATTGGGGCTGCATATCCAGTTCCGTAATCAAAATCCCATGAAAAAATTGGGCCTGCTGGAGTTTGGTGTAAAATTACTTCTGTATGATCAGATTTTTCCCCAACATTTGATTTAAAGATTTTACCCATATCTAATAGCTTATATAGCTTAGTTAAGATTGCAGGATTATTTGTATCATAATCATTATCTATAATATGGAAAAAATCTTCATTAAATTCAAATCCATCTGGACCATTCATTTCTTCAAGCTCTGCCCATAGTTTAGAATAAGTACCAATTCTAATAGCTTCTTTTACATCTTTTCCTTTCTGAAAACTTTCATTTGCGGATGGAACAAGCCATACATTTGGATCTGTAGTACTTCTAACTGCCCAGCATCTATCTCCTTCCTCATCCTCAAAATCTATGAAATTTCTTTCTGCTTTTGTATCGACGTCTTCATCATCAAGAGCCGTAGCTTTCATAACTTCACCTTTATAGAAAACTAATATTTTATCTCCCTTTTTAACAGTACGATATTTCCCAATATCAAGAGCTTTATATGGCTCTTTCCCACGTTCAAAATTTTGGGATTCTCCAAGCTTCATATGCTGAACATGATTAGATTCTAAAATTCGAATAAAATGTTTAAAATCTTTTATAGTATATTCCTCATCTCTCCAAGATCTTCTGCCCCCGCCAGCATCAACATAATGTCCCCAAAATGCTACAACTCCTTCCTTAGTTAGATAAAATGTATATCCTGATCCATCTTCCCCCTGAAGAGATTTAACAAGAACCTTAAAACTAGGTTGAGGAGAAGTCCACCTAATTGGAGTTAATTCCTCAAAATCATAAGGCCATCCAGTTTCTGGAACTTTTTCCCAATAACTATAAATTCTTTTAAACAATTCTTTTTCTGGATATAAATGAGCATGGCCTACTCCAATTGCAGATTTTGGCTCAAGGCCACGTTCAAAATGCTGAGTTTCAGTTATTCCTTGATCTTCTCTCCATTCATCAAACCATCCTTCTATATCATCGAAAATATATTCCGGATTAAATCCGCTAGCTATAATTTTTAAAGTATGATTTGCAAAATCATCATATTGTTTTTCAGTAGGCAAATAATGCATGGGTATATTTTCATGGGCATATTCTTTTGCTGCGGATATCAATTTTCGTTTCATCCTATCCCTTCCTATATCAAGAGCAGCATATGGATCCTGTCCTCTTTCAAAATTAATACTTTCGTTAAATCGATTATGATAATACCAAACTTTATCTGGGTCCATTATATCTTTATTTTGAAAATATTCTGTATGACCAGGTGTATCAAACTTATGTCGAAGTTGAAGTTCATAAAAAGTTCTATGCTCTAAATCTAGTTTATAAAGAATAAGTTGCTCTCCTATATTATTCTCCCACTGAAATAATTCTTCTACGTCATCATTATCTTCTATAACAATACTTATGGGGACTTCTTTCCAATGAAATGTATATCCTAAATTTCTTAATTTTTCTATAAGTTGAGCATCTTTATTTCCAATACCCATAGCAGTCTTAGGATCTTGTCCTCTTTCGAAATCCAGGGATTCCCCAATGCCCCAATTTAATTTAAGAGCTTTATCTATCCATTTCACAACTGTATCAAAACTCACATCAGCAGGATTAGCTTTATAATAAAATAAGGTTTTTACAATTTCTTTTATTGCTTCTGGTTTCCAAACATACTGTTTAGCATATTCTGCTAATGCCCATTTATAAGCTTCAATAGCATTTTCTATTATAGGATTTGCCATGGATTCATCTTCGTCAACTACTTCATAATATTCCTCCAGAGTATAATATCCATATTCCTCCATATCATCGGCTAAATTCTTCCACAATTCTTCCAATTTAATATCTCCATCCCCTGTTTGAAATCCAAATCCAGCTTCTTCAATTACTTCAATAGCTAATCCTCTCTCATATTTAGGTATGTTTCTTTTTACCCCTACTCTAGCTGCTCGAAGAGTATCAACGCCACGTTCAAAATCCATAGATTCTCCTAAGTATCTCTTTTTCAAATCAGTATGTGGTATTTTATAGACTTGTCCTTTCCAATTTACCCAATCCCCTTCCAATTCTGTAGCACGGACATATTCCGGCTCCAAATCTTCCTCAGCATCATGAGCATTAATCCAAAAACTATATGATCCATCAATTTCTTCTTCCCAATTACTTAAAAGATCTTCAACTTCATCATCAGGAACAGATTCGTCCCATGTATTTTCGTCGGAATTTAAATAATCTTGGTGAGTTTTTACTAATCCATTATCTGAATATTCCCTTTCAACTCCTCTAATTATATAAGCAGTAGCTTTTTTACCTATATTTAATGCATCATAAGGCTCTGCTCCTCTTTCAAAATTAATAGATTCATTAATCCCCATTAGTTCTTCCCACCTTTCTTTTGTTGCCCATGGATTAGCAGATTCAAAATCGCTATGAAAATCATATGGACGTATTTTACTCTTTTTCTTCCAATAAACCCCTATTGGTCCTACTTCTGTTATATGTCCCGGAAAGGAAGTAAATAATAAAATTGTACCTCCATATCCATCTACCCATTTAGCAACAGATTCTCCTGTGGCTGATTCCGGATGATGATTTGCAGGAATCATGATTTCCGTCCATCCAAACTCATCTGCATATTTTTGCATCTGAGACAAAATATAGGAAGTTTGCCCAATTCCTATTTTATCCAGAGGCTTTCCCCTTCTTTCAAAGTGTATATTTTCTCTTATGATTTTATCCTTCATTAAGGGAAATAAGTTTTATATAATTTAGAAAAGTATAATTATGTCCAAGAATTTCTTTATGTCCTTTAACCTTTCCTTTTATTAATATTGTCTTTCCTTTTAACTCATTTACATCATCTATATTATTCATTTCTATGAATTTATAAACAACATCATTTTGCATATAAAATTGAAATCTATTATTATCTCCTTCAGCCTGAAATCTAATAGAATTTCCATATTCGTTTGTGAAATATCTAATTTGATTAACTTTAACAGCCCCCTCGAAAACATCACCCAATTTTCCAAAAAATTCTTTATCTTCGGATTCTCTTCTTTTATCCCCAAGAGATCTAAAGAAATCATCAGCTAATTCCTTAGCCATCTCTTGTTGTTTAACTTGTTTTTGATTTCTTGGCTGCATATTTTTAGAAAGCCATATAACATATTGAGGATCAGTAGCATAAGCTTCTCCGATGGTCTTTCCTCGGAACTTTCCAAATGTCATTACTTCAGGAGGAGAGCCTTTTAATGAATTAAGAGCATCAGAGCTTTCTAAATAAACTGGCTGAATACCAGCTATTGACTTAGCTTTCTTTGCTGCATCAACAATATTCATAGCAGCATTTCCTAAATAAATAATTCCATCTAAACTACGAGGATTCCACTTCCATAAAGTGTAATAAACCCTATGCCTACCCGTAATTCCAATATACATTGCCCCGAATTTAGACTCATCCCAATTAGGATCAACTCCGGCTTCAAGTATTTTGTAAGTTTCTGCGATTTCTTCATCGGTTACTTCAACCGGCATAATCCTACGAACTTGGGATTGTCCGATGCCAAGACCTTTAGTGATAGAATGACGACTATCCACTTTTTCTCCAGGTCTTTCAAATTCATTTATAAACCTTGCTCTCATACCTTATATATTTCTTGAAAAAAGTTCAATATAATTTTTTTATATGAGAAATTATTCGTACTTTAGCCCCAAAGACTATAGTTATGAGCTTTGAAAGAGGAAAAGATCCAAAAGAAACAATGGAAATAGGGCGTCAAAAAGATGCTATTCCAGTTCTGGGCGTAAAATATTATACAAATGGACAGGGAGTTTCTATAACCGATCCAGAAATAATCCGGATTTTCTTAGAACAATTTTCGACATATCAACTTCCTTATAATCCTATTTTTGGCCCTCAGAGAATCCTAATAATTTCTACCGAAAAATATCTTGATGATTCTCCATCTCTTTATGCTAGGATGGCTTCCTTATCGGGATTATCAGTTCCTACTCATAATACGGATCCAATCGAACGAGAAAAACAAATAGACATAAACATTTTAGATTTTGAAGGAAAAACTGCTATTTTCGAAGGACGAATGTATGAAATGCCTTCTCTTTTTCAATTAGAAGAAAGAGGATTTGGATATTTTGAAAAATGTGAAAAGAATTATGTGCGGGAAATGGAAAAAATACTCATAACAAAAAAAGCAGAAATGTATGAGCAAATGAAAGCCATGAAAGCAATGGCTAATTCACAATATGGTGCAAATATGGATCTAGCAAATATTAAATTACCACCTTCTATATTTGAAAATGATGAAAATGATATAAAAAAGAAAATAGAATCATTAATTCCGAAAAAAGCTAAGAAGAAAAAGAAGAAAATATGGCTTTTTGATATTGAAACATCTATATTATGAGCTTTCATAAAGGGGAAAATATATACGAAAATATTGGGATAGGAAGAATTTCTCAGGCAGAACCTATTTATGGGTTATTTGTAGTATTTAGAAATAAACAATATTTGATTTCCGGCAAAGATCTGCATTCTATTCTTAAAGCTCTTACAGAAAAAGAGATTTTATGGGGATTAATTGACTCATATTTGCCAGTTTCTCCGCAAGAAGGAGATAAATTTGAACTCCATTTTTTAAAAAACCTCGGTTTTAACTCTGAAAACGGAATAGAATATAGGGATTTACATTCTTTAAGAGGAAAAAATATAAATTATTGTGGGAAATTGTATATAATACCCCCGCATGATAATTCATAGATTAAATGGCTGAATCAAATCACATATTATTATCAAGAGATGACTTCCGGAATTCTGTTTTCGAGAGAGACCATCATAAATGTGTGATTTGTAAGGATCCTGCAATTGATGCTCATCATATAATTGAGAGAAGGCTCTTTAAATCTGGCGGATATTTCCTTGAAAATGGAGCTTCTTTATGTGAAAAGCATCATCTAGAAGCCGAGTCCACAAAATTGAGTTGTGATGAAATCAGAAAAGCAGCAGGAATAACAGAAGTAGTACTGCCCGATCATTTTTATACAGAAGTTGAATATGATAAATGGGGAAACGAGGTTTTAAAAACCGGGGAAAGATTGAAGGGCGAATTATTTAATGATGAATCCGTCCAGAAAATATTGGACAAAAACATCACGTTTACTCAGTTTGTTAAGTATCCCCGTACCTACCACTTACCTTGGTCTCCAGGGATGAATAGGGATGACCGTATGATGTCTGACGTGAATATTTTTGAGGGTCAGGAGGTTATGATTTGTGAAAAGCTTGACGGAGAGAATACGACTTGGCATCCATTCCATATTCATGCTAGATCTATTGATACGGACTCACATCCATCAAGAAATTGGGTCAAAGCTTTGCATGCTCAGAAGGGTTGGCAGATACCAGAAGACTGGAGAGTGTGTGGAGAAAATTTATATCAAAAACATGCAATTCATTACACAAACGAGAATGGAAATCCTCTCAAAACTTATTTTTACATGTTCTCTATTTGGGATGATAGAAATATTTGTTTAAGCTGGGAGGAGACGGAAGAGTGGGGAGAACTTCTTGAGTTAGATTTGGTTCCTGTTTTTTATAAAGGCATTTGGGACATGAATGTGATCGAGGAACTTAATAAAAAGATGGAATCTAATCCTAATACCATTGAGGGTTATGTAGTTAGACTTTCTAGAGAATACCATTATTCTGAATTTCGTAATGTATGCGGAAAATACGTAAGAAAAAATCACGTACAAAATAATCATGGACACTGGAAACAGCAAAAGATTGTAAAAAATGAACTTCGAGAGGGCTAAAAACCCATATAAATCCCTAAGAATTGGATCAGGAAGAGCTCGAAAAATATTTTGGGTTTCAATGGGGGCGGGGGCTCGAATGGATGAAGAAAAGGTCCTCGTAATGATTAAACATTGGCAACATACCAAAAATCATCCCAATGGTGTATATCCTTTGGTAGAAATGGATAATGGAGGTCAACAATTTGTTGAACCACGAGATTTATCAGGGATATTAATTGAATGGAATGGAAAAACTTATCAGCTACCATGAATTTTGAAAGAAATAATAGTCGGGATTTATATGAAACTCTACGAATAGGGGAAAGAGCTGCTGCTCTAGAGTTCAAAACCATTCATATTATTGTTGTTCATACGTATATGGAGAGAAATCTTGATGGAATTAATAGAAAAAAGGAGTCTCAAACCATTATTTTATTACAAAAGCATCAGATGGAGCATATAATGGCCAAACTTCAGGAAGGAATTCTAACAAAAGAATTAATAATGAGTGTTTTAGCAAGAGGAGACGTGCCAGGTAACCCCATTTTTGTATCTCCCCCTATTTTTTACACAAATGAAGGTGTAAAATGGCCTTCTGCTAGTGTATTAAACCATGGGGATCCTGACGTTCCTCATTATCTTAAGGATTTAGTTGAAAAATGGATTATTGTGAATGGAGGTTTTTGGAAATTACCTCAAATTTTAGCAGATAAGTATCCAAAACACAAAAAAGGATATGGATGGGAAGTTTAAAAACTCATATAAAGATTAAGAATTACTCCATATGGTCCTCCTGGCATATCTTTTTTATAATCTTTTAGATAAGGAGCATCTTGTTCTGCTATATAATGATATGAATTTAATAGATCCCCGGAATCCGTTCCGAAAAATTCATTAGTTTGTTTCGAATAAAATACTATATCTATGGCGGATAATTCTCTACCTGTTGCTTCTTCTACTTCTACGTAAGTTCTATCTACAGAATTTAGAGGAGGATGATTATTATGGTATTCGTGAATGGCCCTGCCCCATTTTTTTATAAACTTCATGGGGTTTCTAGTAGGAAGAAAAATTTGGACCAATTGAAAATCATCCCCCGCATGATCTTTTCCTTCTTTTACAGTATATTCTGGCTTAGTGTCATCAACCACATCCTCAGTTAGAATTTTTACCACATCATAGATATAGGAAGAAGCTTGGCCGATCCTCATTTTTTCTTTTGGATCCCCGCCTCTTTCGAATTCTAGATTTTCATATACGCACTTCGCTCTCATAATTTATATATTCATTGAGAGAACTAGCTAGGGCTAAATCTAGGTCTTAAAAAAGGATACCTGAAATCCTAGAAAAAGGGCCATCCCCCTAAAAAAAGTATAAAAAATGACCTAACTAGGGAAAATATATGCAAAAATATTTTTTTATTACGGTAATTATTAGTACTTTAGCTGTATAAATCTAATTAAAGATGAACTTTCAAAGAGGATTAGCACCAAAAGAAGCAATAGGAATCGGCCAAGTTGCTATAGCTATAGAAATAGAAGCTTTTTATACTTTAGATCCATCAGATATGATTACACATACAGATGGAAGAATGACCCCCAGAAAAGTTCCATTGAGTGACTCATATACAATCAAAGCCCTCATAAACATCAAAGACGGAAAGCCCGAAAGAAAATTAAGATTTTATGGTTTTCTTGACAGTAATGGAAAAGAACACAGACTTTCCGAGTTTAAAGGGTTATATGTAAAATTCAAAGATACAACTTATAAAATTCAGGAATAATGGATTTCGAAAGAGGAATTGATCCGAAAAAATCTATAGGACTTGGGTCTGAAAATATAGCTATTGAAATCACCGGTCTTGTAAAGAAAGTATGGGTAAGTGCTCAAGGAAGAACATTTCCGGCTCATAAAAAAATGACCGAAAGTAATAATATTCGAGTTTTACTCGGTATAGGAGCAAAAAAATTACGGATTGAAGAATATTCTGTTATTAATTCTTTTGGCCCTTTTATTAATGGCCGAAGAAAAAAATATATTCCGCTAAAAGAATTTAGAGGAAAATGGCTAAATTTTAAATCACACATTTATTATATTCCATATGAATAAATTTGAAAGAGGACAAGATCCTAAAAAATCCTTAGGGATTGGATTATTTTCCAATAAATATTTCGCAGAACCTCATGAGGTGAGAATATTCTTACTACAAAATTTTACAAAAATATTAGGGATAGATTACTTGCCTGATCCGTTTCCTTCTAAAACTCAATGGAATGAATTAGCTTCATACGCTGAAAAATATTTATTTCTAGATAATATTCATTTATCTGAGAATGAAGCTGAAGCTGCTTTAGATAATATTAAGGAGTTCTATAGGGATTTACATGAAGTAAGAAATCTAGGAAAAAAATATGGAATTCGAGAGAGGTAATACAGTCAAAGAGGCTCTTAAGATAGGGAGAATTGCCAATGCTATTCATATTGACAATTTTGAAATTTGGGGCAAAATAACTCATCCAGCTAACCCTAAAAATTTCGATGAGGACTCTCATTCAAAGGGAATACATTTCTCAATAGCCAAAGAAGCACTTATTCAAGGATTGAAAATACTAGAAGAAGGAGGAGTCTGTGAGGAATTTGATGATTACGTTCACGATTTAATGAAAAAATATTGGATTAGAAGTAATAAAGATAGGGGAATTTCTTTGCCATACAGGGAACACGACATTATACCAAATCTTAAAACACTTTATATTATCAAAGGACCCAGACAGATTCCATTGACCTTTTCTTTAACAGGAAAAGATTTACTTTATAAAGATAAATTATACCGAATAGCTGAACCAAGAGATGGAGACTAAAGTAATGACATTTGAAAGAGGCAGAAATATAAAAACTGCATTGGAAATGGGGATTGCTAAAAAGCTCCCTATCTGGATGGAGGATTCTGGATATAATTATGAAGATTATTGGGAAGTTTGGCACTGGGCTTTAGAGAAAAAGAAGGATATAATATTTCCCTATATTATAGAGAGAAGAGAAACGAAATGGATTAATGGGGAAAAGATAATAGTTGGGATGGGGGATAATAATGCATTGCTTTGGGAGGCAGTTTCTGAAAATTATCTACCTGCTGTAAAAGCTTGTTTGGAAGTAGAAGGATTATTTGCAGATGAAGTTTTCACATTAAGTTTACAAGCAGGTATATTAAAAGAAACTTTTAAAAGAGGAGATCAAAGAGTTCATTATCGAGCTACGAGTTTTGGGGCTTTTGTACAACTTGCGATGACCCAAGCAAAAGGAAATTTTGAATTACAAGATGCTTTAATGAGTTATTACCGAAAATATGCTAAAGATGCAATTTGAGAGAGGTCTAGATCCAAAAGAAGCAATAGGAGTTGGATTAAAAGCCAACGCTCCAATAATAGGTGCTCTTTATCGAGTGGATATAGAATATGAGGGAGGATGGGATAAGCAATATGTCTCTGAAAGAAAAACTTTGAGTATTATAGATTCCTCTGAAGTCCCTCTTATATTAGAAAGGGTATCACAAGGAATAATTCCTCTCGAGGCTCTAGCTTTTGAACAGGATAAACCATTTGGAGTAGAACCCACAAAGCTCGAATTTTTTACAGACTATAGAGGAAAATACTTAAAATATGTAGACCGGATTATGTCAGCTATGGCAAAAGATGAATACGATCACTGGAATCAAGAATATATTATCTTAATACCATAATTATGTTTC